>JAAUYE010092484.1_pt1 | contig 34711 bp, 32 predicted proteins | sample 7278081 | NCBI WGS metagenome assembly JAAUYE01 (sample SAMN14350131, study PRJNA611818) | marine sediment metagenome | isolation source: surface marine sediment (0.6m) | place: French Polynesia: Moorea | collected 2018-08
GCGCTGCGGCACGCTGACTGGCGTGATTTCGTCGGCAAACGCACCACTGGCGATGGCGGCCTCGGCGCGCTGCTGGCTGCGCAACGCGAACGCATCCTGATCGTCGCGCGATACACCATGGTCCTCGGCGACGTTCTCGGCAGTCTCGGCCATCGAGTCGACGCCGTACTGCTCTTCCAGTTTGCGATTAACGAATCGCCAGCCGAGCGTCGTGTCGTACAGCTCGGTATTGCGACCGAAAGGCGCCGACTGTTTGCCGAGGACGAATGGCGCCCGGGACATCGATTCGACGCCGCCTGCGACACCGAGTTGTAGCCCGCCCGCGCGAATGCCGTCGGCAATGTTGCCGATCGCATTCATGCCCGAGCCGCACAGGCGATTGACGGTCACCGCCGGCACCGTAACGGGCAGGCCGGCAAGCAGCGTCGCCATCCTGGCCACGTTGCGGTTGTCCTCGCCCGCCTGGTTGGCGCAACCCATGACGACATCATCGATTGCCGCCGGATCCAGTGCCGGGTGCCGCTCGAGCAAGGCAGTCAGTGGCACGGCGGCGAGATCGTCGGTACGTACCGATGCAAGAGCGCCACCGTACCGTCCGATTGGCGTCCGCGTGGCATCGCAAATATAGGCATCACCCGCCATCTTCGTTGCTCCTTTTCTGGTAGTTGCGGCCCAGCCAGGCGCCGGCCGCCGCCCAGACCGCGGCGATTACAGCGGCGACGATGGCCACACCGGCGAGACTCAATGTGAACACCTCGCGAAGCGCGGTGTGAAACCAGGCCGTCATCATGTCGCCGCCCCGATAGACAACGATGTCGATGACAGGTTTCGCCTTGTAACGAGTCTCGTCGTCGACGAGCGTGAACAGCGTTTCGCGACCGGGTTTGGTGACGGCGTAGTTGCCAGCCCGCCGGGCAATCTGCAAACCGACCAGCGCGCCGAGCAGTGGCACGGCCGCGACCACCATCCAGCCGCCGACCATCAGGATCGGGATAATCGCAAGCGTGGTCGCCATGCCGAATCGCGTCGCGAAGCGGCCGGTGACGAACAGAGCGGTAATTATCGCCAGTCCGTTCACGGCGAAGTCTATTCGGCCGAGTATCTCGGCCCGCTCGGACCGCTCATAGACCGCCAGCATCTCGCGCAACTCCATGTAGACGAATGTGCTCATCGCCACGTACATCACGATAAACAATCCGATGGCCAACAGGTACGGGTTGGTAACGAACAGCATGAAGCCCGAGAACGGGTTCTTGCCGAGGCGCCTCGCAGAACTCAGATCGGCCTCGAGTTCCGCGTTGCCGAGTTCTGTGACCTTTAGCGCCTGCAGGCGGGAGATGATCGGCACGGGTATCAACAGCATGGCGGCCGACACCAGCATCAGGTTCATTTCGCCGATCTCGGTGGCAAAGAAGCCCGGGATCGAGGGACCAACCATCGCACCGACGCTGGCGCCGCTGGCGATGACCGCGAACAGCCGGGGCGCCTGTTCCCGGGTGAACAGCCCCGACATGAAACTCCAGAACACGGAAACGTGGAACAGGCTGAAAACGCTTAGCCAGACGTAGAACGCCTGGTCCACCAGCTTGGGATCCGGCATCGCGCGCGAGGCTGCGAAAAAGGCCACAAAGCTCGTGGCGAAGAAGATGTAGACACCGGGCACGACCCGGTCGAAGCGCACGCGCGAAATCACGAATCCGTAGATCGATACGGCGATGATGCTGAAGAAAAACGTCAGCGACCAGAGGAAACTGGTTTCGACCCGGGTCCAGTCGCTCGCCATTGCATCGCGGACCGGCCGGATAATGAAATAGGCCGCCATCAACGTGAAGACGAACAGGAACGACAGCACGGTCGCCCGGAATTCGTTCGGCTCGACCCTGGAGGTCGTCCTCAAGACTCGTTGCAGCGGGTTGACGCTGTCTGATTCGGCCATGCCCTGTCCCTATTCGTACCGGGACAGCAGCGTACCACCGCCAGCGCGGTGCGACTATTCTGCGGCTGCGAGTTCTCGCGCTACCTGGAGCAGTTCGTCGGCCGGCAGCCGGACCTTGTAGTCCGGATTCGCGTAAGCAAAAGCGATGCGCCCGTTGCGCCCGACGGCGAATACCGCTGGCACCGGCAGGACGCTGTGCAACAGCATTGACGACCCCTCGATATCCTGGCCTTTCTCGCCGCGGCGATCGATGGTGCTCTGGGCAGCCCTGAAGGCGATACCAAGCGCTATGGCCGCCTGCGCATCTGCGTCCGAGTAGATTGTGTAGCCGAGGCCCGCGATGTCTTCCTGCGTTTCGCGCTCGAGGCTCTCGTACAGCAGCTGGGGCCGGTCGCCGCTCAGGAACAGGACATCGACGCCGAGCGCATCGATATCGCCAACCACGTGCCGCAGCTCCGACAGGTGCACGTTGCAGAACGGGCACCAGCCGCCGCGGAACGTAATGATGACGGCCGGCCTCTCGAGTTCGCGCGGGTTGAACACGAACTCCTCGTTGTCGACGGTGCGCAACGTAAACTGTGGCGCCCTGTCACCGGCCGCCAGTGGCTGAATCTCGTCCGCCGTCGCCGCGATCGGCACATCGGCGTGCCCGTATTGCAGCGACATGCTGCAGGCCAGGCTGACGACCATGACGGTTAGCAGGGAAGCACCCACGAACGCTCGCGGGTTCAGGTTGAGTTTCTTGATCAAGGGCATTACGCGTCGCTCCATGGTGGGTCCGCTTAACAGACCGGCAGGTGCGACAGAATATTACATGGCCTTTTCGAGAAGATCGGACGTGTCAATGTCCGTGACGCCACGGCAACGCGCTTTGGCGCGATACATGGCCTGATCCGCTTCGCGCAGCAGGCCCGTCAGCGTACTCGCGTTCTTGGGATACAGGGCCAGGCCGATACTTGCCGCGCAGTGCAGCTTCTCGGAACCGATGGCGTAGGGCTTCTCGAGTGCAACCGCGAGACGATTAGCCAGCTTGTCGGCGATTTCGTGATCGACATCGGGAACCAGCGCGACGAACTCGTCGCCGCCCGGGCGGCCGATAATGTCACAGGAACGCAGGCTGGTCTTGAGGCGCTTCGCGGCAATCGTCAACAACTGGTCACCGATCTCGTGGCCATGACTGTCGTTGATCTCCTTGAAGTCGTTGAGGTCGATGAACAACAGCGCGCCGGTCGCATCGTCGGGACTGTCGGTCAGCCGTTGTGACGCATTCTTTTCGAAACCGCGGCGGTTGAGCACACCCGTGAGCGGATCGGACAGCGCCATCGACTCCATGTGCCGTTCCTTGGCCTTGCCGTCAGTGATGTCCACAAGCGTCAACGCGATGTCCGTGCCGAACGGCTCCACGATCATGCGCAGCCATCTCGACGAACTGCCGGCCTGGTGGTGCACCTCGACATCCACACTGTCGCCGGCCTCCGTAGCGCGGCGGAAGTGTTCGACGATTTCGTTCGCCTCGTCCGCGTCCATCGCGTTGCTCGCAATCCTGACGAGCTGTGCGCCGGTGCAATCGACGAGGTCCTCGCGATCGGCGTGCAGGAACTTGCCGGCCATGGCGTTCGCGAAAATGCAGCGCAGCTTGCGGAAGTCGTCGCCATCTTCCTGCACCCAGCGCAACCGGAGAATGCCGTTGACGGAGTGATCGATCAGAGTGCGCAGGAGTTTTTCACTGGCCTGGATCTCGGCCTGGGCGCGTTCGACATCGCTTACGTCGCGGAACATGAGCACCTTGCCGTCCCGAAGCGCGGGTTTGTCGCCGGTCGCCATCGGCGACGCCTGCACGTGCAGGAAGCGGCCGGTATTGGTCATCATCTTCTTCGGACAGCCTGATTCGAGCGCTTCGGCCACTTCGGGCGATTCCTCGCCGAAGAAGTTGCCGAGAGGCTGCAACAGCGCCGACGTCTCGGTGATATCGAGCAGGTTCTCGGCGCCGTGATTCAGGCCGATGATGCGGCCCTGTTCATCGACGACTACGACCGGGTCCTGCATGGTCTGGAACACGGTCTCGTACGCGAGCGGCGTGAATTCTACAATTTGCTCACCCAGCACCAGCCAGGCGTAGATCGGAAGCATCATCGTGAACACGATCGGCACGTAGGAGAGCGTGTCGGGCCCGAAGCCGAAGTCATAGGCCAGCGTCGCGGTCAGCGGGCCGATGCACGCCGCCGTGAGCAGGAACAGGCCGCGACGGTGCGCGCGCGCGACGGCGCTACTGTGCACAAGCAACGTCATCATGGCCACGCCGATGACGATGTAGCTGTACGGCGCGTGGATAAACAGGAACCACGGCCCCCACTCGCCGGGGCGGGTCAGGAACTGGCCCGCGTCGTTGGTGGCCGGCAGGTACCACATGAACTCGTGGTAGTAGTTCGTGGCGGCCAGCGATATCGAGACGAACGGGATAATCAGCAGCATCGTGATGCGATGGATCGACGTCTTGCGACCCGTGTATTCACGAAAGCAGAAGTAAGCGGCGACCGGCAGCAGGGACGTGCCAACGAAGTGCATGGTGCGACCGATCGAGAAAACGAAGAACCTTTCCGCGAGAAGTTCCACGGCGCTGCCCAGCACCCAGGCGCTGATTACGAGGAACAGGACGCCGATCGGCACGGTGCCCACGTCGCGACGGGCCAGGACAAGGCGCAAGCCAAGCGCGAGGTAGCATGCCGCGCTAAACATCAGGAGCACCGAGATCGCGAAATCGAAGTTCATTCAGCCCAAAGCGTATTTAACGGAATGCCGACCATGGTAGGCAGCTAAACCGTTGTTTTCGCGGAACTGATCCACACCTTTGGCGGCCCGTATGAACCGTCTTTGGTCAGAATTTCACAATCTGGAAACCTGGACCCGTTCCAGGGCGCCGTCACGTCCGCTTAGTGGCTTGATTTGACTTAATTTTTCGACCCGAAAACGGACCCGGTGAAGCCATCTCGACCCAACTGAGACAGGTGTCGCAAAAATCGCTCCGCGCCGCGCTCCTCGAGCGCCTTTTGCAGGTAGGGGTCATCGGCCGAACGCGCTGCGGCACGCCAGTAGAGGATGGTAATCGTGGCCGCCAGCCTGGTCCGGACGAGGTCATACAGCAACCCCCGTTCCCGGTCATCGAGGGGCAGTTCATTGCCGAACCCGGCAACGAACGCGCTGAGCGTTGCCAGCCCGTCATCCGTTGCTCTCAGGTAGGACGCCGCGATCGCGACATCGACCACCAGTGGTGCCTTCAACATGTCGCCAAAATCGATGACGCCTGCAACGAAGTGCGGGTCGCTGTGGCTGACGAGAATGTTGCCCGGGTTCAGGTCATTATGAATGACCTGTGCTCTGAGAGTCGGAAATGCCGGCGCCGCCCGAGTATCGAAAACGTCGATGCAATCTGCGACAAGCGCCTGCAACTCCTCCGGAACGTGTGTGACCAGTGGCCGCAATTCGGCTGCTCGTTGCATGTCCCATAGCAGGACCTGCGCTTCGCCAGGGTGCGTAAAACCCTGCAGCGCCGTGTCAATCAGCGCCAGGCTGCGGCCCATGTCGAACGCAAGTCGCGGGTCGGGCGATCCGCCTTCGAGCGGAAGTCCTGGCACGTAGCTGACCACGCGCAGACGATGCTGGCCGGTCCCCGACCCGATCCTGGTTATGGCATTGCCGTCCCTCGTGGGCAGCACCTTCGGCACGGCAACATCGCAGCCCTGCCTGTCGAGACGCAGCAGCGCCTGCACCTGGAAGTCGGTGATCTCGAATGGCTCCGCCGAGTTCGCAATCTTGACGACGAACTGCTTGCCGTCCGGCGTGTCGAGACGGAAGTTCTGGTCCCGCTCGCTGACCAATGGCGACAGCCTGCCCTGCAATCCGTACTGGCGGCCGAGCAACTCCAGGACCGGTTCCTCGGCGAAATCGGGTGGCGGTGCGGCGATCACGCCGAGCGCGATGGGTTCCTTGGCCATTTTTCTTTTTAAAACAGACTATTAGCGTTCTTATCATGCCCTGAGCGGCGGACGCTGGCAATGCGGCTCGTGCACCGGTGGCGGCGCCCCGTGGTCCTGATTTCTCAGAAATGACGATCAGTTCCGGCGAACGTTCAACATAATCGGTCATAGTTCATGGGTTATGAACCGTCTCGCCCGCATCGTTCGCTCGGCGACGCCTTCGACTGCCGTGAAGTTTTGCAAAAGCGCCTACGGCAAGGCAGGCGTCGAGCAGTTCCTGCGCGACGTCATTGCGATGGCGAACGCGTCGGTCGAGGGGCCGCGTTACATCATCACCGGCGTGGACTATGACGACAAGGCCCGCAAGCGCATGCTGGGAGTCGGTCGCGAGGACTTTTCGGGCAAGCCTGCCTACCAGTCGCTGGCCAACGAGCACATCGAGCCGCCGATACGGATTCGCTACCAGCCGGTTACCGTCGAAGGCGAACGCGTGGGTGTATTCGAGATCGGCGAGTGCCAGGACCGTCCCTACATGATGCGCGTTGATTACTCCGAGACATTGCGCCGGGGCGACGCCTACGCGCGCATCAACAACAACGCGGTCAAGCTCGGGCGGCGCCAGTTGCAGTCATTGTTCGAGAAGAAGTTCCAGGACTCGGTGTCGGCCGCCAACATCGAAGTCGGGTTCCCGGGCGAGATCATCCACAAAGACCTCAATGTCATGACACACAGCTTCGCAAAGCTGCCGTCGGTGGTCGCCAGCGCGAAGTTGCACGAACTCATCGAAGCCAAGAAGCAGGTGGCCGCCTCGGCGTCGAATACGATCGTGGCGCGGCTAACGCACGCGAGGTTATTCGGAACGGACAGCCCGTACGAGGATCGCTCGACCGAAGAGATTCTCGAAGAGATGCGCCAGATCGAACGGCGCTACCGCCACCAGGACAATCACTTCCTGTTCGAAGAGCGCGCCACGCTGGTCCAGCTGGTTCTGCTCAACCAGGGCAACGAGGAACTGCACGACGCCTCTTTGACGCTCGTGATGCCGAACCACAACGCATTCCATGTAGGGACCGAGCTGCCGCGCATTCCCCGCGACGACAAATTCATCGAGCGCACGCCCAACGAACAGGCTGGCTACCCATCGGTCAACCTCCACGACGATTCGGTTCAGGTCTCCGTGAAGCTCGGCGACGTCGAGCCGGGTGAGCCGATCGAGGTCTTCGACCTGCCGCTGAGGATCTGTGTCGGGAACGAACTGGCGGGGCGGCGAATCGGCATCCAGTACTCGCTGCAGGCACATAACCTGCGCTCCGCGGCCAAAGGCAAACTACGGCTCGTTTTCTAGGCCCATTTTTCGACGACGGGCGAGCGGTAGGCCTCGAACTGCTGCAACAAACCGGTCGCGGTGTCATCGGCAAGCAGCATCTCCCGGTTCTCCGATTTCAGGAAACCCTCCGCCTGGGTGTGGTCGAGATACGCGAGCAATTTGTCGAAGTAGCCCTTCACGTTCAGAACGCCGCATGGCTTTTCGTGGAACTGCAGTTGCCCCCAGGTAACGATTTCGATCAACTCCTCGAGCGTGCCGAAACCGCCGGGCAGCGCGATAAAGCCATCGGACAAAGCCGCCATCATCGACTTGCGCTCGTGCATCGACGTTACGACATGCAACTCGGTCAGACCCGTGTGCGCAATTTCCTTTTCCTCGAGCATCTGCGGAATCACGCCGTGGACCGCCCCGCCCCGCGCGAGCACCGCGTCGGCGAGAATTCCCATCGTGCCCTTGTGCGCTCCGCCGTATACCAGCTCGAGTCCGGCATTGACCAGGACGCCGGCGAGTTCCTCGGCCGCAGCGGTGTAGGCCGGGTCGTTGCCAGGGCTCGACCCGCAATAGACACAGATTCGCTGCATCATGCTCCCGGGCTCAGGCGCTGCGCCGTTTTTCCTGCGCCGCTTCGATGATTGCCGCGACCTCGGGGCGCTCCCGATGCAATTCAGCGGGCTCCAGCGCGTCAAGCTCGTGCGGAAACACCAGCCACTCCGAAGTCTCGCGCAGGAAATAGTCGGGCGTGATATCGGTTTCGTTGCGCTCCGGCTTGAACCACGGCACGGCAATGCGAATGTCCTCGGGCGTATTGTCGCGAGCGCGCTTGCCGAGTTCCTCGATGACCGCCTTGATCGTATTACCGGTGTCGAACACGTCGTCGACGATCAGCACACGATCGTCATGGCAGATCTTCTTGATGATGTAGTTGAGTCCGTGCACCGCGACGGCGCCACGTTGGTCGACGCCTACGTAGGACGAGGTTCGAATGGCAATGTGATCGGACTCGACGCCGCAATAAGCCATGATCTCCTGGACCGCCATGCCGACCGGTGTACCGCCACGCCAGATCGCGATGATCATCGTCGGCTTGAAACCGTCCTCCATGATCCGCAGCCCAAGGCGAAAGGAATCTTCGAGGAGGTCCTGTGCGGAAAGTACGATCTTGTTCATTCTTGTTGTTGTATCGCTATAATGCCTGTTCGGATTCTACCGCAGCACAGGCTTGGAAGAACAATGGCGAAAACATTCGTCGCCGCGGACGATCTGCTCAGGGACTCATTTCAGTTGGCCGCCGATATCGCCGAAGCAGGCTTCGAGCCTGACTTCCTGGTAGGCCTGTGGCGCGGCGGCAGTGCCGTGGGCATCGCCGTCCAGGAGGGCCTGGACTTCCTCGGCGTCAAGACCGATCACATCGCAATCCGCACATCGTATCGGGGCGCGGCCAGCTACGACGAGATGGTTTCCAAGGCGGACTCGATCCGGGTACACGGACTGCAATACCTGCTCGAGAACCTGTGTTCGCATCATTCGATGCTCATCGTCGACGACGTCTACAGCACGGGCTCCAGCGTCAAGGCCGTCATCGACCAGTTAACGGCCAAGACCCGCCGCAACCTGCCGCACGACATTCGTATCGCCAGCGTCTGGTATCGGCCATCCGGCAAGACAATCCGCGAACCTGACTACTACGTCCATGAGACCGACGATTGGCTCGTGCTGCCCTACGAGCTGTCCGGCATGAGCATCGACGAGCTGCGCGAGAACCGGCCGGAGATCTCGGCCATCATCGATCGACTCGAGCCGTTCGTTGGCGGCTGACAAAAAAGGAGCGCCCTTGCGGGCGCTCCAGAGTCAGCGATCTGTTCGACCGCGCGATCAGAACGTCGTGGAGTCGTAAAGCGGTCCACCATCGATCGGCGTGTCTTTAACGTCGTGCGGAACGCCTGTCAGAACCATGCCGGAGCAGGATCCGCCGCGCCCATCGTCGGCCGTGAAGCCGATGTGGTAGACGCGCCCGTCTCCCGGAACCTTCTTGGTTCCGCTGCGCTCGGCGCGCACGTCGGCTGTCGGTGTGCCTACACCCATGCCGTCAGGCGTGAAGGCGCCATCGCCAAACGTATCGACCGGCTCATCCTGGAAGATGCTGTCGATAGTAATCGTGATGGGGTCGCCGTCCGGGTCAGTCACACCAAGCACATCAATTGCCACGAACTTGTGGTTCGGCGGCCAGATCGTGTCGATGCTTGCCTCTGCCAGCGAGCAGTCCGGATCGCGGTTCCAGACGACCGTGAGGTCGTAGAGGATCGGGCTGATGCCTTCGCTGCTGCGCGTAAACGAGACATTGACATGGATGAACCGGGTGTCAAAGGACGGATCACCACCATTCACAACGGTTTCGAAGGGTCCTGGCGTAAAGCCATCGGTGCTACCGGCAACCTCGACAACGATGCCATCAACTTCGGGCTCTAACGAGGTCCAGCTGACCTCCTGCCAAGGTGCGGCGACGACCAGGCTATCGTAGACCACCGACCACGTTCCGCTGTTCGGCGGCGCGGTCAGCGTGCTACCCGTCATGTCGCTGTAGTTGTACGGACCGGCACCTGCGCCTAGATCGACCGTCAGATCGACGGTGTTGTCCGCAGGATCGATGCGCATCACGTTATCCGAACCGAGGTTCGTGACCCAGACCTTTCCTGCAGCATCAACGGCAACACCGGTCGGCGTCGTACCAACCGTGATAGTTGCCAGCAGATTGCCAAAGTTGTCCAGCCGGGTGACATCGCTGCCGCCGCTGCTGGCAACCCAGACGTTGTTGTCTACGGCCGTAACCGCGACGCCCCGATCAAGGCTTGCGCCACCTGTCGGCACGGGGAACAAGGGCTCGATAACGCCAGCAGGGCTGACCTTAACGATCGAGTTGTTGAACCACATGCTGTTCCAGACGAAGCCGTTGGTGTCTATGCCAAGGCCATACGAGGAACTTACCGGAACACAGAATCCCGTATCGGTCGCGGGGTCGTAACGAAGCAACCTGCTCTGGCTGATGCTTGCAGACCAGAGAATCCCGTTGGCATCGATCAACCCACCGTAACCTCCGCACCCGAACCGGCGTGCGTCGAACGAATCCAGGATCGCTCCCGTACCCGAGTCGAGCTTGTGGAAAGACCGTTGCTGGAAAGGATAGCCGCCGATCCAGACGTCGTTATTCGGGTCTACCGAAACATGGCGAACCGCTTCGGCGTCGGGAGTACGCTGGAAGATCAGGATGCATTCGTCCAGAGCATCCTCGACGAGTCCGTCGGTACCGCCAACGCCGTCCGTCACGTCCGGCCAGTCGCGGATATCGCCCAGGCCAGTGGACGTATCGATGACGCCATTGCCGTTGCGATCGACGCATTGACCATTTTCCTGCAGACCGATCATTACAACGGAGCCGTGTCGCGTGTCTGAAATGAACCCGGCTTCTTGTCTGTTGCCGGCCCACACATTACCGTTTGCATCCACCGTCGTGCGCGATGGGTTCAGCCCGCGTCCCTCGGGCGCAGAACGATACTCGCCCAGTATGGTACCCGTCTCGGTATCGATTTTGACGATCGTGCCACGCGCGCTGGCTGCTACCCAGATAAAGTTGAACGCTTCACCCTGGTCGATCAGTTGCAGCTGGTCAGGCACCGTGTCGTAAGTCACGTTGATCAGCGTACCCTCGTCGAAGTCGGCATTCTCCGTCCAGGTTTTGGAACCGTCCTGGCCGAGTGCTGAACCCGCGGAAAGTGCCAGAATCGGAATTGCGAGAATTGTCGAAGCCATCCGTAAGCTTCTAGTTTGAATTGATAAGCCATCCATCAGTCATCTCCCTCTGAAGACTAGTGCGATAGAAGAAGATGGCGGCTTCACCGGGCCGTCATCTTCATGAAACGGCAGCCCGGCGGTCTTGGGGTCCTTCGTGGCGCACGAACGTCGCGGAGGAGTCGAGGACCCGTGGCTTTGCGTCACCAGCTTTGGCTGGTTTTGCCTTTATCGCAGTGAGGATTCTGCACTTCTAACAGCGGCGGTCAATTCTGGGAAGTACCTAAAATTAGAGGCAGTCCAAGCACTTACTGACTCGGCGATCGTAAAGCTAACCGCTCAGTCATAGTCGTACATCTGCTCCCAGCGCCCGTCGCCCCGGTGGAAAGAAACCAGTAGATCTTCCATGTTCCGCACCGTCGTGGGCGGCTCGCGGGTGATTCGATGAACGTTGTTGGTCTCGTCGATGTAACTCGAAGAAAGTCCGACCTCCGGATTCAGGCTGCCGCCGACGGTCAGAGAAACGCCCGGAGAGATCACCAGCGTTACCAGATGGAATTCGTAGTCCCAGTCGAGATTCCTGATCGCCTGCCGGATGATGGCTTCTGTCGGGTTCGTGTCGACGACGGTGCGCTCTGTCGGCAATCCGGAAAAGACATGTAACCCCGGAATATCCTCAACAGGATCGCTGCCCGACTCCCCGGCACCTATCGTTTCGGAGTCCAGATCCTCGTCATCTGAGCTAGATCCGAAGACCTGGTCCACCAGCCAGCCCAGTCCGAATTTCAGGAAGAGGTAGGTTGCGAAGACGACAGCCGCGACGAGACCGATCTTGTCGACGATCGGTACGATCCATTCCCAGTTCACAGCCGGCCCTCAGCGATCATCCGGCTCATCGTCATCTTTCGCGCAAATGCGCCAGGACTGTGGCGAATACCGCGATGGCCGACTTCATTCCGAAAACCAGGGATGCTTGCCGAAGGCGTTCCTCGGTACGGGTTCGCCCTTTGTCACATACCACTCGAACCCTCTAACGACAGAATCGAGGTATGAGCGCAGCAGTGGCCGCAACCGCAGCGCGAACACCAGCTGTCGAATGATGGGCGGTGCCTTGTTCGCGGCATCCGGATGCACCGTGATGCGCAACGTGCAGCTCGACTCGTCGATCGGCGTTATGCGCCAGGACACTGCCGACTGGCCGCCCCCGGGCCTGCCTATCTCGAGATCGTAACCGACACCGTCAATCCATTCCTTGAATCGGCGATCGTAAGACCAGCCGCTCAGGTAGTTGATCGTGTCCCGGGAGTTCGGCCCGGGCCAGACCTCCACGGGATTACTGGCGCAAAACGGATGGCACCTTTCCAGGTTACCGGGCTCCGAAATCGCCTCCCAGACTTTCTGCGGGGACGCCGCAATGGCGTGCTCGGCGGATACTGACAGGCTCATGAGGCGCGCCTCTCGCCGCACAGGTAGGTTGCCGCAATGTTGCGGTCGTCACCCAGAAAGATCAAAGCGAACAGCAGCTCATCGAGCGATTCCGCCGCCGCTGCGCGGCGCGCCGTGATTTGCGACGCATCGGTATCGAGCACGATGAAGTCGGCTTCCTTGCCGGCGGCGAAGTTGCCGATATGCTCGTCCAGGTAAAGCGCCTCCGCGGCGCCGAGCGTAGCGAGATACAACGCGCGGCTGGCCGGCAGCGGCTGGCCCTGGATGTGCAGCATCTTGTATGCCTCGCTCATGGTCCTGAGCAGCGACATGCTCGTGCCTCCGCCAACGTCGGTTGCCAGACCCACGCGCACGCCGCTGTCGGTCATCGATTGCAGATCGAACATGCCGCTGCCGAGAAACAGGTTTGACGTTGGACAGAATGCGCCTGCCCCGCCCTTCTTCGCCATCAGGGCACGGTCCTCGGCGCTGAGGTGCAGGCAGTGCGCGAACACGGACCGCTCGCGCAGCAAGCCGAAGCGGTCGTAGACATCGAGATAGCTGCGGCTCCACGCGAACTGCCGCGCTATCTCATCGACTTCCTCCTGGTTCTCGGCAAGGTGCGTATGAACCCAGGTATCCGGGTACTCTGCCGCGAGCTGGCCGGCCGCATCGAGCTGCGCCTCGCTCGAGGTAAGCGCAAAACGCGGCGTAATCGCGTAGCCGAGACGACCCCGGCCATGCCATTTTTCGATCAGCGCCTTGCTATCGTCGTAGCCGGACTGCGGGTCGTCTCGCAGCTCTTCCGGGCAGTGCTCGTCCATCAGTACCTTGCCACCGACCAGGCGCATGTTGCGCTCTTCTGCCGCCGCAAACAGCGTGTCGGCCGAGTGCGGGTGCACGGTCGCAAACACTGCAGCCGTCGTGGTGCCATTGCGCAGCAGTTCGTCGAGGAAAAAGTCGGCCACCTCGCGTGCGTGGTTCTCGTCGGCGAACTGCATTTCCGCCGGGTAGGCATACTTGCTGAGCCAGTCGAGCAACTGCTCGCCATAGGAAGCGATGATGTCGACCTGCGGGCAGTGCACGTGGCAGTCGATTAGTCCGGGCACGATCAGCTTGCCGCTGTAATCTTCGATCGATGTTTGCTCGTCCACGGACGCGAGCAGATTTCCGGCATCGCCGACCTGCGCTACGCGACCGTCCTCGACAATCAACAGGCCGTCCTCAATGTGCTCGATGGCCGACTGCTCGGCACGCGGACCGGGATCCGCGAGGCAATGAAATATCGAACCGCGAAAGGCCTGCCGCATGCTCAGCCCTCCTCGAGCATCACGGGCTCGTCGAGCACGTGTTCGTCGCAATTCGGCTCGCCGGCCGCACGATCGATGATCAGGAACTCCTGTCCGGCCTCGAAAGCAATCAGCGGCATGTGCCAGGTACCGCGCCTGTAGTTGATCCCCTGGCGGCCGTTGGTGACGAAAGCGCGGAGATCGCCGGCCTCGACGCTCTGCTCCGGCGGTGCAACGACAATGATCATCTTCGCGCGGGACAACGGCATGAAGGCCTGGCTGCCAATCGGATGCCGCTCCACCATGTCGATGCGGTACGGCAGCGACGTCGCTGCACGGCATTTCGCGATGCTCACGGCCACGCGGCCGCCGTCACCCATGTCGACCGCGCACAGGTCATCGAATCGCTCGAAACGCGCGGCATTCATCGCCGCTTTGTCGATGTCAGCCGACTCGATGACGTCACCATACGGCGCGAAGCGCTCCCGAGTCAGTGGCTGCGGCCTGAGCATAATCATGAGTCGGGCACCCCGAGCGCAACGTGACCGAACAGTCGCAGGCGGCTTACCCCACCGTCCGGGAATATCGACAGTCGCACGTGGGTGACCGGCCCGATCTTCGCCAATGAATCTTCGAACACGTGCAGGTTGTCAGCTTCGAGACTGGTCTCGGCGAGCAAGGTCTGCCAGGCGTCGCTGTCGTGAACCGCGTCGTCCGAATTCTCGAAGTGCGCGGCCTGAATCGAGGCCCGGTCCGGGTAGTTGCCCTTGAAGTGGGCCGTGTCGAGCTCGACATGCTCGATGATGCCGGGGCTGCCGAGTTCGAAGATGACCCAGTCATTGCCCGGCCCGCGCCGTCGCGCGGTCTCCCAGCCGTCGCCCATGTTGAAGCCACGGCCCGGTGCGTTGAGGTTGTGCATGCTGCCGAAGTGCTCATCGCTGCAGGCGATCGCACGGCCGCCATTCTCGAGCGCGAGTAAATCCAGGCTGACGCCGAGCGTGCCCAGCTGCGGCCGCACGACGCCGTACAGGCGCAGGCGCGCCACACCGCCATCGGGATAGATATTCAGGCGCACGTGGGTCCACACCGAGTCGTCGGCGATGTCGAAGAAATGCCGGCTATCGGGCCCGAGGTCGGTGGTCTCGACGATCGTCGTCCAGCCACCTGCCGGCACGTCGTCGGCACTAACGCAGGCATCGAGAGACGCCTGCGGCGGGTAGTTGCCCGTGAAGTGGCTCGTATCGATTTCGACACCGCGGAGTACGCCGGGCACGCCCAGTCGGACGATGCAGTAATCGTTGCCAGGCCCGCGCTTACGGCGGCTCTCCCAGCCGTCCATCCATTTGCCGTGTTCGTCGTACTTGTCGGGGATAAACACGGGCGACTCGGGCTGGATCAACCGCTCCTTGGCCGCAAAGAACTCGTCGCTCGCGTAGGTGACCCGCGTGCCGAGGCGCGGCTGCTCCAGCTGGATCCACTCATGAAACGGGTGTCGTCCGCCACTCATCATGCCACTCCCAGCGCCTCGAGGCGCAACCGGGCGATGGTGTGAATCTCCGCCAGCGCCGTTTCAAACTCGACGTCACGGTCGTTGCCGAGCCTGTCCTCGAACGCCTCGAGAATCTGCGCCCGCGTGCTATTGCGCACGGCCATCACAAACGGAAAACCGAACCTGAGGTGATACGCCTGGTTCATGTCCTGAAACCGCAGGTACTCCTCGGGCGAACACTGGTCCAGCCCTGCGCTGGACTGCTCGGTCGTCGAGTCCGCCGTCAACTCGCCCGCGATCTGCGCCTTGCCGGCCAGATCCGGATGGGCGCGAATCAATGCCAGCTGCTGCTCTTTGCTCGCGTTGTCGACACAGTCGGCCATGACGCGCGCGATCTCCTCGATGTCGCCCGATTCCCCGACCACGGCCTCGGCCTGCTCAGCCACCCACGGCGAGTGCTCGTATATGCCGCCGTACCTGTCGACGAATCCGCTCATCGCTCCTCCGCCGGGAAACGTTCGCGCCAGTGATCGGCAATGTCGAGGCGACGCGCCACCCAGACGTCGTCATGCGCCGCGACGTAGTCGACGAACCGCGCAAGCGCCGCCGTGCGGCCAGGACGGCCGGCGAGCCGGCAATGCAGCCCCACCGACATCATCTTCGAGCCTTCGGCGTACAGCACGTCGAATGTGTCCTTGAGATAGTCGAAAAACTGCTGCCCCGAGTTGAATCCCTGCGGCGTGGCAAAGCGCATGTCATTCGCATCGAGCGTGTACGGCACCATCAGCTGCGGCGTGTTGAATGAGTAGTCCCAGTACGGCAGGTCGTCCGAGTAACAGTCGGCGTTGTAGCGAAATCCGCCTTCCTCCGCGATGAGCTCGTGGCTGTTCGGGCTGCAGCGTCCGAGGTACCAGCCGAGCGGCCGCTCGCCCGTCACCTCGGTGTGAATCTCGAGGGCCTTCGCCAGGTGCGCGCGTTCGGTCTCCTCGTCGACCGACTGGTAGTCGATCCAGCGGTAGCCGTGGCTCGCAATCTCCCAATCGGCCTCCTGCATTGCGGCCACGGCCTCGGGGTTGCGCTCGAGCGCCATCGCGACGCCGAATACCGTGACCGGGAGGCCGAACTCCTGGAACAGGCGGTGCAGCCGCCAGAAACCGGCGCGCGCGCCGTACTCGTAGATCGACTCCATGTTCATGTGGCGCTGGCCTGCGATCGGCTGTGCCCCGACGATTTCCGAAAGAAACGCCTCCGAGGCGGCGTCGCCGTGCAGGACGCAATTCTCGCCGCCTTCCTCGTAGTTGACGACAAATTGCACCGCAATGCGCGCGCCGCCCGGCCAATCCGCCCGGGGCGGATGGCCGTGGTAGCCGCGGAGGTCGCGAGGATAGGGCCGGTCGCTCATGGTTGACCCTCCATGCCCTGGTACCAGCGGTCGATGAGTGCGCGCTCCTCTTCGGTAATACTCGTAAGGTTGCCGATCGGCATGACCCGGGTGAGCACGGTTTGCTGGTGGATGCGCTGTGCCTCGGCCACGATCTGCTCACCCGTATCGAGCACGACGCCGCCCGGCGCGGCAGGAAACGCCGGATGCGTAGGTTGCGCCGAGTGACAGGTCGTGCAGCGGTGCGCCATCACCGCCTGGACTTCTTCCAGCGCGACAGCATCGCCCGCGGCGGCACTGGCGCGTGGGGCAATCAGCGCAGCGACGCCCGCGAGCAGCAGGCCTGCGATGATCAGGGGCAGCAGCGACGCCTTGCCCGAGTGCCGGGCAACGAAGTAAATGCGAATCAGCGCGCCGGCCAGCGAGATGGCAATCAGGATGGCCCAGTTGTACTCGTGGCTGTAGGTCATGGCGTAGTGATTGCTCGTCATGACGAACAGCACGGGCAATGTGAAATAGGTGTTGTGCACGGAACGCTGCTTGGCGCGTACACCGTCGTCGGCGCTGGGCGCCTCGCCGCGCTCGGCCGCCGCCACCATGCGCTTCTGCCCCGGGATAATCACGAAGAAGACATTGGCTACCATGATCGTGCCCAGCACGGCGCCGAAATGGATATAGGCGCCGCGGCCGCTGAACAGCTGGCACAGGCCCCACGCCAGGAAACCGACAAGTGCGAACAGCACCACGGCAAACACGCGTTCGTTGTTACCGAGCGGCGACTTGCACAGCAGGTCGTACACCACCCAGCCGACAACGATGATGCCAGCTGCGAGGCCCACGGCCGCAGCCGGCGAGAGTTCGGCCACCGACGGGTCGATGAGATACACCTGCGCGCCGTACCAGTAGACGAGCGCGAGCAGGAACATGCCCGACAGCCACGTGGAGTACGCCTCCCATTTGAACCAGTGCAACGTCTCGGGAATGAACGGCGGCGCGACCTTGTATTTCTGCGCGTGGTAGAAACCGCCGCCGTGCACCGACCACACCTCGCCGCCGACGCCGACCCGGGTGTCGTCGGGGTCGCGCGGGGTCTCGAGATGGTTGTCGAGCCAGATGAAATAGAACGACGCGCCTATCCACGCGATACCCGTGATGAAGTGCAACCAGCGGGCCAGCAGGTTCAGCCAGTCGACAACATAGGCTTCCATGCTAGCGCGACCTCCGGAACGGACGAACGTTGGCGGGATACTCGGACTGTTGCCGTGCTGCGTTCTCATACGCCTGCAGGACCTCGGCCGCAGCAGCCACCGCGATCTCGGCCGGCTTTTTGCCCGAGATCCCGGGGACGCCGATTGGACAGGTCAACCGCTCGAGATCCTTGTCCTGCAGACCCTGAGAGCGAAACCGCTTCTCGAAACGGCGGCGTTTGCTGAGAGACCCGATCAGGCCACAGTAAGTGACATCGGAACGCCGCAGGATACGATCGCAAACATCAAAATCGATGGCGTGGCTGTGAGTCATGACGAGATAACAGCTACCGGGCGGCATCGCGGCAACCTCGAGCGCGGGCTCCGGGCTTTCGATGGTCCTGACATTGGACGGTACGGCTCGAAAGATGCCCCGCCGGCTGTCGATCCAGCGAATGTTGCAATCAAGCGCCGACAAGGACTGCACAACGGCCGAACCGACGTGCCCGGCCCCGAACACCGCGATGTTGAGATCGGTACCGACCACGTTCTCGAAAAACCAGTCGTCGATTCGATGCGCCGTGCGGCCCGATTCCAGGCCCTCGCGCGCGCGCGCCACGACCCCTGGCGTCGCAGACTCCGCTGCGCCATAGACGTCGCTTGCCGTGATCACGGACTTGCCGGAGTCGCCACCGAGGTCGGTCGCGATCACGGCCGCTTCACGCTGTCCGTGCAGCGCACGCAGATCGCGCAACCACGGCGGCAATGCAGTCGCAATAGGTTCGAACAGGATGTCGACGACACCACCGCAACATTGCCCCATCGTCGAGCCGAGCGGGAACTTGCGCAATGCCGGCGTCTCTTCGTCGCCCAGCATGTCGCAGGCGATGCGCGTGCACTGGTATTCGAGCTGTCCGCCGCCGATCGTCCCGAAGGTCTCATTGGCGGTCACGACCATCTTGGCGCCGACCTCGCGCGGCGCGGAACCGCGAATTCCGGCAACGGTGACAAGCACTACGCGCTCGCCGGCCGCGGTCAGGTCACATAACTCGTCGATCCACTCGTTCATTCGCCGCCCTCGATTGCCTTGAGCACGGCCTCCGGGGTGGCGGGTGCCTGGAGATTCGGCCGCGGACGGTCATCCGTCGCGATGGCGTCGCGAATTGCCAGGAACGCCGAGATGCCGAGCATCAGCGGCGGCTCGCCGACCGCCTTGGAACGGTAGATCGTGTCCTCGCGGTTGGGTGACTTCTGCAGGAGCTGCACCCGGAAGTCCGGCGCGAGATCTGAACAGGTCGGAATCTTGTAAGTCGACGGCGCGTGCGTGGTGAGCTCGCCGGCCGCGTTCCAGCACACCTCTTCGGAGGTCAGCCATCCCACGCCCTGCACATAGCCGCCCTCGACCTGGCCGACGTCAATTGCGGGGTTCAGCGAGTCGCCGCAGTCGTGCACGATGTCGGTACGAAGCAGCCGGTACTCCCCGGTCAGCGTATCGACCACCACCTCGGACACGGCAGCGCCGTATGCGTAATAGAAAAACGGCCGGCCACTGAACGTCTCGCGGTCGTAATGGATCTTGGGCGTCCTGTAAAAGCCCGTCGCGGATAGCTGCACGCGGTCGAACCAGGCGAGCTGCACGATCTCCTCGAACGGGTGTTTCTTACCGGCAATCGTGACCATGTCATCCGCAAAGTCGATCTTGCTTTCCGCGACGTTGTAGTGCGCCGCTGCACACTCGGTCAGCCGGGCGCGAATTTTCGCGGCCGCCTGCTGCGCCGCCTTGCCGTTCATGTCCGAACCGCTCGACGCCGCCGTAGCCGAGGCATTGGGTACGCGGCTGGTATCCGCGGCATTGTTACGAATGCGGTCGAGGCTGATGCCGAACTCGTCAGCGACCACCTGCGCCACCTTGACATAGAGCCCCTGCCCCATCTCGGTTCCGCCGTGATTGAGGTGCACCGATCCGTCTTTGTAAACGTGCACGAGCGCGCCTGCCTGGTTCAGGTGCGTGGCCGTAAACGAAATACCGAACTTGACGGGCGTCAACGCGATGCCGCGCTTCAGGATGGCATTGCGCGCATTGAAGTTGCGGATTGCTTTGCGGCGTTTCTGGTACTTGGCGTCCTTCTCGAGCTTGTCGACTATCTCGTGGATGATGTTGTCTTCGATCTTCTGCTCGTACTGGGTGGTGTCCCGCTCGCCCACACCGTAGAAATTGACACGACGGACGTCGAGCGGGTCCTTGCCGAGCGCCCTGGCGATTTCGTCGATTACGTACTCGATCGCGAACATCCCCTGCGGTCCACCGAAACCGCGAAACGCCGTGTTCGAAACCGTGTTGGTCTTGCACCGGTGCGATTCGATGTCGACGTTCTCGAGGAAATACGCGTTGTCGCAATGGAACATCGTGCGGTCGTTGACCGGGCCCGACAGGTCCGCCGACACGCCGCAGCGCGATGCGAACATGAAGCGGATGCCGAGGATAAGACCGTCGTCATCGAAGCCGACGTCGTAATCGATGACGAAGTCGTGGCGCTTGCCCGTCATGATCATGTCGTCGTCGCGATCGAGCCGCAGTTTGCATGCGCGTCCCGTCTTCACAGCCATAAGCGCCGCCATGCAGGCGATGGTGGCTGCCTGACTTTCCTTACCGCCGAATGCCCCGCCCATGCGGCGGCAGATGCAGACCACGTCCTTGGCGCTGCGCCCGGTTGCCGCGGCGACGAGGTGTTGCACCTCGTCGGGGTGCTGGGTAGAGCTGTAGATGGTCAGGGTACCGTCCTCACCCGGCACGGCCATCGTGACGTGACCCTCGAGGTAGAACTGGTCCTGCCCGCCCAGGTCCAGCCGGCGCTGCAACCGATGCGGCGCATCAGCCAGGCCGGCATCGGCATCGCCACGCTGCAGGTGTTCGCTCGGCAGGACAAACGACTCTTTCTCGACGGCTGTCACCGGGTCGAGGATCGGCTCGAGTTCTTCGTAATCGACCTTCACCCGCTTCGCCGCTTTGCGCGCCTGGTCGACCGTCTCGGCGGCGACGGCGAAAATCGCGTGACCCGCGTACTCGACGATCTCATCGTTGAAGATCTTCTCGTCGTGGACGATCGGACCGCAGTTGTTCTCGCCGGGGATATCACGCGCCGTGCAGATATCGACCACGCCGTCGGCGGTCAATACGCCGGTGAAATCGATGCCCTTGATGCGCGCATGTGCCTTGCTGCTCATGCCGACCGCGACGTGCAGCAGGTCACGCGGCTCGGGAAGGTCATCGGTGTAGGCAGCCGCGCCACTCACGTGTAGCCGCGCGCTGTCGTGCGCGAGCGGTTTACCGGCCATGCGCGTTTTAGCGGCCATAGGCGTAGACCGTCGTATCCAGATCGCCGCGACTTTCGTGGTAGAAGCGCCGCAACAGGTTTTGCGTTGCCCGCAGCCGGTAGCCGGCCGAGGCGCGCATATCGGAGATCGGCTCGAAATCCCTCGCCAGCGCCTTGCAGGCCGCGTCGACGGTTTCCTCGTTCCAGGGCTGGCCCGTGATGGCCGCCTCGCAATGCTGCGCGCGGCGCACAATCGCCGCCATGCCGCCGCAGGCCATGCGGAATTCCGTTACAGCGTCTCCGTCGAGTTCGAGCCGGTAGGCGTTGCACACCGCCGAGATGTCCTGGTCGAAACGTTTCGACAACTTGTGGCTGCCGACCAGGACGTCGTCGCTGAGTATCGGGATTCGAATCGTCTCGACAAACTCGGCCGCACGCAGGTCCTTGACCTGGTAATCGAGATAGAAGTCCTCGAGCGGCACCTCGCGGCGGCTGCGCCCGCGACGCAACACCAGGCTCGTGCCCAGCACCATGAGCGCCGGCATCGAGTCGCCGATCGGCGAGCCGTTCGCTATGTTGCCACCAAGCGTCCCCGCGTTGCGGATGGGCGGCGATGCGAAACGGCGGAAGAGTTCGTCGAGCCCCGGGTAATTGGCGACAATGACCTGCATGGCATCGGCCAGCGTCGCCGCTGCGCCTATCTCGATATGCGATGCCGTGACCCGGCATTCCTGCAACTCGGCAACCCGTCCCGTGTAGATGACAGTCTCGAGCTCGTGGTGCTGCTTGGTGACCCAGAGCCCGATGTCGGTACCGCCCGCAAGAATCGTCGCGTCGGGATGACTGGCGAACAGGCCCGCGAGCTCGTCGCCCGTAAGCGGAGCGAAGAACGTCCGGCCCGCTATCGAGTACTGCAAACTCGCGTCCCGCGCGAGACTGCGCAACGCTTCGATGCGCCGGGCCGGCCGCTTGAAGCCCCCATCCGCCATTGCCGGCTGTCGCAGCCAGTCCTGGTCCGCCGCTTCGTCGTACATCGCCTCGGCGGCGGCGATGATCGGGCGATAGCCCGTGCAGCGGCAGAGGTTGCCGGCCAGCGCGTCGTCAATCTCGCGCCGCGACGGCTTCGGGTTGGTCTTGTACAGCGCGAATAACGACATGACGAAACCCGGCGTGCAGAAGCCACATTGCGAACCATGGTGGTCGACCATGGCCTGCTGCACCGGATGCAGGCTGTCATCGCGGGCGAGGCTTTCAACCGTGATGAGCTCCTTGCCGTCGAGTGTCGGCAGGAACTGGATGCACGAGTTGATGGCCCGAACCGTTACGTCATCGCCCTCTCTATTCAATTCCGCAATGACGACGGTACAGGCGCCGCAGTCACCCTCGGCGCAGCCTTCCTTGGTGCCGGTACGACCGAGATCCTCGCGCAGGAACTGCAGCACGGTCCGCGTCGGGTCTACGTTGGCGAGTTCATAGCGCTCGCCGTCGAGAATGAAACGAATGGAATTGAGCGGTGTATCGATAGCCGAGCCCCCCTGGCGCACTCTCTCAACTTCCCCGGTAGGTCGAGTAACTCCACGGCGACACCAGCAACGGCACGTGATAATGCCCGTCTGCGCGCACGGCAAATCGAATGACTACCGTATCGAGGAATGCCGGGTCATCGAGCTCTGCGCCGCGGCGCCGAAAGTAGGCGCCCACGTCGAACTCGAGCTCATACTCCCCCGTCGCGAGCAGCTCGTCGGCCAGCAGCGGCTCGTCACTGCGGCCGTCGTCATTTGTCACGGCCGCAGCCTTGAGATCGCGACTACCGTCGAGCGCATACAGGCGAATATCCACGCCGGCCGCGGGCACTCCGCTGGCCGTGTCGAGTACGTGCGTCGTAAGTTTGCCCATACCCAACATTATACGTTCCTGTGCTACTGTCTTGCCTCGGATATTTGACCGATAACAACAACAAGGCCAATGCCATGAATCATCCGGAAGACCTGTCGCGGCGGCTGTTTCTGCAATCGGCTGGCGCGATAACCGGCTCGACTTACGTGCGCCTGCTCGCCCCGGGGATTGCCGCTATTTCCCAGGCCGCGTGCAGCGCCCGGGACGAAGGCGCCGCGTTCGCAGTGCTCAATGCCGGTGAAGCGCGTGATTTTACGGCGATCGCGGCGCGCATCATCCCGACCACCGATACGCCCGGCGCGACCGAAGCCGGCGTCATTCATTTCATCGACAGGGCCTTTGCCGCCGAGATGAGCACAGAGCTCGAATTTGCCCGCGGCGGCCTCGCAGAATTCAACCAGGCGCTCGATGCGGAATACGCCGGCAAGCGTCTCGATGAACTCGACGCAGATACGCAGGACGCGTTTCTCGCCACGCAGGAAGGGTCGCCGTTTTTCGAGATCATGTGGGTCATGACGATCTTCGGCTTCTTCTCAATGCCGAAGCACGGCGGCAACCGCGACAAGGTGGGCTGGGAACTCGTCGGTTTCGAAGGAGACCACGGCCCGTGGACCTATCCCTTCGGCTACTACGACGCCCAGGTGCACGGGGAGAACAACGATGGCGAATGAGACGACGTTTGCGACGCGCGACGAAGTCGACTTCGTCATCATTGGTTCGGGCTCCGCCGGAGGCATCCTGGCCAAGGAGTTGTCGACCGCGGGCTTCTCGACCGTCGTGCTCGAACAGGGACCGTATCGCCGGGTCAGCGATTTCACGCACGACGAACTGTCGGTCGTCATTCATTCGGAGCTGCACGGCGGCGGCAACGAGGTGCATGGGCAGACCTTTCGCCAGCACGAGCACGAGGTCGCCGGCCCGACACCCGACGGGCGTACGCCAATTCGCTATGCGCGTGGCGTAGGGGGCAGCAGCGTCCACTTTACGGCCAACTTCTGGCGTCTGCGCCCGGTCGATTTCAAGGAACGCAGCCTGCTCGGCGAAATCTCCGGCACAAATTTCGTGGACTGGCCGATCACTTACGAAGAGCTCGAGCCCTATTACACGAAGGTCGACTGGGAAATCGGCGTCTCCGGAGCGCCCGGACCGTTCGACGCGCCCCGGTCCAGGCCGTTCCCGATGCCGCCGATGCCGATCAAGTCGTCTGGCGTCCTGATGGAAAAGGCTGCCGCCGAACTGGGCTGGCATGCACAACCCGAACCACACGCGATCCTGTCGCAGCCGCACAACGGGCGTGCCGCCTGCATGAACTGCGGCTTTTGCATGTGGTATGGCTGCGAGGCCGGCGCGAAGTCGTCGACGCTCGCCGCAATGATCCCGCTGGCCGAGGCGAGCGGCAATTGCGAGATTCGGCCGGAGTCCACGGTCATTCGCATCGACACCAACGAGCAGGGGCGCGCCAGCGAGGTCGTCTACCTGGACAAGGACGGCGTGGAGCAGGCGCAAAAAGCCAGGGCGGTCGTGTTGTCGGCCAACGGCGCTGAAACGACTCGCCTGTTGCTGATGTCCGCCAGCTCGCAGCACCCGGACGGGCTCGCGAATTCGAGCGGCTATGTCGGCCGCAACCTGATGTTCAACCAGCACGCACTGGCGATCGGCGTCTACCAGCACCCCCTCAACGATTACAAGGGCGTGCAGGTGTCGCGCATCATCCACGACTTCTACGAGACCGATGAGAAGCGCGGCTTCTATGGCGGCGGCGGCATCGACGCGCGCCCGCTGTTCTCGGCCACACCGATACTGCACGCACTCATAGGCCACGACCCGCAAGCGCCCCGGTGGGGCAAGGGCTTCAAGGACACGATGGCGCATGACTTCACGCGCACACTATGTTTCGTCGGCAGCACGACATCGCTGCCGATGGATCGCAACAACGTGACGCTGGACCCCGACAGCAAGGACGCCTGGGGACGCCCGGCCATACGCCTGACCTACATGGATCACGACGACGACCTGTCGATGGCGGCGTTCTTCGAGGATCGTTGCGCCGAACTGCACGAAGCCGCCGGCGCCGAGAAGATGTGGCGCTTCGGCATTCACCCGAGCACGGGCGGCGAGCACCTGCTCGGCACCTGCCGCATGGGCAATGACCCGGCCACCTCGGTCGTCGACAGCAAGCACCGCAGTCATGACGTACCCAACCTGTTTATCTGCGACGGCAGCAGCATGGTGACATCGGGACGCGGTCAACCCACCAACACGATCATGGCGCTCGCATTCCGCGCCGCCGATCACATCAAGGCCGCCGCCAACGCCGGCGACATCTGAACTGGAGACTAACGATGAAACGAATTCCTGGAGTTTTCCTTGCCGGCATCCTGCTCGCCGCCAGCGCGGCGTCCCTGGCCCATGACGCCGACGTCGAGTGGATCGTCGAGCCTGGCGCCGAGAACATGCCGTTCTCCTCGGCCGTTCGCGTCGGCCACCTGCTGTTCGTCTCGGGCGCCCTCGGCTACGACAGTGAGACACAGTCTCTCGTTGAAGGCGGCATCGGTCCCGAAACGAAGAAGACGCTCGAAAACATCCAGGCCACGCTCGAGGCCAACGGCTCGTCGATGGACAACGTCGTCAAGTGCACGGTGTTCCTGGCGGACATCGGCGAGTGGGCGGCGATGAACGAAGTCTACGTCACGTTCTTCGGCAACAAGCCGGCGCGCAGCGCGCTGGGCGTGAACGGTCTCGCGCTCGGCGCACGTACCGAGATCGAGTGTATCGCCGTCGTTGACTAGTCCGGCGTTGCGAGCTTGTCGGCGCGCGCCGCGAGGGCCTTCAGGCGTTTCTTATCGAGGACATCGCCCATGGCGTCCGCCAGCGTTTGCTCGCTGAGTTCCGCTGCCGCATCCCTCCACGCCTGACCGACCTCGTAGGGGACGCTCTGAAGGCGCGCAGGCACGCCCTTGCGGGCCCGGAACGCAGTGTCGTGTCCAACCAGCATGAGTTGCCACCAGTCGAGGCTGTAGAGAATGTCCTCGCCCGTGCGCCCCTCGTTATAGATCAGGACGTCGAAGACGAACATCGCGTTCCACTGTTCCTGCACGGCGCACCAGGCTGAACCGCCACTGCCCTCTTCCTGGCGCTTGAGTTCGTCAATGAAGTTCTTCGGGCGGAACCGCAGCGAGCCGTCATCACCGTCGATTTCGCGCACGACAGCAACCGGCACCATGTCGAGGTCGATCAGTTGATCGAGGCGATATGCCGCGACCTCCGGGTAGAAGTCCTTGCCCTTGCGTTTGTCGAATACGGCCTCGAGCGTAAAGGTGCCGTCGCTGACCGTGACGATATCCTCGCCGGATTCCGATTCGTGCCGGGCGACAATGTCGCCGCCGGCAAGCAGGGACTCGATCTGCTCGAAACTCATCCTGCCCTGCGGTCGCGTGCCGACGCTGCGCGGGCGCGGCTGGGCCATTCTCGTGCTGCCATCCTGGTTGACCGCTGACACACTGTCGGCCTCGATCACGAGCGCGTTGGCGCTACCACCGTAATAATTGTTCAGCATGCCGGTATCGATCTGAATGATCCGGCCGTCGAGGCGCTCCAGCACCTGCCGACCGGGCGTTGGCGTGTGACCGATGACGACTCGGTTGGCGCCTATCGCCTCGAGCGAACCCGCCAGCTTGTCAGATTCAATCAACTCGCTGCAGACGACGTTGCCGCGGTACCACAGCGGTCCGTCGAGGTCATGCAGGCGTGAGTTGCTGAGCTGCTTAACGGCCTCGATCGACTGCAGCACCTCGGCGCTCGTGTCCAGCGCCGGCATGTGCCGCGCAAGAATGGCCGGATGATCGTGAAAGTTATCGGTCGGCAGGAGTATGCCCTCGGCAAACAGGGCTTCCACATGGCGCATGTACTCGCCCATCTCGCCGATGAGCCGGCCGTTGACGCCTTCCAGGCCGATTTCCTCGACCATCGGTGACAGCCCGCCGTGCACGAAGGCCGTGCCGTTGACCACTACGATAGCGGGCCTGGACAGCAACCAGGCGCCATACTTGCCATCGCTGGCGAATGCGCGCCGGTGGGCGAAGAATCCGGCCGGAAATTTCTGCCGAAACAGGGTAGCCAGGCCTTCCGGCGACTGGCCGGCCGGGGCCCGCGTCCGGGCGTATTCCTGGAACCAGCGCTCTCGCTCCTCGGCGGTCTCTTCGTCGGCAAACGCAGCGTACTCGCTGGTCGAGACGTACCGCAGGTCGCCAACGAGATTCATTGCTTCATGGTTGCCGATCAGCACGTGCACCATGCCGCCGGCTTCCTCGGCCTCGGCCTCGAGTCGCATGAGCAGATCCATGGCCTGCCTGGAGTCGGGCCCGCGATCCAGGATGTCGCCGACAATGACGAGGTGCGCCGCCCCGGCAACCCAGGACAGCCGCTCGTCCACGACGTTCGACCTCTGCAGCGCCTCGACCATCGCGCCGTGCGCACCGTGGACATCGGCGAGCGCCACGACCCGAGGTACGCCGTCATACTGCCACTGGTTGGCCTGAGCCGGCATGACCGCCGACACCAGCCAGGCCAGGAAAAACGTTGTCGTAACGAGGGCTTTATGCAAAAAGAGGGATTCCCGACTAGAATGACTGCAGTCGCTGGAACTGCCCGCCAAGAGGTTGTGATGCTGTATCGACATTGGACCTTAGCTCTCGTAGCGATGTTCCTTGCCGCAGTTGCGGCAAACGCCAAGGATATCAGGGAATACGACCCGCTGTTCTCGGGTGACGACACGCTCGAGATCGAAGTCGAGGGCCCGTTCGACTTCCTGGCCCGTGAGCGGCCCGACGAGGAAGAGGCGCCCGGCAAGTTGCGGTTCCTCAATGCCGATGGTGAAACCCTCGAGTTCGACGTGCAGATTCGCGCGCGCGGCAACTGGCGGCGCAACCCGGAAATCTGCGACTTTCCACCACTAAGGATCAACTTCAAGAAATCGCAGACCGACGACACGCTGTTCGACAAGCAGGACAAGATCAAGCTCGTTACGCACTGTAACGACACCAAGAGCTATGCACAGGCTGTCGTCAGCGAGTACCTCGCCTACCGAATTTACAATATCCTGTCGGACTACAGTTTCCGGGTGCGGCTCGTGAACATGATCTACGTCTACACGGACCGCAGCAGATCATTGAACTCGTACGCGGTGTTCATCGAACACAAGGACCGCCTTGGCAAGCGCATTGATGGTGAGCCCGTCCAGACGGAACGCGTGCCGATCGGTTCCATCTACCCGGACAACCTGAGTCTCGCCTCGGTGTTCCAGTATTTCATCGGCAACACGGACTTCTCCCCGGTAGCGAGCCCCCCGGACGAGGACTGTTGCCACAACCAGGCTTTGTTCACGAGCGAGGAAGGACCCTACCGGACGATACCCTTTGATTTCGATCAGACCGGGCTCGTCGACGCCAAGCACGCCGCGCCCAACCCGCGCTTCGGCATATCCACCGTGAAAGTGCGGCTCTACCGCGGTCGCTGTGTGAACAACGAGCTGCTGCCCGCAACGCTGCAGCACTTTCAGGACAAGCGCGCGGAGATCGAGGCGCTGATCGAGAATCAGCCGGAGCTGACACCCGTGACCAGGCGTAACATGCTCAAGTACGTGGATTCGTTCTACGACGTCATCGACAAGCCGCGGCGCGTCAAGTACCGCATCACCGACAACTGCCTGTAATCTTCAGGGCTGCATGTGCTCGGTCAGCCAGTCGGAAACGATCTTGCTGACGCGGGGATGGATGTAATAGCCAATCGAACTGTGTGGATTTGACTTGCCGTAGCGCACGGCCAGGTTGTAGATGCGGTAGTCGTGGACCGCGCTGACCAGTCGCTGGTGCAGCATTTTCTTGTAATCGTCAGCCAGCGTATTGTCGTGACAGGCGTAGTCGTCTTCGGCCGCGACGTTGTACCAGGAGATCACGTTGGTCGGAAAGCGCGCATCCGCCTGTTCATCGGCGCCTTTCAGGTACTTGCGGATATGCATGTCGCCGAGCGGCGCGCCGAGCGTCACCCACGCCTCGACCTTGCGCTCTCCGTAACGGGCCAGCAGGTCTTCGTCGTGCGACAGTTCCCAGAGCACGTCGTAGGCGATGATGCATCCGAGCCCGTGTGACATCAGCAGGACCCTGCCGTCACGTCCCATGGCCTCGCACAGCTTTCTGCGCACGCGCTCGCGCACCCTTTCGGCGTAATCCGACTTGCCGGCGAGGTACTCCGCAGTATCTCTCGAAACCAGCCGGATCAGCGGCAGCGTCAGCCCCATCGCGCCCAGCAATGGCGCCAGCATGTCGGCAGCAAACTCGCGCAACGCCGACTTTCCCGGCACGCGATCGTACTGGCGAATGCTGAACTTCTTGCGCGGCTCGATCTGCCGCAGCGCGGCGTGCGCATTGCGGCGGTCACCAACGTCAAGCTTCTCGTCGTAACGCTTGCCGAGGCTTTCGAGATAGGCGTTGGTGAGATCTCCGTAGTAGGCCAGGTCATAACTGGCCTCCTCGAGCAACGGGACGTTATCGGGATAATCGCGCCTGATGCCGGCTCGCAAGGCCCGATACGAAATGTCCAACAGGTCGTCTTCGGCCGGTTTGAAGTCCCGGCCGTGAACAACGACGATACTGCAATCGTTACTCGTACTCATCCTCGCCTGCATCCCTGCGTGTCATCATCGTCAGGAAACGCCCCGAGAGCGTTTTGCCATATTCGAGTCGCCAGATGGAGAGCGTGGCAAGCACGAAGACAAAGGATATGACTGTCGCGACCCCCAGCGCGCCGATACCCGAGCCCAGCCCGATCGCGATGGCGACGAAGATATACATCGCGTCCGACGGCTGCTTCAACGCAAAGCGGAAGCGGACCGCTGCGACGATGCCCGCCAGGCTGAAGGCGAGCGCCAGGCTGTTGAGCACAATCATCGAGATTCCGGTGACGACGACAGGGAGAATCATGATCGTCTGCACGAACGATTGGTCGATGCGCCGCGCGCGGCTCGTGATGAAGTAGGCCCACGTGACGGGGATCGTCATGACGATGGCACCTATACTGGCGATAGCAAGCTTGACCATGCCATGCGGTGAACGGACCGTCTCGTCGACGCTCGAATAGATGGGCTCGAAGCTGTCCACGTTCGACTGTGCGAGAAATTCGATGCCGCCGATCGGGAAATACTGGTTCAGCGCCGGGTACCGTGTCAGCAGGTACCACATCGAGCCCACCCAGAAGCCGTAGTACATCACTATCAGCGTCAGCGGGATTCCCATTCCACCGGATCTTCGCACGTCTTTTCTCCCCCTCGGGTTGCGTCAAGATACCGCCCGATAATCACTACATCAAATGTCGCGCAGCGTTATGTCGGCAATGTTAGGCTATGCGCCGTTTTTGACTACGTCCCGAATTCAATGGCCCATTCCGTTCAGCTGCTTGGTATTTCCAACGCCATCGTCGATATTCTCGCGCACGTCGACGAGGACTTCCTGGAGGCCGTCGGCGCCGTCCCCGGCTCGATGACCCTGGTGGACATGGACCGGGCGCGCGAGATCTACGCGCAGATGGGCCCGGCGACGGAGATGTCGGGCGGATCGGTGGCCAATACGATTGCCGGATTCGCCAACCTGGGCGGTTCGGGCGCCTATATCGGCCGGGTCAAGGCGGACCAGCTGGGCGGGATCTTTAACCATGACATGCGCTCGCTCGGCGTCGACGTGCGGCTGGAAGCTGCGCGCGACGGTGCCCCGACGGCCCGCAGCATGATCCTGATCACTGAGGACGGGCAGCGGACGATGCAGACCTACCTCGGTGCGTGCACCGAGCTGAGCGTCGCCGACATTACGCCGCAGACCATGGGTACGCCCAAGGCGGTGCTCATTGAAGGCTATGTCTGGGACCTGCCCGAGGGTCCGGATCTCACAACCCGGGCCATCGAGATCGCGAAACAGAATGGCACTGCAGTCGCGCTGTCGTTATCGGACTCATTTTGCGTCGAGCGTCACCGGGACTCTTTCGAGCACGCCGTTCGCAACGGCGTGGACATTGTCGTCGCCGACGAGGACGAGGTGGCCGCGCTGGTGGGGACCGAATCGTACGAGGACACGCTCGAGGCCCTGGATGCGTACGACAACCTGTTTGCGATGACGCGCTCGGCACAGGGCTCGGTCATCGTGCACGGCAATGAGCGAATCGTGCAGCCGGCCACGGCCGTGGACGAGGTCGTCGATACAACCGGCGCCGGCGACGCCTATACGGCCGGCTTTCTCTATGGCTGGGTCAACGACCTGCCGCTGGCCGAGTGCGCGAAAATCGGGACATTTTGCGGTACCACCGTGGTGCAGCAGCTCGGCGCCCGCATCGAACCGGGACTGCTCGACAGCTATTCGTAGGGGCCCGCCTGCGGGAGCGCCGCCAGCAGATCATTGCGAGCAGCGTTGCGGATCTCGGGATCGGGCTGCAGGTAGACGCGCCGGTCGCGGATCTCGTCGACCCAGGGCAACTCCTGCGGTGGCCGCTGGTAGTTGCTGCAGGTGACGATGTACTGGCCGAATGTACGGAAGAACTCGTTGCTGCCGACGTTGGGATCATCGATGACCCGTTGACAGTCACCGTGGACGAGAACCCGGCGTCCGAGCTGGTCTCTTTCGACGTTTTCCCAGATCGGTTTCTTCACCGGTGCGCGCGACGGCCGGAACTGCTCCGCAGCTGCGCGGCGCCTGGCGGTGAACGCCGGGTTCACGGAATAGTCTCTCTGGCTCTCGGCGATGACCGCGGCGACCACCGCATCCATTTCCGCGTACCAGTCACGGTCTACCGGCGGTTCCTCGGGAGCCGTGTCCGCAACGATCGGCTCCACGAACTCTGTCAGCGCCGGCAGTTCGCGAATTGTCTCCTCAACAACCAGCGGCTCGAGTTCTTCGACGGGGAGTTCCGGGACCTCGACCTCGGCGGGCGCGAGCAGCGTGACGGCGATCTCGTCGATCGGTTCTACATCGGCCGCAAATTCAGTCGTGACAATGAACGTGATGATCGCGAACCCGGCAATTGCGAGGCTCGCAAGCAGTCTCGTGCGCGTGCCGCGCTGCCAGTCCGGATGAGCTGCGAGCTCCCTATACACCTATGGGGTGCCAGGTCGTCTTCACTTCCTGGGTATCGCGAATCAGGTAGGGGTGCTGGGCGGTGTCGCTGTTCCAGTCGGTCCTGGTGCGCGCGATCACGTGCTTGATGTTGTCGGCAGCCGCCTCCTGAACCGACCGGGCGACCTTGCGGCCGCCGTCGCAGAAGATGACGGCATTGACGTCCATGTGCGACGCAAACTGCCCTGTGAGTTCATCGCGGTAACCGGTCAGGATATTGACGACGCCGGCCGGAACGTCCGAGGCGTGCAGAACCTCGGCGAAGCTGACGGCCGACAGCGGCAATTTCTCGGAAGCCAGCACGACACAGGTGTTACCCCCGACGATCGTCGGCGCGATGTTCGAGATCAGCCCCAGCAGGCCGCTGTCATTCGGCGCCAGCATCGAGACGACGCCGGTCGGCTCGAGTATCGAAAAGTTGAAGTGCGACGAGCTCACCGGATTCACGGCGCTGAAGACCTGCTGGTACTTGTCGGCCCAGCCGGCGAAATAGATCAGCCGGTCGATCGATGCGTCGACTTCCTTGCTCGCCGCGCGCGACGCCACGCCCTGTAGCGTGAGTTCGCCGATGAACTGCTCGCGCCGCCCTTCCAGCATTTCCGCGATGCGATACAGGATCTGCCCGCGCAGGTAGGCCGACGCCTTCGCCCAACCGGGCTGTGCCTTGCGGGCCGCAACGATGGCATTGCGGAAATCCTTGCGGCTGCCGCGGCACACGTTGGCGATCACCGTGCCCTTCTTGTCCTCGAGCGCGAAATAGCGGCCCGACTCGGTGCGCGGGAACTTGCCGTCGATATAGATCTTGTAGGTCTTGGCGACGCTGAGACGACTGCTGCCCGGTTGCTTCTTTGCCGCCATCGCTATGCCTCCAGCCTGAGGTAGGCGTCCAGTCCGTGCAGGCCACCCTCGCGTCCAACCCCGCTTTCCTTGTAACCGCCGAACGGCGAGGTCGGGTCGAACTTGTTGAACGTGTTGGCCCAGACGACGCCGGCGCGCACGCTCTGGGTCATCTTGAAGATCTTGGCGCCCTTGTCGGTCCAGACTCCGCCCGACAGGCCATACGGGGTGTTGTTGGCCTTGGTCAGCGCCTCATCGAAAGTACGAAACGTCTGGATCGCGAGCACGGGGCCGAAAATCTCCTCCTGCACGACGCGGTTCGACTGCGAGACGCCCGTGAATATGGTGGGGCGGCACCAGTAGCCTTGCTTCGGAACGGCGCAGGAACTCTGGTACATCGTGCCACCCTCTTCCTGACCGATGGCCAGGTAAGACTCGATCGTTTCGAGCTGCTGGGCCGAGTTGATCGCACCGATGTCGGTGTTCTTGTCCATGGGATCGCCGACGATCAGCGTTTCCATCCGGTCCTTGAGCTTCTCGATAACCTCGTCGGCCACGGCTTCCTGGACGAACAGCCGCGAACCCGCGCAACAGACATGGCCCTGGTTGAAGAAGATGCCGTTGATGATGCCTTCCACGGCCTGGTCGATCGCCGCGTCGGCAAAAATGATATTGGCCGCCTTGCCACCGAGCTCCAGCGTGTATTTCTTGTTGGTGCCGGCCAGCGCTTTCATGATGATGCGCCCAACCTCGGTCGACCCGGTGAACGCGACCTTGTCGACCCCCGGATGACCCACGACCGCCGCGCCGGTATCCCCTGCTCCGGTCACGATGTTGACGACGCCCTCGGGCAGGCCGGCATCGCGCACGACCTCTGCAAGTTTCATCGCCGTCAACGGCGTCGTCTCGGCCGGCTTGAGCACGACCGTGTTGCCGCAGGCGAGCGCCGGGGCCAGCTTCCAGGCCGCCATCAGCAGCGGGAAATTCCACGGGATGACCTGGCCCGCGACGCCGAGCGGCCGCACCTTGCGGCCCGGGAACGCATACTCGAGCTTGTCCGCCCAGCCCGCGTAGTAGAAGAAATGTGCAGCCGCCAGGGGTACGTCGATATCGCGCGATTCGCGGATCGGCTTGCCGCCGTCCAGTGACTCGATCGCCGCGAACTCGCGCGCCCGCTCCTGCATGATGCGCGCTATGCGGTAGATGTACTTGCCGCGCTCAGCGGGTTTCAGGCGTGACCACGGCCCGTAGGCCTTGCGCGCCGCCTTGACGGCCTTGTCGACATCGGCCTCTCCAGCCTGCGCTACGCGACTGAGCTTCTCTTCGGTCGCCGGGTTGATCGTGTCGAAATACCTGCCCTTCTCCGGCGCCACGAATTCGCCGCCGATAAAGAGACCGTAACGTTTCTTGATCTTGACGTGGTCGGTGCTCTCGGGCGCCGGCGAGTATTGCCAGCCGTCATCGAAAGCCAGTTTGTTTTGAGGGGTCGCCATTCTTACCACCTTTCGGGGTCAGAGCCCTTGGGGTCAGAGCCCCAGGGCTCTGACCCCGACTCTAATCTTTGGAAAAATAATCCGGCGACTGGTACACACCCGTCGCCTGCTTTTGTAACTGCATCAATACGTCATTCGCCAGCGAACTGGCGCCAAAGCGGAACCACTCGGGCGTCATCCACGCATTCCCCAGCGTCTCGCGCAGCATGACCAGGTAGTGCACGGCCA
>JAAUYE010194400.1_pt1 | contig 34536 bp, 22 predicted proteins | sample 7278081 | NCBI WGS metagenome assembly JAAUYE01 (sample SAMN14350131, study PRJNA611818) | marine sediment metagenome | isolation source: surface marine sediment (0.6m) | place: French Polynesia: Moorea | collected 2018-08
CCCCCTGATTTCGTTCGAAGTACCGACTATACACGGTTGCGCGCGTTACATGCCTTGCAGCGTTGCTAACCAAGTGGGAGCCTGTCGCATCCAATCATTGATGGTGGCGATATTGCAGACTCCGGGGGTACCCACCCAGGCAGACTTTCATGCGGCGATCTCGAGTCGATCGGACCGCTGGTTTGCCGCGTGCCTGAAAATTACGCGCAACCGGGCGCTGGCCGAGGATGCCGTGCAGGACGCTCTGCTCAGCGCCTGGAACAAGCGCCACCAGTTCGACAACACGGCCCGGCTCGACACGTGGATTCACCGGATCGCCGTCAACGCGGCGCTGCAGCTGCTGCGCAAGCAGCGCCCGGCGGCGTTCGAGCCACTCGAGGCCGACGTCGAGGACGACGCGGATACGCCCGAGGCAGCACAGTCGGAGCACGAGTTCGGCAAAACGCTGTCGGCTGCGATGACCCGGCTGAGCGAGTTCGAGCGCATCTGCTTCGTGCTCAAACACCTGGAGCAATGGCGGCTGCGGGAAATTGCCGACGAAGTCGGATCGGACATTGGCGCAGTCAAACAGGCCATCTTTCGCGCGGTGCGCAAGCTGCGCCAGCGACTGGGCGGCCTGCGAGGTGAACTGTCATGAATGAAGACACACTGATTCTCTATTACTACAACGACGGCCTGACCGAGGACGAGCGGCGCGACGTCGAGGCCGCCCTCGAGGCCGACCCGGCCCTCGCGGCGCAGTACGATGCGCTCTGCGCCGAAATGAATGCGCTCACGGATGCTGACGTCCCGGCGGTGCCCGCACACACGGTTGAACGCTGGCACGACGCCATCCGGGAGGCGCCGGGCGCAGACGATAAAGCTCACCGGCACGCGCCGCGCGCCTTCAACCCGATGTCGTTCGCCTGGGGCGCGGCAGCCGCAGCAGCGCTGGTGCTTGCAATCATGCTGGTCCGGGAACCCGTGCAGCCCCCGCTGGAGCTGCCGGTTCCGACATCATCGGCATTCGAACGCGGTATCCAGGTGCACTTCCGTGACACGCAGGATCAGCTGGCAACTCTGCCGATCGGCTCGGCGTCGGACCGGATGGCGCTGGTGATGCAGATCATCAACCAGAACCGGCTGTTCGAGCGCGCCGCCGAACAGAACGATGCCGACGACCTTGCCAGGGTTCTGCGTGCGTTCGAGCCGGTGCTCGTGCGCCTCGCAGAAGAGGACCTGTCGGACGCCGATGCCGAGGCGCTGCGCGCCAAGCTCGCCTTCGAACTCAACGTGATGCTAACCAAATTGTCCCGCGACTCATCGAACGAGACAGACACCGTAAAAACAGGAATACAGACATGAAGTTTCGCAAGACATTAATCATCGCCACCATCGCCTTACTCACCACGGGCGTCGCCCGGGCACAGAGCGACGTCGAGGACCCGAACGAGGTACTCAAGATCGCGGCGCTCGAAGCGCTGATATCCGCGCCACCGGAGCGCGCCCTGCCGCTCGCGATCAAGGTCCTCGACGCCGAGAACACGAGCGAGGTCAAGCAGGCCGCGCTGTTCGTTCTGAGTCAGATCGAACTGCCCGAGGCGCGCACGAAGCTGCTGGACGTCGCGCGCAGCGGTGACCCTGAGCTCAGCGCCGAGGCCGTGCGCATGATCGGTATCAATGGCGACCCGGAAACAGTGGCCGGACTGACCGCGCTCTACAGCGAGGGCGACGAAGATCTGCGCCAAGCCGTGCTCGAGGCCTACCTGATTGCCGGAGACTCGGCCGCGGTCTACAACATTGCCGCGAATGCGGCCAGCGCCGAGGAATTCGACGCGGCCGTCCAGATGCTGGGCGCAATGGGTGCCACCGAGGAACTGCGTACGCTCAGCGAAACGAGTGGCTACACCGAGGAACTGATCCAGGCGCTGGGAATTGCCGGCGGTGACGACGTCAACGAGACCCTGATGAGGCTTTATCGGGAGGCCGAGACGGATGACATTCGCGAGGCGGCGCTCGAAGGCATGCTGATCTCGGGCCATGCAGAGGGTGTTCTCGAGCTCTACCGCGAAGCCACCGACGTCAACGAAAAGAGCGAGCTGCTGCAGATGCTCGCCATCATGGACGACGACCTGGTCCTCGAGCTGATCGACGCGGCCCTGGAGGGCGGGCTGTGAAGACCTCGATCCGGCTGGTTCTGATCGCCCTGTTTATCGCTGCCGTCATCGGCAGCGAGACCCTCGGCGCCAACTTCCGCGTACCGGGCGATGACGGCTGGTACACCTGGCAGGTCGAGGCGACCGACGGCAGCGACCTGCAGCTGTTTGCCCTGATGGAGTCCGGAGCGCCCGTGAAACTGAGGGCGCGCGGCAACTCCATCTGCTTTTCCGGCTTCAACGCGGAAGCCACCGACCTGGGCCAGGTCGCAGCGGACCAGAGCATCAACTGGCTGCACAGCCTCATTTACCCGGTCAGCGACCTGAGTACCCAGGCGATCCTGTTGATATCGCTGCATGCCGGTGAGCTGCCCGTCGACATCCTCGAGCAGCTGCTGGCTGTCGCGGACTGATCAGTCGAGGTTGCGGGTCCGGTAGACGCCGAAATAGACGAACGGTTTGTCGGTCGCCTGTCCCGGCGGAACCTCGTCGGGGACCGCGTACTCTACCGGCTCGATGCTGCGCAGGTACGCAACGATCGACACGACATCTTCTTCGGTCATCTTGGCGTAGCCCTGCCAGGGCATGATGACGATCCTGCGGCTGGTATGCCGCCCTGCCCCCATCCGGACGGCATCGGCGATCTGCTTGTCGGTCCAGGCACCGAGCCCTGTCTCGGGATCGGGGGTCAGGTTCGGCGGGAATACGATACCGGGCCGGTGATCGCCCATGGGATTCGAGAACGCGATCCCGATGCTGGAACCCGCCAGCGCCTTGTCGAAGTCCGGTACGCCTTCGAGCGCGCCGTCGGTGTGGCAGGAACCACAGCCGAGGAGTTCGACGAGGTACTCGCCACGTTGCACCTGGAAAAGATTATCGGGCGCAAAGCTGCCCGGCACGGGATCCGGCGCATCGAGGACCCTGCTGGCGGCAACCTCCTCGTAATCCTGCATCGAATCAGGGGCCTGTTCGGTCGCCGTTTCCGTCGCGCAACCGGCAAGGAAGACGCACACCAGGGAAACGCTACAGAATCTCATCGCAAGGGCCCTCCTCACCGTACGCACAGTATGCGCTCATCGCCCGCGCGCGGCCAGCCGGGAGGCCGCGCCGGTGTTTGTACCTATAGACATCGCCATCGAAGGCCATAATCGTACGCTACAATTTGTGCTCCCGGTCTATGGAATTCACTTGCGATTCGTTCTGACAATCGCCGCCCTGGTGGCAGGCGCGGCAGCACTCGCCGACAACCCGCCGTCCGCGCGGCCGGAGATGAGTGCGTATGTCCTCGAGTCTGCACCTGTCGTCGATGGCGTCGTGCTGGGCGATCCGGCCTGGACGGGGGTGACGCCCGCGACCCGCTTCTGGCAGGTACAACCCGACGAGGGCCGCCCGGCCTCGCAGCGGACCGAGGTCTATATCGGTTCCGCAGGTTCGAACCTGTATGTCGGCGTCGTCGCCTATGACGACGACCCCGCCGGAATCATCGTCAACGACAGTCGCCGCGATACGAGCCTCGACGACAGTGACGCCTTCCTCTTTATTATCGACGGCCTGCTCGATCGGCAGAACGGCTTCGTCTTCGGCACCAATCCCGCGGGCATGGAATATGACGGCCAGGTCATCAAGGACGGCGCCGGCACCGGTCAGCTGTTCGGCCGGGGCGGCATCAACCTGAGCTGGGACACCGTGTGGAAGGTACAGGCGCGGGTCACCGAGTACGGCTGGAGCGCCGAGTTCGAGATTCCGTTCCGGTCGCTGCGATTCGGCGCCGACGCAACGCAGGACTGGGGCATCAACTTCCAGCGCAACATCCGCCGCAACAACGAGATCGCGTACTGGGCGCCGCTCGACCGCAGCCGCAGCCTCTACCGGGTCTCCGAGGCCGGAACGCTGCGCGGCGTTAGTCCGCCCTCCTCGCGCAATCTGCAGATCACACCCTATGGTCTCGGCAGCGCAGAGCGCGGCGGCGACCTCGACGGGACCGAGACCGACACCGAGTTCGGTGTCGACATCAAGTACTCCATTACGCCCAGCCTGACGCTGGATGCGACCTACAACACCGATTTCGCCCAGGTCGAAGTCGATGAAGTACAGGTCAACCTGGACCGGTTCAACCTGTTCTTCCCCGAGAAACGGCCGTTCTTCCTCGAGAATGCCGGGCTGTTCTCGGTCGGCCGCCCGCAGGAACTGGAGATGTTCTTCAGTCGGCGTATCGGCATCGGCGATGACGGCGAGATCATACCGGTCGACGGCGGAATACGGCTGTCGGGCAAGGTGGGATCGTCGACCAATATCGGTCTGCTGCATATGCAGACCGAGGCCGTCGAAGACGTTGCCCCCGAAAACCAGTGGACGGTTGCGCGCGTCAGCCAGGAGCTGCCAAACCGCTCGTCCATCGGCGCAATCTTCACCAACCGCCGGGGCGATGGCAGCCACCTCGTGGCCAAACCGGACGATCACAACCGCGCTTATGCCATCGATGGCCGCTGGGGTATCGGCGACGACATCACGTTGTCGGGCTGGCTGGCCCGGACGGATACACCGGGTCTCGACGGTGACGACGGGTCGTTTGGAATCCAGGCCGTGTACAACACCGCCGACTGGCGAATCGACACGCAGTACTCGGAGGTCGACGTCAATTTCAATCCCGAGATCGGCTTCCTGTCGCGTACCGACTACCGCAAGATCGACACGCTCATCCTGCGCAACGTCCGTAATGAGGCATGGCAGCGCGTCCTGCAACTGCGGCCGCATGTTTCCTACCGCGAATACCGCAAACCGGACGGCTTCCTGGAGTCCAGCGTGGTGCACCTGCACCTGCCCATCGACTTCCGGTCGAGCGCCGAATTCGGACCCGTCGTCAACTTCACCCGCGACGGCGTCGTCGAGGACTTCGAGATCGTCGAGGGCGTTATCGTCCCGGCGGACACTTACGAACACACCGAGTTCGTTCTGCGTGGCGAGACTGACGAATCGCAACCCCTGAGCTACGGATTCGATGCCACGGTCGGCGGCCGTTTTGGCGGCGACCGGGCGTCCATATCGCAATGGGTGGCCTACCGGCGCGGTGAGACGTTCCGCACGTCGCTCACTTTCCGGTACAACGACTACGACCTGCCGGGCGGTGATTTCACCGCGCACCTCGCGCGCCTCAGGATGTCCTATTCATTCTCTCCCAAGGTCCAGTTACAGGCGCTGGTGCAGTACAACGAACTCGCCGACACCATTGGCACAAATATCCGCTTCTCGTGGTTACGGTCGGCCAACTCGGGGCTGTTTCTTGTGTACAACGAAGTCGATGAGCGCGCGGTGGGCGCACCGCCCACGGGTCGTGAGTTCATCCTGAAGTACAGTCACATATTCGACGTGTTCGACTGAAGCATCGGAAATTACGTAGTTTGCCGGAGCGGCCATGGGCCTATAGTGAGAAGGAGTCTCTACAGGAGGCGTCCCATGGAACTGTCAGTCATGCAAGCCTTTATCGGCATCGCGATGGCCGGTATTGCGGCACTCATTGTCTATGGCTTCCGCTCTTACCTCGCCAGCAGCTCCGAACGGCGTATGCGCAGCATGCTGGAGTCGGTTGGTCTCGACCCGGCAATCGCCTATAGCAACGAAATCCCGACCATCATGCGGGAGGTCCGCCAGCGCTGCCGTACGTGCCGGTCAGAGGGTGTCTGCGAGCGTTGGCTCGAAGGCAAGGAAACGGGTGGCAACGACTTTTGCCCGAACGCGAAGGTCTTCGAGATCCTGCAAAAGCACAGCCGCGTTGCCTGATTACACGCTGTCTATGACAGCATTGAACGTCTCGCTCGGGCGCATGGCGCTCGATGCTTTCGTGTCGTCTGGCTGATAGTAACCGCCGATATCCACTGCCACACCCTGGGCCGCATTGAGTTCGTCGACAATCTTGTCCTCGCTGGCGGCAAGCGCCGCGGCGACCGGGGCAAACCGGGCCGCGAGTTCACTGTCTTCGTCCTGCGCCGCCAGCGCCTCGGCCCAGTACATCGCCAGGTAAAAGCTGCTGCCGCGATTGTCGAGTTCGTGCACCTTGCGCGATGGCGCCCGGTTTTCGGACAGGTACCGGCCGTTGGCTTCGTTGAGCGCATCCGCAAGCACCCGCGCCCTGTCGTTTTCCGACTTGTCGGCCAGGTCCTCGATCGACACGGCCAGCGCCAGGTACTCGCCGAGCGAATCCCAGCGCAGGTGGCCTTCGCTGACAAACTGCTGAACATGCTTGGGAGCCGAGCCTCCGGCGCCGGTTTCGTAAAGACCGCCGCCCGCCAGCAACGGAACGATCGACAGCATCTTGGCGCTGGTACCCAGCTCGAGAATCGGAAACAGGTCCGTCAGGTAATCGCGCAGCACGTTGCCCGTGACCGAAATCGTATCCTGTCCCGCCCGTACACGTTCGAGCGTTGCCCGCATGGCGTCGACGGGTGCCAGGACGCGAATATCGAGGCCGCTCGTGTCGTGGTCCTGCAGGTACTTGTTGACCAGGCCGATCAGGTTGCTGTCATGCGCGCGCTTCTCGTCGAGCCAGAAGATGGCGGTCGAGCCTGTCTGCCGTGCCCGTGTGACGGCCAGCTTGACCCAGTCGCGGACAGGCAAGTCGCGGGTCTGGCACATGCGCCAGATATCGCCTGCCTGCACTTCGTGTTGCAGCAGGATATTCCCGCCTTCGTCCAGGACCCGGACAACTCCGGCATCGGTGATCTCGAATGTCTTGTCGTGCGACCCGTACTCCTCGGCTTTTTGCGCCATCAGGCCGACGTTGCAGACATTGCCCATCGTCGTCACATCGAAGGCGCCGTGCTGTTTACAGTCCTCGATGACCGCCTGGTAGATGCCCGCGTAGCAGCGGTCCGGGATCGTGTAAACGGCATCCTGCAGCTGGCCGTCCGGCCCCCAGCTCATGCCCGACGAGCGGATCGCCGCCGGCATCGATGCATCGATGATGACGTTGCTGGGCACGTGCAGGTTGGTAATGCCCTTATCCGAATCGACCATCGCCATCGCCGGGCGTTTTGCGTACATGGCCTCGATATCCGCCTTGATAGCAGCCTGCTGGTCTTCGGGCAGCGCCGTGATCTTGTCGTAGACGTCGCCGATACCGTTGTTGGGGTCGGCGCCGATCTCGTCGAAAACCGCCCCGTGCTTCTCGAAGACGTCACTGTAGTAGGCGCGCACGGCATGGCCGAAGATGATCGGGTCGGACACTTTCATCATGGTCGCCTTGACGTGCAGCGACCAGAGCACGCCCTCGTCCCGCGCGGCGTCGATCTCCTTCTCGAAGAACGCGCGCAGGGCGGTGCAGTTCATGCGCGTCGCGTCGACGACCTCATCCTGCTGCACGGGCACGGCCTCGCGCAGCACGGTCGCGCCATCCGCTGACTCGAACTCGATACGCAGATTGCCCTCGCTGGCGCAAATGGTCGACTGCTCGCTGGAGTAGAAGTCATTGTCGTCCATGTGGGCCACGCGCGACTTCGAGTCCGCGCTCCACTCTCCCATCGAGTGGGGGTTGGCTTTTGCGTAGGCTTTGACGGCTGCCGCGACACGGCGGTCCGAGTTGCCTTCGCGCAGCACCGGGTTGACGGCGCTGCCGAGCACCTTCGCATAGCGGGCCTGGATTTCCTTTTCGGCTTCGTCGCGCGGCTCTTCCGGGTAGTCGGGTACATCGAAGCCCTGCGACTGCAGCTCGGCAATCGCCGCGGTCAGCTGCGGAATCGACGCGCTGATATTGGGCAGCTTGATGATGTTCGCTTCGGGCGTCTTGGCGAGCTCGCCCAGCTCGGCCAGCGCGTCGCCGATTCGCTGCTGCTCAGTCAGGTTCTCCGGGAAGTTGGCCAGGATGCGCCCGGCCAGCGAGATGTCGCGTGTCTCCACGTCGATGCCGGCCGCGTCGGTAAATGCCTTGATGATCGGCAGCAGTGCGTACGTGGCCAGGGCCGGCGCTTCGTCCGTCTTGGTGTAGATGATTTTGGCTGTGCTCATACTGTTTTCGCTTGTTGTCGAGGCTGCCGGGGACCCGGAGCGGGGCGCCATTATATAGAAGCGATTCCGAAAAATGGCCAAATACGGAGCAATTTCTCCCGCACCGGCAACGATTCGGCTGAGCCGATACACTTCGGCTCATGGAAGAGAGTTCCGAGCGGCCGAAGAGCAAGTCGATACGTCCACTACGGGCGCTGGTGCCGTTTGTGCGACCCTATCTCGGCACGCTGTACCTCGCCATGATCGCGCTGGTGCTCGCATCGTTGTCGCAGCTCGCCCTACCCGTCGCGATTCGGTACCTGATAGACGCCGGCCTGATGGCCGAAAGTGCGGCGAATATCGATCGCTACTTTCTGGGGCTGTTTCTCGTCGCCGTCGCCTTCAGCCTGTTCTCCGCGCTGCGCTTCTACTTCATCATCTGGTTGGGCGAGCGTGTCGTCGCCGACATTCGCGAAGCCGTCTATCGCCACGTTATCAAGCTCGATACGACATTCTTCGAGGTGACCAAGACCGGCGAGGTCCTGTCCCGCCTCACGACGGATACGACCCTGATCCAGTCGCTGTCCGGTGCAGGAATCTCCATTGTCCTGCGAGCCTCGCTGAACCTCGTTGGCGCCGTCACGATGCTGATCATCACCAGCCCGCGCCTTGCCGGCATGATCCTGTTACTGCTGCCGCTCGTTATCGTGCCGGTCATTGTCATCGGCCGCCGCGTTCGCAAGTTGTCGCGTGACAGCCAGGATCGCGTCGCCGACACGAGTGGCCTGGCCGGCGAGACACTCAACGCCGTTTCAACCGTGCAGGCGTTTACGATGGAGGCCGAGCAAAGCGCCCGCTTCGGCAAGGCTGTGCGGGCAGCCTTTGACGCGGCCGTCCAACGCGTGCGCGTGCGCGCAACGATGACCTTCGTCACGATCCTCTTCGTGTTTGGCGCAATTATCTTCGTGCTTTGGCTCGGCACCCGCTCCGTCATGGATGGCGCCATGACCGGCGGCGAGCTCGGCCAATTCCTGCTGTACGCGATCTTTGCGTCTGCCGCGGCGGCGGCACTCAGCGAGATGTGGGGCGAGGTGCAGCGCGCAGCTGGTGCGACGGAACGCCTGATCGAGCTGCTGGAGGCCGAGCCCGCGATCGCCGCGCCGCCCGATCCCGTGCCCCTGCCCGAGCGCGGCCGCGGACTGATCAGCCTCGATCACGTGACCTTCAACTACCCGTCACGTCCCGACACGATGGCGCTCGACGACGTCACGCTGGATGTCACGGCGGGCGAGACACTGGCCATTGTTGGACCGTCCGGTGCCGGCAAGAGCACGCTGTTCCAGCTGCTGCTGCGCTTTTATGACCCGGTGTCCGGCCGCATCCTGCTCGACGGTGTCGACATCAGCAAGGCGGCGCCGGAGGCGGTGCGCGAACGCATCGGCCTGGTTCCCCAGGAAACCGTGATCTTCGGCACTACGGCGCTCGAGAACATCGGTTACGGCAGGCCGGGCGCAAGCGCCGACGATATCGAGGCGGCCGCCGAAGCGGCCGCCGCCGACGATTTCATCCGCCAGCTACCCGACGGCTACGAGACCTATCTTGGTGAGCGCGGCACCCGGCTGTCGGGTGGTCAGCGCCAGCGTATCGCGATCGCGCGCGCCATCCTCAAGGATCCGCCGATCCTGCTACTCGACGAGGCGACGAGCTCGCTCGACGCAGAGAGCGAACGCGCCGTGCAGGAAGCGCTGGAACGACTGATGCGGGACCGGACGACGATCATCATCGCGCACCGGCTTGCCACGGTTCTCAAGGCGGACCGCATCGTCGTGCTGGATCATGGCAAGGTGGTCGATATCGGCACTCACGCTGAACTGGTCCGGCGAGACTCCCTTTACCGGAAGCTCGCCGAATTGCAGTTTGGTGAAATCGTGGCGGAATAGACAATCTCTTGAGTGAAATGCGATGAATAAGCGGCAACTGGGATCAACCGGGCTCGAAGTATCGGAGATCGGCTTCGGCGCGTGGCAACTGTGCAACAGTGACTCGTGGGGCGGCATGGACGACCAGACAGCGCTGCGCCTGATTGACGAGGCCATTGACGGTGGCATCAACCTGTTCGATACGGCGCCCAACTATGCGGCAACCAGGAGCGAACGCATTCTCGGCAAAGCCGTGCAGAACAAACGTGACAGGGTAATTCTCGTGAGCAAATTCGGTCACACGCCGGAAGGTCCCAAAGAGTTTTCGGTCGACTGGTTCTGGAAAAGCCTCGAAGAAAGCCTCGCCAGGTTGCGGACGGATTACCTGGACGTGCTCCTGCTGCATAACCCGCCCGGCGACATCTACGCGGGAACGGATCCGGTGTGGGCTGCGCTCGAAGAGGCCCGTGTGCAGGGCAAGATCCGGCACTACGGCGCCAGCCTGGATTTCGCGGCAGAAGTGGAGGACTGCCTGGCAAACACCGGCAGCGAAGTGCTCGAGGTCCTGTTCAACGTTTTCCACCAGGACGTCCGGCGCGCTCTCGCCTCGGTTCGCAAACGCCAGGCAGGAATAATAGCCAAGGTGCCGCTGGACAGCGGCTGGCTGACCGGCCGGTTTGACGCCAGCAGCCGTTTCGAAGGCATCCGGTCGCGATGGACCGCGGAGGAGATCGCCCGGAGAGCAGAGCTGGTCTCAGGCATCAGCTGGCTGATCGAAGACGGGTCCGAGCTCGCTCACAAGGCCATCGGTTACCTGCTCTCATATGATGAGGTCAGCTGCGTCATTCCGGGGACGCGAACCCCACAACAACTCGAAAGCAACCTGGCGGCCACCGATTATCGGCTCGCACCCGAAGAGCGCGAGAAACTCGAAGCGTTCTGGGACCGCGTCACCGAGAACGGCTCGAAGCTGCTGCCGTGGTAAGACCCGTGACCAGGGTCACATGTCGATGCTGATACGCTGCGTTACAGCTCCACCGAATCGACGAACGGAATGACGCCGATCGCCTTGTAAAGCTGGTCCGGGCGGAACAGCGTGTCGCCCTTCATGACGAGAACGCCGTTGCGAACCGCGTTGATATCCTCGAGCGGGTTGCCTTCCACGAGCACCAGATCAGCGTCCTTGCCCACTTCGATCGAACCTTTTTGGGCATCGACGCCGGTCACCCGGGCCGAGTCCAGCGTCGCGATCCTGAGAACCTCGATCTCCGGTATCCCAGCCTGCGCATACAGCTCGAGCTCGCGATGTAGCGTGAAGCCGACGATGTCGTCGGTGCCCGGAACGATCTGGATACCCGTGTCATGGAGCAGCTTGATCATCTCTGCCTGGCGCTCTGCGGAGCGCCCCCAGGACTCGACGCTTTCCGTGATGTCGAAGTCCGCGTTGTAATCGGAGCGCGACACGGCGGGCGGCAGGTGATCGATGACGCTGGCCAGTATCGGGCTCGGGTTGCCGGACAGGTGCACCAGCATTTCCTCGAAGATGGCTGCGGTGGGATCGACAACGACGTCCTTCTCCTTCAGCAGCGCGAGAAACTCCTGGACTTCGTCGCTATCGAGGTCCAGGTTGCCTGCCTCGTCGCCGTAGAGCGTGAATCGAATCTGCTGCCGGGTGTCCTCGCGGTCACCGGCAAGGAAATTCAGGAACACCATGTTGATGTGCTGGATTTCGTTGTAGCCGGCGCGCACGGCCTGCTCGGCGGACATGAAGGCGGGAATGTGCCCGCTGAGGCGCAAGCCATGCTCCTGCGCCCGTTCGGCAATCGGCGCTACCCATTCCGGCTCGATCGAGCTGTAGAGCTTGACCTGCAGGTAGCCGTGCTCGGCAAAGAAGTCGACCCTGTTCAGGGCGTCCTCGAGCGACTCGGCCGGGTAACCAGCCGCATACGGCCCGGCCTTGTCCATGAAGCCCGCCCGGAACACGTTCGGCCCTATCACGGTGCCGCTATTGAACTTTTCCGCGACGGCCATGATGTTCTCGTGTTCGTTGCCGATGTCGCGAACGTTGACGACGCCGCTCGCCATGTTGAGGACGCCGTCCGAAAGCGAAAGGTGCCCGTGCATGTCCCACAGCCCCGGCAGCAGCGTCTTGCCCGTCCCGTCAATGCGGATGCTGCCGCCGTCCAGCGGCGTCGCCGACACGGCGTCGATCTTGCCGTCGACGACACGCACATGATGGCCCTCCAGCATCGCGCCATTGACGACGTCCACGACGTTGACGTTCTCGAACACCACGGGCTCGTCAGCGGGAATGGCCAGGTCGCCCGCAAGCTCCGTGATCATTCTCGCGTCTTCTTCTTTCTGCACCTCGTCGAGCGTCTCGAGGATGGCCGGATCCCAACCGTCCGGCAACATGCCCATCCAGCCGCCACCGAAGGCCGTGAGCTGCATGTCCTCATCAAACCACGCATAGAAAGGCGTGAAGTCGATGCCCGAGACCGCGATCAGCGACAGGGTCACCGGGCCATCCGGCGACTCGACCTCGACGTCCGTCAGTTTCTGAATGCGTGCGTTGCCGGTCGGCAGGAGCGGAACGGAGTTATCGAGGCTCTTCATGGCGACCTGGACCAGGGCTTCCATCGCGCCGAATGCCGCGCCCTCATTGGGAACGTAGAACGCGGGCTCGTCGACCGTGCGTGACCCGCCCTCGCCTGGCGTCTTCCATGTTGCGACGCCGTCGACGATGCTGAAAGTTTCGTCGATGTCCGCGCCGAAGGGCGCGCGGCCCTCGATCTTCTGCGACACGATGTAGCCATCGGCATCGAGCTGCACGACGGAATCGACATCGTACTCGCGGTTGTTCCAGTGCAGGAAGGACTCGTTCGTGATCCGGCCGTCGCCAGTGCGTACCAGGGTCGACTGACCGGCCGGCGTAGTGCGCTCGAGGTACCACTTGTAGTCGGTCGTTGTGCCGACCGGCATGTCGGCCACACCCGCCTGGCCGGCGGTCTCTTGTCCTTCGGGCGCCTCTGCCGGGCCACAGCCGGCAACGAACAGCAGCATGGCGGATACGGCAACGCCGTACATCGGTCGATTCAGCATGTCGATTCCCCTGACTCCGGGAGGCGGAGCGTTGTTGTTATGGTGGCGGTAAGGGTACAACGGCGCAGACCCCGCCGCACGTCATATGCAGCGGGGCCTGCGCCGTTCTGTTTGCCGCTAGCGACTCAGGCGGCTGGCCGGATAACCCCGACGAAATCGTCAGCTCGAAGCTTGGCAATCGCCGCTGCGAGCCTGGCAACGGGCACACGGGGCGCCGAGCACGACACGTAGTTCAGGCCGACGTGGTGGCAGAAGCGGATTGTTTCCGGGTGCCCGCCCTGCTCGCCGCAGATACCGATCTTCAGGTTCTCGCGGACGGCACGGCCCGTCTGGACTGTCATCTCGATGAGCTGGCCGACGCCCTGGATATCCAGGACCTCGAACGGGTTGTCCTGCAAAATGCCGGATTCGTTGTACATCGGCAGGAACTTGTTCTCGGCGTCTTCGCGCGAGAACGAGAACACGGCCTGCGTGAGGTCGTTGGTGCCGAACGAGAAGAACTCGGCATCCGCTGCGAGCTGCCTGGCGCGCGTGCAGGCGCGAACGGTCTCTATCATCGTGCCGAAACGGAACTTCAGCTCGATGCCCGTCTCGCTTTCCAGCTTCGCCTTGTGTTCCGCGACCGTGCGTTTTACATGGCCGAGTTCCTGCGAAGTGATGACCTGCGGCACCATGATCTCCGGCTGCGCGGGAATGCCTTCCTTCGCGCAGTGAGCCGCAGCTTCGAGGATAGCCTGCAGCTGCATCGAGTAGATCTCGGGGTACGTGATCCCGAGACGTACGCCGCGATGCCCGAGCATCGGGTTGGTTTCCTGAAGTTCGCGGACCTTGTTGAGCATGCGCTCCTTCTTGGCCAGCGCATCCATGACATGCTCTTCGCTGAGCTCGGTGAACGCTTCCGGCAGCGGCGGCACGTTGTCGATCGACGCCAGCGCGGTCTGCCGGCCCCGGACGACGTCGCGGTAAACCCGCAGCATGCGAATCTCGTCCACGAGCTGGTGCTCGGTGGGCAGGAACTCATGCATCGGTGGATCCAGCAGTCGTACCGTAACCGGGTCGGGCGCCATCACCGTGAACAGGTCGATAAAGTCCTGTCGCTGAATCGGCAGCAGGCGGTCGAGCGCAATCTGCCGTTCCTCACTGCTGTTCGCCAGGATCATGTCGATCACGATCGGCAGCCGCTCGGCAGCATTAAACATGCGCTCCGTACGGCACAGGCCGATACCCATGGCGCCGTACTCACGGGCGCGCCTGGCGGCTTCGGGCGTATCGGCGTTGGCCATGACCTTCAAACCCGCCTCCTCGTCCGCCCAGCCAAGCAGGGTCTTGAGGTCGTCGGAGAACTGGGCCTCCAGCGTCGGCACGGCGCCCAGGTAAACGTCGCCGGTGCCGCCATCGAGCGTGATCACGTCACCTTCGTGGATGATTTTCTCGCCGATCTTGGCCAGGCGCAGCGCGACATCGACCTCGATGCCTTCCGCGCCCGCAACGCAGGGCTTGCCCATGCCGCGCGCGACGACGGCAGCGTGCGACGTCTTGCCGCCGCGACTCGTCAGGATGCCTTCGGACGCGAAGAAGCCGTGGATGTCCTCGGGACGTGTCTCTTCGCGAACCAGGATGACCTGTTCGCCGCCCCGGCCGAGTTTCTCGGCCAGGTCCGCATCGAAGACGCACTTGCCGGAAGCGGCGCCCGGTGACGCGGGCAGGCCCGTGGCGACCGGGTCGACGGCTGCGAGCGGGTCGAGGCTCGGATGCAGCAACTGCTCGAGCAGTTCCGGGTTCACGCGCAGCAGCGCCTGCTCACGCGTGATCAGGCCTTCGCCGAACATGTCGACAGAGGTCTTCACCGTCGCCGACGCATTCATCTTGCCATTGCGCGTCTGCAGGCAGTAGAGCGTGCCCTTTTCGATCGTGAACTCGTAGTCCTGGACTTCCTGGTAATGGGATTCCAGCTTGTTGCGCAGCGCGACGAGCTGGGCGTACTGCTCGGGCATTTCGTCCTGCATCTGCGCGATGGGCTTGGGCGTACGGATACCCGCTACGACATCTTCGCCCTGCGCGTTGACGAGATACTCGCCAAACATCTCGTTCTCACCCGTGCCCGGGTTGCGTGTGAAGCCCACGCCCGTGGCACAGTCGTCGCCCATGTTGCCGAAGACCATCGTGCACACATTGACCGCGGTGCCATTGGCCATGTCCGGGGTGATGTGAAATTCGCGCCGGTAATCGACCGCGCGCTTGCCCATCCATGACCGGAATACGGCTTCGATGGCGAGCTGCAACTGCAGCATGACGTCCTGCGGAAACTCGCTGCCCGTCTCGCGTAATACGACCCCGAGGAACTTCTCACTAATCTCCTTGAGGTTATCGGCGCTGAGCGCGATATCCGCTTTGACGCCTTCCCGGGCTTTAACCGCATCGAAGAGCTCGTCGAAATGTTCGTCGTCGATACCGAACGCAACCTTGCCGAACAGCTGGATGAAGCGGCGATACGCGTCGTAGGCAAAGCGCTCGTCGCCCGTCTGCTCGATGACACCCTGGAGCGTCTCGTCGTTAAGGCCGAGATTGAGGATGGTATCCATCATGCCCGGCATCGAGAGCGCCGAACCCGAGCGTACCGAGACCAGCAGTGGATCGGGGCCCGCGCCGAAGGCCTTGCCCGTCGCTTTTTCGAGTCGGCCGATCTGCTCTCGCACCTGGTCGAGCAGCCCGTCCGGCAGGCCGCCGCCTTCGAGGTAGTCGAGGCACGCCTCTGTCGTAATTACAAAGCCGGGCGGCACATTCAGGCCAATCTGGGTCATTTCGCACAGATTGGCGCCCTTGCCGCCGAGCAGTTTCTTGTCTCTTCCGTCGCCGTCGGCGAACGAATAAACATGCTGTTTTTTCATGAACTTACATATCCTGGGTTACGGAGCAACTCCTCGCCTAAATGGTCCCCCACAGCGGCCCAAACGGCCATTACGGCAAACCACTAGCGACAGTCGGTATCGCGCAGCGGTGTCTTGCCACCCTGCCGGACTGATAAAATGCCTTTATGAAGCGGCGCGTCATCGCATTGGTCCTCGGGCTGTTCCTGCTGGTGGTCATTTCCTATGGCATTTACCTCGGTGTGCCGCGGCACGATTACTTCATCGAGAGGGTCGGGGCAATCGTCGATGCCGAGGTCATAGAGGAGAACTGGCCGGTCGACCGCGGCTACACGGTGCGACTGAAGTCGTCCACGGGCCTTGAAGTCGACATGCGGGTATTGCGGCCCGAGGTCGACATTGGCGAGAAGGTCCCGCTCGTGCTGATACTCAGCGGTCAGGAAACGGGCAAGGATGCCGTCGAACTTTTGGGTGGCACAGACGGTATCGCGTTTGCCGCCATCGACTATCCGTACGACGGCGACAAGGATCTGGACGGATTCTGGAAGTCGATCTACGCAATTCCGGATGTACAGCGCGCATTTATCGACTCGCCGCCCGCCTTATCGCTGGCGCTCTCCTGGTTGTTGCAGCAGGACTGGCTCGACAGCGAGCGCGTCGAACTTGCCGGCGTAAGTCTCGGCGTACCATTTGCACTGGTCGCCGGCGCGGTTGACGAACGCTTCAGCCGTGTCTGGATGATGCATGGCGGTGGCGACAATGTGAGCTGGGTGGCGCACAACGCGCGCCGTCACATCGACACCGAGGTCCTGCGCAACCTGACGTCACGCCTGGCGTTGTTCATGGTTTACGGCAACTCGTTCGAGCCGCAGCGCTGGATGCCCGAGATCGCGCCGCGGCCTCTGATTATTGTCGCCGCGCGCGAAGATGATTACGTGCCGAAGGAATCGCAGCAGCCCCTCGAAGAGGCGGCCAAGAGCCCGCACATCGAAATCGTCTGGACTGAAGGCAGGCACGTCGGGCCGACTCGCGGCCAGGAACTGCAGCAACTGATCGCGATTGTACGCAACCGCGTACTCGGTCAGGAACAGCAAGGCATGACCGGGCCAGTGCACCCGATCGAGCCCCTGGACTGGGAGGCGCCCGACTCCGACAAGCTGGTCGAACTACCGAACCTCAACGACATTGATGCCTACCTGCGGCTCGAACTCGTCGATCTCTACGGTTCGCAGCTGGACGCGCTCATGGCGAGCGATGCGCTGATCGACAAAATCGTGGCCACGATCGACAACCTGCCGCGCGGCCATGTGGCGGAAAGCGTGCGTCCGCTGGGGCGGCTGCAAAGCGAATTCGTGACACAGGCGACCGGCGGCGACGCGGAACTGCTCGACCCGTTGAACTTCGAGCGCTATCGCGTGCTCGTTGACCTGTTCACGCTGGCCGACCCGGATGCCGTCACCGATCTCTATCGGCGCTACTATCCGCTGCTACAGAAATCCTACGAGGCGCTCGGCTACCCGCAAGGCTATTTCAACGACCGGGTCGTCGAGGTCATTGACCATCTTCTGGCAACGCCCGTCCTCGACGAGGCGCCGAGGCTGGTTCGCCCGCACGTTCTGTTCGAGTACGAAGACCCCGAACTGGAGGCGCTGTCTGCCGGCCAGAAGTTCCTGCTCAGAATGGGCCCGGACAACGCCACGCGCACGAAGCAGGCCCTCGAGGCGCTTCGTGCGCGATTGGCTGTTGCCGACTAGGTCGCCGAAGCGGCCGCGATGCTCGCGATTGACGCGTCCAGCGTTGCGTTGAATTCCTCGTCGCTCTGACTGGCGTTGAGCCCCTCGGCAAGCGCGCGCGAGAAGCTCGCAACCATGCCATTCTGGCGCGTCAGCCTGTCGTTGGCTTCCTCGCGGGAGTAACCGCCCGACAGCGCAACAACGCGCGCCACGTTGGGGTGTGCGATGCAATCGGCGTAGAGGTTGTCCTGTTCCGGTAGCGTGAGCTTCAGCATGACGATCTCGTCCGCGCCCAGACTGTTCAGGTGCTCCATGATGGCGGCGTGCAGGATGTCTTCGGCGCCGGCCTTGTCCTCTGTGTGGATATCGACTTCCGGCTCGATGATGGGCACCAGGCCTGCAGCCACGATGCGGCGGCCAATTTCGAACTGCTGGTCAACGACAGCCTTGATGCCGGCCGCGTTGGCCTGCTTGATAACCGACCGCATCTTGGTGCCGAAGATGCCGGCGGCCCCGGCCTTCTCGAGCAGTGCATCGAGATCGGGCATCGGCTTCATCACCTGGGCGCCGTCGACCTCGTCGGCCAGGCCCTTGTCGACTTTCAGGAAAGGCACGACGTTCTTGACGTTCCAGAGGTAGGACGCGGTCGACTGACCTTCGACTTCACGGTCCATGGTGTTTTCGAACAGGATCGCACCGAGGATGCGGTCGCCGCCGAACGCGGGACTCGTCATGATCCGGGTGCGCATCTCATGCACCACCGTATACATCTCTTCGTCGTTGGACCAAGCGTCGGGCGTCACGCCGTAGAGGCCCAGTGCCTTGGGCGTGCTGCCGCCACTCTGGTCAAGGGCAGCGATGAAACCAGGGGCATTCTTGATTTTGTCGAGTTGGTCGTTGTTGCTCACGGTGTTACCTGTCTGTTTAATAGGGGGGTGGTTGTGGAAAGCCGAATATTACATCAGACCGGCGTATTAGCGAGGCGTTTTGTGGTGCTGGCGGCGATTGGCCTGCTCGCCACCCCGGCAGCGGCGACGGCGCTGTTCGAGAATGACGAGATCATCGAAGTCCGGCTCAGCGGCCCGCTGGGCACGATCAGCCGGGAACGGCAGCGCGAAGAGCGAACCGAGTACCCTTTCCTGCTGGGGGTTAACGGATCCGAGATTCCGGTTCAGGTCCGGGTACGCGGCAAGAGCCGCACCGAGGCCTGCACTTTCCCGCCGCTCAGGCTGAAATTCAAGGATGGGGCCGCGGACGGGACACCGTTCGCCCACCAGAACAAGCTCAAGCTCGTCACGCATTGCCGGAGCGGTCAGTCCGGTTTCGAGAACAACACGCTCGACGAGTACGCCGCGTATCGAATATTCAACCTCATCTCCGATACCGGTTATCGCGTGCGGCTACTTCGTATTCGTTACGAGGACACGGACAAACGACTCCGTCACCTGGAGCACACTTATTACGGATTCGTTATCGAATCGGACAAAGAACTCGCGGCTCGCGTCGGTGGCGAGATAGAGGAAACGACAGGCATCCTGTATTCGCACCTGGACCCGGCCCAGACCGCGCGTGTCAACGTATTCCAGTACCTGATCGCCAATGTGGACTGGTCCTTCGTCAGTCACCTCGACGAGGAGATGTGCTGTCACAACCTGGACCTGGTTTTGAAAGAAGGCCGGCTATTCCCGGTGCCGTACGATTTCGACTTGTCAGGGCTTGTCAACGCAAGTTACGCGCCAAGCGGGCAGCGGCGGAAGCGCGTCACGTCTCGCGCCTACAGCGGTTATTGCCGGTCGCCAATCGAAACCGTGGCAGTGGCGCTCGATGACATTACGGCGCTACGCAGTGAAATCCTGGCGGTCGTGCAGGCCACACCCGTGGTGGGCCGCAACACGGTGGAGGCGCGGGTGCAATACGTCGACCGCTTCTTCGAAGAAGCGGCCGACGATCGCGAGAAGTTGTTGCAGAAGTTTGAAAAGGACTGCGTTGGCAATCACTAGATTCGGCGGCGCACCAGCGCCACGAGCCCGAGTAACAGCAGGAACAGCGGCCCTGTCGACCCGCTGCCACTATCGTCACTGCCCTGCCTGACCTCGAGTCGGCCGTTTCGCGAATTGTCGCCGGGCACGAGGTCGGGCTCTACGGATGCCAGGCTTACCGTGATGTTCGGGTTCCCCTCGGCAATGCCGGTCGCCGTTACGCTAATCGTCGAGTTCGACAGCGCCGGGAAGTCCACGGCCTGGCAGGAAACCCGCTGAGCCTGAACGGTGCAACTGCCGAGCGCCCAGCTTGCCCCGGTCGCCTGCAGCGCGGTTCCTATATCGACGGTGAGGGTAACGCCGGTCGCATCGATCGTGGCCCGGTTTTCCAGTCTCGCCGTGATCGTGGCCGACCGGTTGACCTTGATCGACGCGCCGGTGGGCGTGTTGACCACAAGATCAACAGCCGGGTCGACTGACACCTGCTGCGAATCCTGGTTGTTGTTCGGTTGGTTATCGACGTCCGCGGAAACCGTCGCGGTGACCGTGCCGGCGCCGAGAGTATTGGGCGTTACCGTAATGTCGACGGTGCGCACGCCCAGCCCGGGCACGTCGCCCAGCGCGCAACTCACGGTGCCGGTGCCCGTTGTGCAGCTGCCCGCAGAAGGCGTCACGGCGCCAAGCGTCAGATTGTTCGGAATCGTGAAGTCCGCCGTCACGTTGGTGGCGTCAAGCGTGCCGTTGTTGACCACGTCAAAACTGAGGTCGGTGTCCGCGCCGAACAGAATCGATGAGGCGCTCTGCAGCCCAACTACCATGTCGATCGACGGCAGCGCGGTTATGCAGGAGGCCCGTGCGATGTCGTCAGACATCTCGTTGATCGTGCAGGGCGAGAACGTGCTTTCGCCGTTCAGTCGCGGCGACATCAGCCAGTCGCCCGCCTGGGCTTCACAGGCCGAGCCCGTTTCGCCGTCATGGGGCGCGCCGAAGTTATGGCCAATTTCGTGGGCCGCAACGAGGCTGTCGAAGTTCGAGCCGCCGTTGCCTTCGCTGAGCCCGGCGCCGAAGAAATTACTGCACAGCGCGCCGGTCCAGGCGACGCCGACCGTCGTTCCGTTCAGGTCCCTGCCCGTGAACAGGTGCGTCAGTCCATTGATGTTCTGCGCCGGCGTGATCGAACGGTAATTAGACAGTTCGTCGAGCAGCTCGCCCGCCTCGCTCATGGTGAACGGGTCGGTATCGGTGCTAAAGGTCTCGATTGCCTGCGCCGGGACCCTGATTTGCACGCCGAGCTGCGCGCTGAAGATGCCATCGACGTTATTGAGGCGTGTCGTCAGGGCCTGAGCGGCCGCCGCGTCGCCGCCCCGGGCCGACGTGAATTCGAAGTCGCCGATAACGCCCACCTCGATCTCGGAAACCGCGCCCGGCGCCTGGGAAATCCGATCCAGTTCGCTGACCAGCAGCTCTGCGGCCGACGCGGCAGAAGCCATCATGGCCGAACCACCGCACGTTACGGCGCCGGGGGCGACGTGTGCGTCAGCCATGCGGTAGACGACGGGGACGTCAGTGTCGACCGCACTGTCACCGGGGGCTTCGATAGCGTAGAAGTCCTGGCCATCGAAGAACATGCCGCTCGGAACGCCGTCCGCCATGACGACGCGCACCCAAGAACCCTCGGCACCGGCGACTTCGCCGCGGTAGATGTCGATACCGTCCATCAGCGGGTTCTGCCGGGCGGCGGTCATCAGCCGGCTATTGTGCTCGAGCTCGAGGTTGAAGCTGCGACCCAGCGCGTCGAAGCTCATCACCGTCGACGCGACCGACCCGGCTTCTCGCCCGGCGTTGGCCGCATCTGCGCTCGCCGAATGCAGCTCCAGTCGCTGCAACGGCTCGAAATGCGAAACGCTAATGTCATTACGATCCGCCGCATCCGCAGCGGAAAAAATCGCCGCCAAGGCGGCGCCCAGTGCCCATTTCGAAGTGTTCATCCGGAGGCCCTCAGTCTCTTCCGGCAGTAAGCCCTTAGCTAATCAAATACGTCCTTGAACAACAAGGAAATATCCGTCTCCTTCCGACGACATTGGACAATAAAGTGTGCGCTGGTTCCCAAAATCGTTCATTGGCGCCGGATTCGCTATTATCGACGCCTATGAACAATCTCCGCCGAGTCTTCCTGATTGTCTTCCTGGCGCTGACACTGCCTGCTCTGACCAACGCCCAGGTTCTCACCGACAAGCCCGTTCTCTACGGCAAGAACTGGGTTGCCATTACCGGTAAACCGCTCGCGGCGACGGCGGGCGCAAAGATCTTCATGAACGGCGGCAACGCGGTCGACGCGACCTGCGCGATGCTCGCGGCGGCGGCAACGATGTGGGACACGCTGCACTGGGGCGGCGAAACCCAGGCGCTGATCCACAATCCCGAGACCGGCGAGGTCATAGGCATCAACGCCATGGGCGTCGCGCCAACCGGCGCGACGGCCGAGTTCTACAGCGACATGGGGCTTGCTTATCCCCCGGAGTACGGCCCGCTGGCCGCGACGACGCCGGGAACTCCCGGCGGCCTCATGGTCATGCTCGCCGAGTACGGCACGATGAGCCTTGCCGAGGTACTCGCGCCCGCGATCGAGATGGCCGAAGGCTACCCGATTGAGGCCGGCACGGTGCGGCGCATCAATGAGAACGCGCACGAGCTCATCAAGTGGCCCTATTCAAAGGCCCTGTTCCTGGCTTTCGACAATGGCGGCATGCGCGGCCCGGAGGTGGGCGAGATCTTCCGCCAGCCTGACCTCAAGGCCACGCTCGAGAAACTGGTTGCCGCCGAGCGCAAGGCGCTCGATGAAGGCAGCAGCCGCAAGGACGCCATCTATGCCGCTTACGACCGCTTTTACCGTGGCGACATCGCCGAGGAGATCGTGCGTTCCACGCGTGAACAGGGCGGCTTGTTCACACTGCAGGATCTCGACGAATGGCAGGTCTACATCGAGGAGCCCGTAACCACCAACTATCGCGGCATCGACGTCTACAAGCTGACAACCTGGACCCAGGGACCGGTGCTGTTGCAGGCGCTCAACATTCTGGAGAATTTTGATCTCGCCAGCATGGGCTATAACACCGCACGTTACATCCACACGGTCTACCAGGCGATGAACCTGGCCTACGCCGACCGCGATTACTACTACGGCGACCCGTACTTCCCGCCCGAAGAGCCGATAGAGGGCTTGCTGTCGAAGGAGTACGCCCGCGAGCGCGCCAGGGAGATCGACCCGGAGCGCAACAATCCCCATATCGGTCCCGGCAAGCCGCCGGGTTACGAGGACGACCGGCCGTTACTCGAAAAGTTGCTCGACAGCATCGTCGGTGACAGGACCCGGCCGGCGAGCGACGACGAGTCGTTCTTCCGTGGCACGACGTCGATCCAGGCTGCGGACAAGGATGGCTGGGTCGTGTCGGTTACGCCGAGCGGTGGTTGGGTGCCCGCGGTCGTGGCAGGAGAAACCGGCATCGGACTCAGCCAGCGCATGCAGAGTTTCGTGCTTGACCCGAATGAGAACCCCTTCAACGTTGTGGAACCCGGCAAGCGTCCGCGCGTGACTCTGACGCCGGGTATGGCGCTGCGCAACGGCAAGCCGTTCCTGTCGTTCGCCGTGCAGGGGGGCGACGCACAGGACCAGATGCTGTTGCAGTTCATCCTGAACGTCGTCGAGTTCGGCATGAATGTGCAACAGGCGGCCGAGGCCGACAACTTCCTGAGCTACCAGATGCACCAGTCCTTCGGGCAGCACAAGAAGGAGCCCGGCCGGCTCGGCGTCAATGACTCCGTGGACAAGTACACGCGGGGCAGGCTGAGCGAGAAAGGCTACTGGGTCGAAGTCGGGTTCTGGGGCGATTTCGAGAACACCTCCGGCCCGATCAACGCGATCTACTTCGACCAGGAAAACGGGATCATGCAGGGCGGCTCCAGCACCCACGGTGACGACTACGGCATTGCCTGGTAATCGGGGCCGGCACGGCTCGATACAAACCGAAACAACCCCACATACTTTCGAAACCCATCCGCCCGGGCGGATTGCTACTTTCTCCTCGCAACTTAACCCCCCTACCCCTGAGGAGAAACATCAATGAACCTGAACTTTTCGAAAGTCATCAGCATCACGCTGATCGCACTCTTCGCCTTTGCCGCCACGCAGGCCTCTGCCGGCGACTACAAGAAGAAGGCCAAGGCCGACATCGTCGACACGGCTGTTGCTGCCGGTCAGTTCGAGACGCTCGCCGCCGCGCTGGGCGCTGCCGATCTTGTTGACACGCTGAAGGGCGACGGCCCGTTCACGGTCTTCGCGCCGACCGACGAGGCGTTCGCAAAGCTGCCGGAAGGCACCGTTGAGAGCCTGCTGAAGCCCGAGAACCGCGATCAGCTCGTCGCAATCCTGACCTACCACGTCGTCCCGGGTGACGTTCGCGCTGCCGACGTCGTCAAGCTGGATAAGGCCAAGACGGTTAACGGCCAGTCAGTCGCTATCCAGGTCGCCGACAACGGCGTACAGATCAATGACGCTAACGTCGTCGCCACGGACATCGAGGCGAGCAACGGCGTAATCCACGTTATCGACACGGTCATTCTGCCGAGCTCGTAACGCAAGACCAGGCGGCACAGGGACGTGCCGCCATTTCTTTCATGCCACTCCATTCGCTCAGTGCAAACGCCACGGTCGTCGTTGTTGGCGCCAGTGGCGGAATCGGTTCCGAATTCGTCCGCCAGCTCTCGTCCAGTCAGCAGATTGGTCGAGTTTTTGCGTTACACCGGCAGCCGCCGCCATCAACCCAGTCCGGCGTTGAGCACCTCACCTGCGACATCACCGACGAGGGCAGTATTCGTGCGGCAGCCGAGGTTGTGGCAGCGAACGGGCCCGTCGACGCCGTGATTGCGGCGACCGGCCTGCTGCATGACGGAGCGATCCAGCCCGAGAAGAGCCTTGCAAGCATCGACGCCGATGCGATGCTCGAGGTCTTTCGCATCAACGCGATCGGGCCTGTGCTGCTCGCCAGGCACTTCCTGCCGTTGCTGCGCCGCGACGCCAGGACACTGTTCGCCGCGCTCTCTGCCCGTGTCGGTAGCATCTCGGACAATCGTCTCGGCGGCTGGGCGTCCTACCGTGCGTCAAAAGCTGCGCTCAACATGCTCCTGCGCACCGCCGCGATCGAACACAAACGACGCTGGCCCCAGTCAATCGTCGTCGGATTGCATCCCGGCACGGTCGACACTCGGCTATCATCGCCGTTTCAGAAACGCGTACCGGAGGGCAAGCTGTTCACGCCGACGTACGCCGTAGAACGCATGCTCGACGTGCTGGACCACCTCGATGCGGCGGATAGCGGCGGTTTCTTCGCCTGGGATGGCCAACCCATCGAGTTCTGACCCCCTTCTACATGACCTTCTACCTGCGATCTGCGATTCTCGCACCCATCCTGTTCGCACAGGGCAAGTACACCCGCCGCAACGTTCCGGTGCTGCCAGAACCACCCGGAGACCGGGAGGGTTCTGCGGGGACGGGACAGCCGCTCCGTGTGTTGATTGCCGGAGACTCCGCTGCAGCTGGCGTGGGCGCGCCCAGCCAGGACGAAGCCCTGCTTGGCTGCCTGGTCGCCGACCTGGCGACCGACTTTTCGGTGACGTGGAATCTGCAGGCCACGAGCGGCCACACCACGACGCAGACTCTCGAGCGCCTCGAGAATCTGCCGCAACAGGAATTCGATGTCGCGGTCACGTCACTGGGCGTCAACGACACTATCTCGATGGTTCGCCTGCGGGACTGGCGCCGCCGCCAGGCAGAGCTTCGCCAGCTGCTGCGCGAGAAGTTCAGCGTGCGCACCCTCATTGTCTCGGGGCTGCCGCCGGTGCATGGGTTTCCTGCCCTGCCCCAACCGCTGCGCTGGCACGTCGGCTCGAGGGCGACGCAGCTTCACCAGGCGCTTGCCGGCGACGTGGCTGCCGAGCCGGATGCCCGCTTCATTGACCTGCGTTTCTCGGACGACATGACCATGATGTCGAGCGATGGCTTCCACCCCGGCCCGAAAATCTACGCAGAGTGGGCGCGGCTCGTGGCCGAGGCGATTCGCCAGCGCTGACTTTGTTACATTGTCCCGGTGACCTACGACCAGACCCATTGGGTTCCCGTGCAACGCCGAGGTCCTCTGCCGACCTTCTATTACCACGAGCATTTCATCGAAATGCTCGAGTTCGTCGCTGCGCACTACGCCCATGCCTTTGATACTGGGCACGCGGCATTCGTGGAGGATTTCCGCGCGCTGCCCAGAGACGCCCAGTGCCTTTACGTGCGGCTGGTCAATCGCAAAGGGCAGGTGTTCTCCCGTAATCGGCTAAGTTACCCCGAGCTCGGCGAGCTCCCGCCGCTGCTCGAGGCGCTGCAGTCCGGCGGCTGGATCGTCGCGCCGGGCGCGGAACACTTTGACGAAATGCTCGGATTCCTGACCCGCGACGATCTCTACGGGGTGCTGCTGCCGCGTTTCGCCGGCCTGCCACGGTCGATGAAGAAGGCGCAACTGGTCGCATTCGCCCGCGAGAACATGCCGGCTGCCGAGTTCATGGGGGCAGTCGATGCCGACCGGGTCCTCGTGCAGGGTCGCGCCGACGAAGTCAGTTACCTGCTGTTCCTCTACTTCGGTCGAATCAGGAACGGCCTGTCGCAGTTCACGATGCGGGACCTCGGCCTCGTTCGAACACAAAGTCTTGGCGACGCCTACGAACCACGGTTTGATGATCGTGCGGAGGCGCAGGAGAACTTCTTCTACGCCGCGCGCCTGCACAACCTGAAGCGGTTCCGCGTCGAGGACGCCGACGATTGGCCCGAACCCAACTTTTCGAGCAGCTCGCGGCTGCGGGACGAGCTGGCCTATCGGGCAGGCCGGGCGCTGGAAAAAACCGGCGATACCGCTACGGCGCTGCGCCTCTACGAAGCCGGCGAATCGGCGCAGTGCAGTGAGCGCGTCGTGCGACTGCTGTTGGCGACCGACCGCCGCAGCGAGGCGCAGCAATACCTTGAACGGTGCCTCGACGATCCACGCAGCGACGAAGAGTGGCTCATTGCGCGGGACCTCTATGAGCGCAAGTTCCGCAAGAAACGTACGTCGCACTCTACCGACCTGCTGCGCGCCGGCGACATCATCGAGATCGACGAATCACGCAGCGGCGCACCCGAGCGCGCCGTCGTCGAGTATTTCGAAAACCTCGGATGCAGGGCATTTCGCAGCGAGAACCTGTTGTGGAGGACGCTGTTCGGCCTGTTGTTCTGGGATGAGCTGTTCGGCGACGAGGATGCGGCGATGTCATCGCCGTTCGACTTTGTTCCCGCAGCGCTGGCCAGTGGCAAGTTCCACGAGCAGCATGCCGGCGCCATCCGGGCGAAGCTTGCATTACTCGATGAGCCGGCCGCGGCCAGGCGGGCGGTGCTGATGACGAGCACGCGTCACTATGGCAAGGCGAATGGCGTATTTCGTTGGCGCGAAACGATGAACGACGCCGTCCTCGCTCTGCTCGAGCACGCACCGCCGGCGTCTATCGCGCGCATCCTCGAGCAGATGGCCCGGGACTATGAGCAACACCGCTACGGTTACCCGGACCTGCTGGTTGTCGATACGGACGGCCTGCGCTTCATCGAGGTGAAGACCGAGGGTGATCAGCTGCGGCGCAACCAGGTGCTGCGCATCCGACAACTCCGCGACGCCGGGTTTCGGGCCGATGTTGTGCGTGTCAGGTGGATTCTCGACCCCAACCAGGACTATGTCGTTGTCGACGTCGAAACAACCGGCGGCAAGGGCGAGCACCACCGTGTAACCGAGATCGGCGCGGTCAAGGTGCGCGGCGGCGAGATCGTCGACAGCTTTCAGACCTTGCTGAACCCGCAACGCACGATTCCCCCCGGTATCTCCAGGCTGACCGGCATCACTCCGGCGATGGTAGAGGACGCCCCCTACTTTGCGGACGTGGCCGACCAGTTCGAAGACTTCATGGGCGACGCGATATTCGTCGCGCACAACGTGGATTTCGACTACGGCTTCGTCAGCCGTGAGTACGCCCGCCTGGGACGGTCATTTCGGCACGCCAAGCTCTGCACCTGCGCCTCCATGCGCAGGCTATACCCGGGACTCGGCTCGTACAGCCTGGCCGCGCTCAGCCGCCAGTTCGACATCTCGCTGCAGCAGCATCACCGTGCGCTGTGCGACGCCGAGGCGGCAGCCGAACTGCTGCTGCTCGTGAATGAACGACGCCTGTCACGGCGCTGAGAATTGCGCCGGCTTGCCGGGCAGGCGTATAAAGAAGCGGTCACGATAAGAATAAGCCCGCGCCAGGACGGGTGATAAGAACATGAGCGAGGTGCGAAAGGAGCCGCCATGCCGAAACCCATTGTCAACCTCCAGGATCTCGAGTTCACGACTTTCGGCAAAGGCGACAAGTTCGAGGCAGAACGCGCGCCCGTCGCACCGCTGATCGGCGCCAGCAAGCTCGGCTACGCGGTCATCCGGTTGCAGCCGGGCAAGCGCGCCTGGCCCTATCACGCGCATTACGTCATCGAGGAGATGTTCTACGTGCTCTCCGGGGCGGGTACCTTGCGGCACGCCGGCGAGGAATATCCGATCGGCGCCGGCGATTTCATTTGTGCCCCCGCCGACCCGGAACAACCGCACCAGATCATCAACACGTCGGACGAGGAGCTGACGTACATTGCCCTGAGCAGCCAGGACAATACGGACGTGTTCCTCTACCCGGACTCCGGCAAGTACGGCGTCTGGCACGGCGACTGGAAAGACCTGAAGTCGCCGGGTAACTTCGTCGTGTTCGCACGCAAGGAAGATGCCGTCGATTACTGGGACGGCGAGGTCGACGAAGAGGACTGACGACAGCCCTGTTCTCATGATTCCAGCACAGTCTGCGTGCTAGACTTTTGAGTATCCGCCCACATATTTGATGGCATCGAAATGCAGCGCTTCATCAGGGAGTTGCGCCGGCGAGAGGTGTTCCGCACCGCGGGCCTCTATGTTGGCATAGCCTGGATCGCCATTGAGGGCGCCAGCGTCCTGTTACCTGCGTTCGAGGCGCCTGACTGGGTCCTGCGCGCACTGATCATCGCGGCCATCGTCGGGTTCCCGATCATGCTCGTGCTGGCGTGGATTTACGATGTCACCGACAAGGGCATCGAGGTCCAGGCCGACCCGACGGACACGGTGGTCGTCCCGTTCGGCGGCCGCAAGACGGACTTCATCGTCATCGGCGTCCTCTCGGTTGCCCTGGTCTTCTCGGTTTACCTGAACGTCACCAGCGGACCCGATGAGGTCCAGAGCCACGAGCCCGTCTCCGTGCTGATTGCCGACTTCGTCAATGAGACGGGCGACGAGCTGTTCGATGGCACCCTCGAACAGGCCCTGCAGATCGGCATCGAGAGCGCACCGTTTGTAACAGGCTATCGCCGTGACGCCGCCCTGCAACTGGCCGCCACGCTGGCGCCGGTCGTCGCGCTCGACGAGTCCGCCGCGCGGCTGGTCGCGGTGCGCGAAGGCGTCAAACTCGTCATGGCCGGTTCGATCATGGAGGACAACGGCCGTTACACGCTTTACGTACGCGCGATCGACCCGAAGGGCGGCGAGATCCTGACGTCCGCGGAGGTCGATGCCAAAGACAAGCTCGACGTGCTCGCCGCGGTCGGTGAATTGTCCGGCGACCTGCGCGAGGAGCTCGGCGACGACTCGCTGGATCGCGAAAAGCTGCGCATTTCCGAAACGTTTACAGCAAAAAGCCTCGAGGCCGCCCAGGCTTACTCGAAAGCGCAGTCCCTGCAGTACAACGGCAAGTACGAGGAATCGGTCGAGTTCTATCGCGCGGCAATCGAGGAGGACGAGCACTTCGGCCGCGCTTACTCCGGGCTCGCGCTGTCATTGGGCAGCCTCGGGCGCAACGGCGAAGCCGACGCAACCTGGAAGCTGGCGCTGCAGAACCTCGGTTCGATGACCGAGCGTGAGCGCCTGCGGACTCTTGGGCTTTATTACTCGCGCGTGACGCGCAACCGTGAGAAAGCGATCGAGAGTTACACGGCGCTGATCGAGAAGTACCCGGCAGACGATGCCGCGCACAACGGCCTCGCTATCCAGCACTTCTATACGCTCAACTTCGACGCCGCGCTCGAGGCCGGCGGCAAGCTCCTCGAGATCTACCCGAGCAGCGTCATGGGCCGCTCGAACTACGCTCTTTACGCCATGTACGCGAGCGATTTCGAGACGGCTGTTACCGAGGCGGAGAAAGTCCGCGAGCTCGACCCGGACTATTTCAAGGCGTGGCTGCCGGTTGCAATGAAAGCACTGGCGGACAATGACACGGCTACGGCAGCGCAGGCCTACGACCAGATGTCGGGTCTTGGCGCTCGCGGCGCATCGACGGCCAGCCTCGGCCGCGCCGATGCGGCGATGTTCGAAGGCGACTTTGACGCAGCCATGGCATTGCTGCTCGAAGGGATCGCTGCGGATGAGGCCGCTGGCAGTCGCTACTATGCGGCGACCAAGTACATCGCGCTCGCGCAGGCCGAGTTTGCTACTGGCGACATGGCGGCCGCTTTGCATGCGCTGTCGCAGGGGCTCGAGATGTCAGCGCGTGATGCGCAGAACGTCCCGGCGGCGTTGCTGTACATTGAAGCCGGCGAACTCGACCGGGCCCGGGAGATTGCCGCGACGCTCGGGACACAGCTACAACCGACCAGCCGGGCCTACGGCATGATGATTGACGCGTTGTTGCTGCTCGAGGAAGGTGAGCCGGTACTGGCCATCGACAAGCTGACAGCCGCTTTGAATCTCGCCGACCTCTGGCTGATTCGCTATTACCGCGGCCGGGCTTATCTCGAGGCCGGTTTCGCGACCGAGGCCATGGACGAGTTCACCGCATGCATGGATCGCCGGGGCGAAGCGACCGCCGTGTTCCTCGACGACCTGCCCACCTATCGCTACATGGCCGATCTGCCCGAATGGCTCGGCCGAGCCCAGAGCGGGCTCGGCCTGTGACCATTACTTGACCCGGATCAGCGGCGAGTACTGCTTCTGGCCGGTCCTGCTGCTCTCGACTTCCGCGCAGTAGTCGCGATTCTTCATGACGTCCGCCTGCCAGTTGAACTGGATCTCGTTGTTGTTCTTGAAGCGGAAATCGCTCGAGCCCGGGTCGCCCGCCATTTCCAGCACAACAGGGCCACCGCAGCTGCCTTCCCTGATACGCATGATCTGCGTATCGCCGCGTACGTCGATCAGGTTACCGAACTCGTCGAGCCAGCCCCAGCGCAGCGCGTTGGAACTACCCCTGTTAATTTCGAGCTTGGCCGGGATGATGCCCGTCGAACCCGGGTAGGGCTCGTATTCGACGCTGACCGTGCGCGTCGCCGTCGTTATGTTGTCGGACGCATCAGTTGCCGTGATATTGACCGTGTATGTCCCGATCGTGTTGGTGTCGACTGCACTCGTATCGATATCGACGACAATGTCGCCGCTCGCCGTCGTGTTGTCGGTGACCGTTACGCCGGGATCGGTATACGCCTCGCCGATGTAGACCGTGACTTCGGCGCCGCCCAGCAACGTGATTTCGGGGCCCGTCACATCGAATATCTCGACGGGGAAGCTCGCCGTTGTGGACTGGCCCAACGCGTCTGTCGCCGTGCATGACACGGTCGTCAACCCGACCGGGAAGTCGTGCACGAACGTATACAGGCCGAGCGACCTGTCTGTCCGCGACTCGTCGAGCGTGCCGACGTTGCAGGTTACGGTCGGCACCGCGCCTGCATCGATGACTTCGAACGGCCCCCAGAAGAGCTTGAATGTGCTGTCGTTGGGACCAAGCTCGAACCGGTCGATCAGCGGCGGCTCGAAGTCCGGCGGATCGAAGTTTCCGAATTCCGGTGCGGACGTGTCCTGCACCGTGACATCGAACGTCACCGTGTCGGTCAGTGTGCTGTCGTCGGTCGCCGTGCACGTTACCGTCGTCGTTAACTGCGGCGAAGTGAACGGGAAGACCGAACCCGACGCCGGGCTGCATGACACGTCGACGTCCGGGTCAACCGGGGTGGCAACCGGGAAGTCAGCCGCGCTCGGGGGCGTGTAATTCACAACCGTACCTGCCGGATCCGCCTCGATCGTGAAATCGGCAGGCACCGTGCTCAGGTCGAACGCAGGCGGCGTCGTATCGAGCACGAACACCGACAGCGCAAGATCTGCCGTCACCCCGTTGTCCGTCGTCGCCGTGCAGGCGAAATCGGTCGGGCCAGGCGGATTGTTGAAGATATCGAGGCCGACCTGGCGCGGCAGCGACGGGGTACAGACAACGTCAGGCACGTTCTCACCGTCCCGCTGTGCCTGCACGAAGTCTGCCGGCAGGAGGACACCACCAGGCCCGGTGGCCTCGAACGTCGTCGAGTCGATGGGCAGGAAGTTAAAGTCCGGTGGTTTGCGATTGTCGATAATCTGGGTCTCGTTGGTCACGAGTTCGAGGGCCCCCGTGTTGGCGAACTGTGACGAGAACACCGACGACAGGTTTACCGTGCTGAGCTTGTCGGCGTTTGCCACCAGGACGTGCTTCGGGCCGGTAATACGCAGCGTCACCTGGATGACGTCGCCGGGCGAGATCCACAGTGTGAGCGCACCGATCCGATTGTCTTCGATGGTGGGAATCTGCAGGGTCGACAGGTCCGGGTCATTCCTGACCGCCAGTACGCTGTTAATGCTGATTTCCCGCGGCTCGCAGAACTGCGCATCGTCGATCTTGCCGTCCTGCCAGGCAATGATCTGCGCGACGAGGATTCGGTCTTCGAACAGCGCGATCGTCTCCGGATCGCTGTACGCGAAATCCACGACATAGGCTGTGGTCGTGTTGCCCGTGTTTTGGACGCCGAAGTTGAAGTCAGCCTTCGCCACCAGGCCCACGCCCGGCTCGAGATTGGCCTTCGGAATCTCGGGATTGTCGAGGTCGCCGGAACCAATCAGCGGCGCGTTGAACTCGTCGGGGTTGAATTCATCCGGGTTGAACTCGTCCGGATTGAATTCGTCGGGATTGAATTCATCGGGGTTGAACTCGTCCGGATTAAACTCGTCCGGGTTGAACTCGTCCGGATTGAATTCGTCGGGATTGAATTCGTCGGGCGTGTACAGGTCGGGATTGAACTCGTCCGGGTTGAACTCGTCCGGATTGAATTCGTCCGGCGTAAACACGGTCGGGAAATACACGAACGGGTCGTGAATCTCGAAATCGTTGACGGTGCCATCCTCGTTCAGGAACTGACCGTCTTCGGCGACACCGTTTACCGTGAGCGTGTTGATCAGCTGCTCGCCGCCGCCTTCCAGCACTTCGTAAACCTCGATGTTCACCGGGTTTATCAGCGCATTCGATACAATGAACACGCCCGTCGATTCACTCGACTGCGCGGCAACGTCGATGAACTCATTGGGGTCCGGCGCTATCGCAAAATCGGGATCCGCAGGATCGAACGGCAGCTGGTCCCAGGATGCTCGCGCCGTGTCGGGCGCGCCGACGGGCTGGTTGGCGATGAAGAGTCGGAACGACTTGGGCTCCGTGCTCGCGTTCTCGACAACGATGGCATGCGCTCGCTGGACATTGAACGTTTTCGTGGGGTTCAACGAGAAAGCCGTTGCCTGACCCTCGATCATCGCGCCGTAGATGTCGAAGTCCTTGGTACGATTGTTGAGCGCGTCGAAGATGACGCCCGGCCCTGGATTTCCGGACGGCGCGCAGAAGCCGGCGCCCGGGTTGAAGTCTTCCACCGCATTCGCGTAACGCGGTTTGTCGTCGCCGAAACCAACGTCGTCGGTATCTGTCTCACGCTCCTGGCGAGCCGTGGTCGAACCCGGCGTCGCATCAAACGGAACCGGCTCGGATATTCGGGCCGTGTAGATATCGCCACGAACGTTACGTGACGTTACGAAGGACGCCCAGAACTGCGGGATCTTGTCCGGGTTGGCCGGGTCGATCGTGCGGTTGCTTTCCCAGCGCGGCGCGGCGCCCGGGTCGGCGGGATCGAACACCAGCCGGTGCAGTATCGACGTCAACCAGCCGTAATCGCCCATGAACGGCACCGTGCTCGTCTTGTAGGCCTTGATATTCCAGCCGTCACGTTCGATCTCGCGAACGGATCCGTCGACCAGTGCTTCGCGATACTTCGATACGACGACTGGCGGCGTGTCGAGGGCAACAGGCACGCTGCCATTGATATCGACTTTTGTCGTCACCATGCGCGCCGTGCGGCGGAACTGGATGACGGTGTTCTCCCCCGTTGCGTAATTGAAATCGCCGAGCACCGGGAAGTTGAGGAAGAAGTCGAGCGCCTCCAGTCGCAGCGGGCTGGTGCTTACGTTTTGCAGGTAGTTGGTGACGCGCTCCGAGTCGAAGCGGCTGTCCCAGAACGCGACCTGGCAGTCGCCCAGCGAGCAGTCCGTGACCGGCTGGAACTGGAAGCCGTGCGCAAGGTTCGGCGCAATTTCGACCGCGGCGCTTTGCATCTGGCCGTTGGGCGACAAGGTCATCGCCTTGACGCGCGAATCCGTGGGCGCATCAAAGGTCGTGAAACAGCCGCCGTCGGAGCTCAGCTGGCGTTCCGCATAAACCAGCAGGTGCTTCATGCCGTTGTTGCTGATCCAGGGGAACGCGTTCGTGCGCGCGGCTGCCGTCGTCGTGTTCGACGCATTGGGTAACGTCGGCACGTCGTAGGCGCAGAAAGGCGAGACGATGTCGAACGGCGTCTCAGCGGACTGGCCGAGATCCGGCGAGTAGAC
>JAAUYE010037754.1_pt1 | contig 34438 bp, 45 predicted proteins | sample 7278081 | NCBI WGS metagenome assembly JAAUYE01 (sample SAMN14350131, study PRJNA611818) | marine sediment metagenome | isolation source: surface marine sediment (0.6m) | place: French Polynesia: Moorea | collected 2018-08
GGCCAGCGCGTAGCCCTCGCCGCCGATCTCGCCGTCGCCGAGCAGCAGCAGGTGCGAGACGCCGCCGAGCAGTTCGGTCTTGCCGTTCTTGCCGCCGACCTCGATGTAGACCACCCGGTAGCGGCGCGTGCCGTCGGCCCGCTTCCAGCCGAAGGCCGGCCGGATGATCTCCTGCTCTTGCCAGGGCGACAGCTTGAACGGCCGGCCGGCCCATTCGCCTTTCGTGTAGCGGATGTACCGGTGAAAGAATTCGACCGCGGCATCGGCGGCCGCCTGGTCGAACCAGAACTCATCCGTTGCCGCCGACAGGGGTGGCCTCCGAGAGCATGCCGATCGGCGAGGCGGCTGGCGCGGCCGGCTGCTCGTCTCGCCGCGCCGGCAGCGGCAGATCGCCGCCGCCGACCTGCGCCGCCAGGCCCTGCAGGATCCTCTGTCGGCTGGCCGGGTTTAGGCCGAAGCGATCCTCGAAGGACTCCAGCCGCTTCGCCAGACGGTCCTGCACCAGGAACAGCGGATGCACCCGCAGCATGGTGCCGTGCGTCGAGCTGGTCTCGTAGACCTGCCCCGTCTCCTCGAGCTTGGCGGTCACGTCGCGCCAGGCGGCCAGGTCGACGCAGTAACGCTCCAGCGCCGGCTCGTCGGAGACCTTGATGAACTTCAGCCCGGCCAGCTTGCCGGCCAACTGTTTCCAGACCGCCTTCGGCTTGCGCTTCAGCGACCGCGGCGGCGTCGCCGAAAAAAGTCCGAGCTCCGCCGGCGCGCGCCCGAGCGGCCGACCGCCCGGGTTGCCCTTCAGGGCCTTGATCTCGGCAGGTTGCGGTTTCGGTCCGGGCATCGAAAAATCTCCTGCAAAAAGCCTTGCCCCAAACCCACAAAGCCAAAAATTTGACTACATGCGCGGTCTACGGGGCGGGGCGGTCGAGGTTTTGAGGCCCCCCTCCCCTGATAGTCCCCTCGCGTGCCGTCTTGGCGTTGTGGTGCGGCTCGCAGAGGGCTTGCCAGTTGTCCTGATCCCAGAACTTCACCGGGTCGCCTCGGTGCGGCTCGACGTGATCGACCACCGTCGCCGGCCTGGTGTGCCCTTGCGCGAGACAAGCCACGCAGAGCGGATGCTCGCCGAGATAGACTTGGCGAGCCTTGCGCCAGCGGCGATCGTAACCACGGGCCGTCGAGGAGCCGCGGTGGCGATCGTGCAGACGCTTGCGCTGACGCTCCCGTGTCGAGCGGCTGCCGTGCGGATTGTGGGTCGGCGGGCGCGTCGGCATGATCGAGAGGGAGGCGCCGCCCGAGCCGGGGCGCGGCCCGGTGCGGCGCGGCTGGGGGAAAACCAACCGGAGCGCGCAAACGAAAGCCGGTGGAAGCTGGAACCTCTCACCGGCCGATACGCGTTCGCGAACTCTTACACCGCCCTGTCAAGTTTTTTCCCGGATGTCAAGCGCGATTTGCGCCAGGGGCGCGCCGGCAGGCCCAAACGCGTGACGCGCCAATGCGTCAGGGCTGTTTCCACAGCCAGCACCGGCCACACCCGAACCAGGGCCCCGTGCAGCTGATCGTACATCGCGCGCGCCTCGCGCCGCACTGATTCGGCCCGCGCGTCGTCGAAGCCGACATAGTCGATTCGGCAGGCGATCGGCTCCGACGAGCGGCTGGCACGGCCGTAGACCATGCGCAGCGCTCCGCTGCCGTTCTTCAGGACCGGCACGGCCCGGAACGCCGGCAGACGCGGATCCCAATCCGGCGGCGCCCCGAGCTCGGCGTGTTCGACGATCAGCCGCCGATCCGCCTGCGCCAGGCTGTCGACCACCGCCGCCACCGTCAGCGCGTCCTCGGGCGTGGCCGACGCGCCGCTGCCCGAGCCTTGCACCGTGGCGCCGAGCTCCATGGCGCGCAGCGCCAGCCCGGTCGTCGACCAGACGCTGGCCAGCGAGACGCCCCGCCCGCCGCGCCGCACCAGTTGCTTCTGGTAGGCCCAGATCATCAGCTCCCAGAGGGTGGTGTCCGTTCGCGTCACAGGTCCTCGACCTCCTCCGGCTGCGCCTGCGCCGCCTCGGCCTCGACCAGCCGATGCGCCCGCGCGATCTGCTGGCGCGAGAACCACCAGCCGCCGCCCGAGCTGGGCGAGCCGGCCTTGCCGGGATTATCCTCGGCCCAAATGCGCTGCAGGGCGTCCCAGATGTCGGCGCTGTCCGGGATGCGCACCCGGTCCTCGGCCGTGGACCTGGTCGTCTCGCGGTAGTAGTCCACAAAGCGCTTGCTCGCCAGGTAGGTCACCGGGTTGCAGATCCGCGAGCGGCCCCGCCGCGCGATCTCTGCCGCGAAGGCCGGCAGGCTGGCGACCGCCTGCAGCTTCTCGCCCTGGTCGAGCTTCGGCCAGCGGTTGAACTCGACCTCGCCCCAGACCCGCCATTCGCCGTCGCTCGGTTTCGGATAGCCAGCCCTGAACTGCTCGAACAGTTCCTCGTCCGCCGCCGCCGCCTCGCGTGCGCGCGCGCACGGCGGGTTTTGATTTATTCTAGGGGTTAGGGGGGTGTGGGGGGGAAGGGGGCAGCCCATGTCCGGGTTTTGTGCTTCTGGTGTCCGGGTTTTTGCCGAAACCCGGACATCATGTCCGGGTTTCTCCGAGGCCCCGGCACGGCAGTTCGGCCAGGGCGTCCTGGCGTCGCAGACCTCGCCGAGATCAGCGCCTTCCTCGCGCAGCCAGCGCAGCATCTCGACGTTCATGGCGTAGCGGGTCGCCTGCCCGCGCCCGCCCTGCCCATGCTCGACGATCGACAGCAGTCCGATCTTCGTCAGCTCGCTCAGCAGGCGCCGCACCGAGCGCTCGGTGATCTGCGCCAGCTCGGCCAGCGCCGCCACGCCCGGATAGATCCGGCCGCCGTCGTCCTGCGCGTGGTGCGCCAGCGCCATCAGCACCAGCTTCTGCGCGGCCGTGCGGCAGCGCACCTTCAGCGCCCAGGCGGTCAGCTCGAAGGACATCGGGGCCCGTCCTCAGACGCCCGCCAGACGCGCGGCGTGCGATCGCAACCCCGACAGCACTGTCGAATGATCCCGGCCGACCCGCTTGCCGATCTTCGGCAGCGTCAAGCCGAAGCCGATGCGCAGCGCGAAGTAGACGTGGCCGCGGGCGCGCCACTCCGCTTCGCTGCCGCGCCCCTCGAAGGTCTCCACCAAACTCATGCCGTGCATGCGCGCCACCGCCTCGGCGGCATGCCGCCAGCCCTTCAGGGCGGGCACCCGGCAGGCCCGCCGCGCCAGGCGCGACGGCAGATTCGCGCCACTGGTTGGCAGCGTGGCGGACAGCGGTGCCGCAGGGCCCGGCCACGCCGGCAACCAGACCTCGAGATCCGTCGCGCCGATCCGCCGCTCGGGCGTCCGTTTGATGGGCCGAGCCTGCGACGGTTGCTGCGCTCCGTTCGGCACCGGTGGGTGCGGGCGCGACCGCTCGGGCGCCGGCTCGACGTCGTCGAGATGTCCGGCCTCGACCAGCAGCGCGCCGAGCCGGGCGCTGGCGTCCCGACAGTGCGCCCGGATCTTGTCGTCGTTCGGCCGCCCCGCCGTCTCACACCAGATATCCGCTTGAAGCATTTCGGTTTTCCCCTTCTGGTTGCCGCCGGCCAAATTGGCGCGGCGGATGTTTCATCTCAAGGTTTCATGTGAAAACACGACGCGCCGGGCGCGTAGTCGTCGGCCCGCTCGAGCTGCTTGCGGCACGGCGGAATGTGCAGTGTCGGGAACCCTCGCGCGAGCCGCGCCTGGCGGAACGGCTGCCGCCAGACGAACCAGGCATAGGCCGTCTTGGTGCCGCCCTCGGGATCGATGCGGCCGCGCAGCAGCGGCACCCGCTCGACGAACGGATGCACCACGAGGCTGCCCGGCTCCCGATAGATCGTGCGGTAGCGCTCGATACCCTCGAGCCACTGCAGGCGCACGAGCATGGCCACGCCCCGGCGCGGCGCGATCTCCAGCGCCCGCGCCAGGAACTGCTCGGCCAGCCGGAACGGCGGATTGCAGATGATCCAGTCGACCCCCTGGGCCTCGATCACCGGCATCATGCACGGGAACAGGAAATCCATCACGGATTCCTGCGCCCCGCGTCCCGGCCAGTGGAACTCCGGCGCGCCCGAATAGTCGTAGATGTCGGTGCGAAAGACGCGCCGGAAATACTCGCCCAGCGGCCGCGCCATATAACCCCTATTGCAGGTCGGCTCCCACACCGTCTGCTCGGCGAGCGGCTCGTCGCCGAGGCAGTGCACCAGCAGCGCGCGGGTCGCCCAGGGCATGGTCGGGAAATCGTCAACGCTGTCCGGCGGCTCCACGCGGTCCGCCATCACCGCCGAGAGCCGGTGCGAGTCGCTCACCTGAGCACCAGGAACGCCGTCGGCGGCCAGCCCACCGCCTTGGCGATGGCGTGCCGGTGCGCGCGCAGCACCGGCCGGCCCCGGCGCGCCCGCCAGAACGTCGAGCGCGACAGCCCGCAGCGCCGCGCCGCCTCCCCGACGCTGAGACCCTCGGCCAGCATCCAGACGAAGATGGCGCCGCGGATAATGCGCGGGTCGGGCTGCAGGCGGCGGCGGGTCATTGCGAACCCCCACCTCCCCGCGCCACCTGCCGTGCGCTCTCCCGCACCGCCTGCAGCGCCTCGATCGCCTCGTCGGTCTCGCGGATGATCTCGCCGGCCTCCTGCTCGTCGACCACGCCGTCGGCCAGCGCCCGCGCCGTGGTCTCGATCACGTCCGCGGTCTCGCGCATGGCCGCCGCGGTATCGGCGCCGAGATCGATGGATCCCCCGGCGCCGATCCGCTCCACGGTGCACCCCAGCTCTGCTGCGAGAAACCGCGTCACGATCGCCGCGCCCGCCGCCGCCTCCAGGGCGAGCACCACGTCGACCGGCATGTGCCGGTCCTCGTCCGGGTCGGAATACTTCTGCAGCGACGTGGCCGACACCCGGCTGAGCCGCGCGGCCCGCTCCAGCCCGCCCACCGAGCGAATCAGCTCCGTCACCGTCTCGGTCAGCGTGCCGCCGGGCCGCGGCTTGTAGGCCTGCCGCCCGCTGGAATGGGTGTTTTTCATCGTCGGTTTTCCCCCTGACAAATTCTTGTCCGCGTGAGACAATCGATGCATGCTCGGATCAACTGACCGGCCGCGCCTGCCAACCTTTCTCGCGCAAGTAACGGTCGAGCATTCGCATGATGCAAAGCCGCCCGCCGCCCCATGTCAGAATGCGCCGCAAGATGATCGGCGTCGGCCAGGCCTGGCCCAGGGCGTACTTTCTCGCCTGGGTTGCATGATTGACACCGAGCTCGCGCGCCAGTTGCGTGTAGGACAGCGCGCGGTACTGTCTCAGCGTCTCCAGGTCGACGGGCGGCGCCGGCGCCTCCATCGAATCGGCCGTCGCGCAAGTGTCTGCGTGCTCGTTCATGCCGGCATCTTGTCTCAATCAGACAATCTTGTCAACGAGCGGACAAGTGCGCGTCGCCCGGCCGCGGGGGAAACCGATGGAAAACCGCATCCGGGAGCTGCGCCGGGCGCGCGGGCTCTCCCTCGAGGCGCTGGCCGCTGCCGCCGGCACCACCGCCTCGACCGTCTCCAAGCTGGAGGGCGACCGCATCGCCGTCACCACCCGCTGGCTCGAGCGCCTGGCCCGCGCCCTCGGCTGCCCGCGATCCCGGGCGGGCGCCGGCGGCGGATGTCGCCGCCTATCAGGGCCCGGTTTCCGCCGAGATGGCGGAGGCGACGGCGCGCGGCGAGATCCTCTGGCGCGTCGCCTCGGCCAGCCTCGACCAGATCGGCCTGCTGCCCGGCGACGTGCTGGCCTGCCGGGCGCCGGCCGGCGGCCTGGAGACCGGCGCCGTGGTGGTGGCGGAGGTCACCGCGCCGGACGGCGAGGCGGTGCTGATCGTCCGCCAGTTCCTGCAGCCCAGCCTGCTGGTCACCAACGCCTCCGGCGCCAACGGCGTGCTGAACATGCGCGACCGGCTGAGCCGCATCGTCGGCGTCCTGACCCGCGCCTTCCCGGCCGCCACCGGCCGCCGCGCCGACGCGCCGGGCGGCGTTTTCCACAAGCCCTGAATCCAGCCGCCCCCGAGAACGTGTTGCCGTTCCTTTCAAAAACCAACAAACCCCCCCCCGCCATTTCTTCACAAATCGGCTGGCCTGTTCTTCAAAAATCTGGCTATACTGCCGGCGGGCTGATCGGAAGGGGGGACGTGGAAGCGGCGCCGCGTCATTGGTCCGGATTGGACAACTGGTTGACAGGTTTGTCTGGATAGGACATGCTCGGCGACTCAGAGGAGGGCCAGCATGTCACTCGAAACCAGCATCAACACGTTCTGGGAGCTCAGCCAGGAGGCTGAGCAACAGATCCGCGGCGAGGCCGAGGCCGCGCCGGTGCCGACCGTGCAGGCCCTGGCGGAGCTGCGCGAGAGCGAGCCCGCCGCCGAGGCGCTGCAGCGCGCCATCGAGCACACCACCGAGCGCATCGTGGCGCACGCCCGCGACGGCCAGCGCGCCGAGCTCGCCCGCCTGCGCCGCGAGGCCGGCGGCCTGCCCTACCGCAGCACCGACGCGGTCTGGTATCGCCTGACCGCCGAGGGCCCCTGGATGATGGCCGCCATCTCCCACTTCGACCGCCACGCCGAGCTCTGGTGCATCCGGCTGGTCACCTCGGGCCTGGTCACCTACGCCGAGGACGCCATGCTGCAGCCGCGCCAAGCCGGCGAGATCGCGCCCGGCCAGCGGAGGTTCGGGCCGTGAGGGTGCCGGTCGAGCACGTCACCAGCGCCTCCGGCCGGCTGCTGTTCTACACCCGGCCCGAGGCCGGCAGCATGCGCATCCGCGACATCGCCAACCAGCTGGCCAAGATCAACCGTTGGGTCGGCGCCACCGAGATGCCGATCAGCGTCGCCCAGCATTCGGTGCACGTCGCCGAGGTGCTCGAGGAGGACCGCGACTATTACCTCGCCCTCTACGGCCTGCTGCACGAGGCGCACGATTTCATGCTGGGAGATCAGCCGCGGGCGCTGCGCGATTACGTGGCGCGCCGCGCCGACCTGGACATTTTGGGCGAGCTCGCCGACGAGATCGACGCTCAGATACATCGCGCCCTCGGCCTGCACTGGCCGCGCAGCGCGGCCGCCGTCGCCCTGATCGAGCGCGCCAACGCCATGATCGGCGCCACCGAATGCCGCGACCTGATGCCCGACGTCATCGCCCCCTGGCAGCACGTTCGGCCGCTGCGCCGCAGCATCAAGCCCTGGCCCTGGCCGAAGGCCGAGGAGCGGTTTCTCGCTAAGTACGCGGATCTCTGCGCCCTCGCCGGCGCGCCCAACCGCCTCGAGGAAGTCTGAGCCATGGCGCCCCAGCAGCAGCGCGTCGAGCCCCCGGTCGAGCCCCGCGTTAGCGATACGCTCACCTCGCGCGAGCGCGCCGTCATCAACATCGCCGCGTTGGTGCTACAGCACTGCCGCGAGGCGGCCCTCGACCTGCACGACCTGCGCGATGTCGTCAACGACCTGATCCCGCCGCGGCCGATCGGAATCGACGAGCGCACCCTGCCCCTCGCCGACGTCGTGCATGCCTTCGAGGCGCCGGCCCAGCAAGACGCGAGCAAGTGAGGCCAGCGCATGACCATCGGTCACAACACTATCAAGAGCGATGAGCTGATGGCGTTCATCGAGCGCATCGAGCGGTTGCGCGCGGAAAAGGCCGATCTGACGGCCGACGAGAAGCAGGTGATGCTGGAAGCCCAGGCCAAAGGCTTTTCGCCGGCGGCCATTCGGTTGTGCGTCAAGGTGCGCGCCATGGAGCCGGACGCCTGGTCGGAATGGCGGCAAACGCGCGCCATGTATCTGCACGCCATCGGCAAGGATTCGCCACTGCCACTGTTCGATCATGACACCGAAGCCAGCACCGAGCCTGCAAAGAAGACATGACCCGCGCCCTTTCCATCCGTCAGCCCTGGGCCTGGCTGATCGTCCAGGGCCTGAAGCCGGTCGAGAATCGGCAGCGCCGCTCGCATCATCGCGGCCTGCTGCTGATCCATGCCGGCCGCCAGCTTGATGATGATTTCGGCCCGGAGCTTCACGACTGGGTCAACGAGACTCTGCGCACGCAAGGCGACGGCCCCTTGCCGCCAGTCGCCGATTTGCTGCGCGGCGGCATCGTCGGCTGCGTGACCATGACCGATTGTGTCGCCGCCCATCCCTCGCCCTGGTTCTTCGGCCCCTACGGCTATGTCTTGGAGGATGCCGAGCGGCTGCCGTTCCATGCCTGCCCGGGCCGGCTCGGCTTCTTCGACGTCGAGCTGCCGGAAGTGTTGCCGCTATGAGCGATCGGACTGGCATCGAGTGGGCTGACGCGACCTGGAATCCCGTCGGCGGGTGCGCGCGCATTTCACCAGGTTGCGAACATTGTTATGCCGAGCAACGCGTCGCTCCGCGCCTGCACGCCCAGGGCCACCCCGTCTACAAGGACGCTGTGGCTCAGCACGCCGACGGTCAATGGCGTTTCACTGGCACCATGACCATGGCGCCCAAGCATGATGCGGTGTGGACGCAACCAGCGCGCTGGCGCAAACCGTGCGTCATCTTTCCATGTTCGACGTCGGACCTGTTCCACGAACGTCGATCGGAAGCTGACATCGATCAAGTGTTCGCCGCCATGGCCGTCGCTCCGCAACATCGTTATCTGGTGCTGACCAAGCGAAGCGACCGCATGCGCGAATACATCGAAACCAAGATTCGCAAGGCGCCGCAATGGGTCAGCCTTCCCGCAATCGAGGGCCGAGTCCTGCTGCCCTATGAGGGAGGCTGGCCAAGCTATATCTGGCTTGGCACCAGCGCCGAGGATCAGCAACACTTGGCGCGAATTTACAATCTGCTGCACACGCCAGCTGTTGGTCATTTCGTCTCTTTAGAGCCGCTGCTCGGCCCAGCCGATCTTACTGAGATCGAGCATGTCCCAGGACACTGCTTGCATGCCCTGCTGGGTCTCATTGCTGAACCTGACGGAACGTGTAGCCATGTCAAAGGCCTGGACTGGGTGATCGCTGGCGGCGAGTCGGGCCCAGGCGCACGTCCCATGCATCCCGATTGGGTGCGCCAAATCCGCGACCAGTGCGCCGCCTTCGACGTCCCGTTCCATTTCAAGCAATGGGGTGCCTGGCTGCCCTGGGAGCCGGATCAGCCGCCGTGCTGGGCAGCTCAGAACGGGCAGTGCGAAGATCGCCACACGCTGTTTCCGGCGGATTTCGATCACGCAGACAATTGGGATGACGGATTGTGGGCTCTGCCCGACGCCGGACAGGCTGCGTTTCAGCGCGTCGGCAAGAAGGCCGCCGGCCGCCTTCTCGACGGCCGCACCCACGATGCCTATCCGGAGATGTCGCGGTGACGCAGCAGCTCACCATCTCGGCCGTCATGGCCCGCCTGCCGGGCGTCTCGGAGCGCGCGCTGCGCCGGCTGATTCGCGAGCTCGGTTGCGGCTCCCGGATCGGCCGGTCTATCTTCCTGACCGAGGCGGACTTTCAGCGCCTGCTCGAGGAGACGCGGCAATGCCCCTCCGAATTGTCCGGCGCGGCCGGATCTGGTACGCCCGCGGCGCCGTCGCCGGCCGCAGCATATACGAAAGCCTCGGCACGGATTGCGAGGCAACGGCGCGCGAGCTCCGGGACCGGCTCGAGGCGGCGTGCTGCTGACCCTTCTAGAATCACACGAAGGTCAGTGGGTCGGCTTGGCAGTTTCTGTGAGCCCTGCGGCGGCGCGGCATTTAGCTCAGAACCTCGAGGAGGCTGCCGCGCGCGCTGAACGCCGCGGGTGCAAAACCGGTGCAGTGATGACCGGCGGGCGCATCGAAGCTGTTGATATTCAAGACTGAGTCGGCAATGCCGGACTCCGCAGGCAAGGGAGGTTTCGGGATGGATCATGCAAGAGCCGCCCCACCGATTGTGCAACGCTTTGCAGAGACGAACGTCGAGCATTTTGTGCAAGATACTGCCGGGTGTTATAGCTTTCACGTCGATGCCGAAAGCGTAATTGCTGAAGAGCATGAATGGATTGAATTGATTACGAAGGATGGCGGCGTTTGTCCGATGCAAGTGATGACGATTATTAATTGTGGGAATTGGAAAGCTAAGTTAGTGTGCAAACCGATAGACTTTTCGCACATTATAGGAAAATAAGCACGCCCTAGGAAAGGGAGATTGATTGGTGGAAAAATCAAAACAATGCTATATTGGTCTACTGGATGAGTTTTACCAGGAAATCTGCGATCCCATTTATCGGCGTTTACCAGTTCTATTTCGACGCGTCGAATTTGAGGATTTTATTTTCTGTTGGGTAGAGCCTCGCAATATGGAATGGCAATTTACAACCAGCTGCACAATCGCAGAAGTCGCATATTTTTCGGACGAAACTGGTGATAATTTGCTTTGGTCATGCGAGCTAGATGAGCCGCACCAGGTGCACGCCGGCAATCAGTTCTCCTATGATCAACGATGAGCACAAATTGGCACGTCCTACAAAAGGGAAAGAAGCATGTTCAGTTTAATTTTAGCATGTATCGCGCTATTAGTAAGTCTTTTTGCAGCATGTATCGCGCTATTAGTAAGTCTTTTTGCAGCATGTTACGCGCACATAAGCTTGCGACGGGCAGATAAATATTATCAGAGGCAGATGGGATATCAGCCGCAATCGTCGATGGCATACCCGGACGAGCCGCCGACCAATCCGCCCAATCAGGGCAGCGCCGGACGCAAATAGGAACTCCGCAGCAAAGGGACAAAATGGCCGCAATCAACGACCTTTCCGCCGCGGACAGAAACGAGCACCGGCCATGACGAGCGCCGTTGCGCGTAAACTCGAATCCATCCGCGAGAAGGGAGCGATGAAGCATGTCGAAGTCGCCAACCTTCTTGGGACGCGGCCGGAAACCGTGTCGCGTTGGAATCAGGGTCGCGCCTATCCGCAGCCAAGCAAGGAGAAGACGCTCCTCGAGCTGGAATATATCGTCGATCAACTGTCCGACTTTTACGAGCCAAACGAAGCGCGACAGTGGATTTTCTCGCCGCAAAAGCATCTCGAAGGCCGCTCACCGGCGGAACTGATTCAGGAGGGGCGGATCGACGACGTGATGCACCTCGTCAATCAGCTCCGGGACGCAGTGTATTTCTAAGCGAGGCGCCAGTGGGAGATGATCCATGACCCCGCGTTGATTGATCGGTTGAGTGGCTTCCCCCAGACCCGATTCAAGGGCGACGTTTTTCGTGCAACCAGTATGAGCTAGCAGCATCAACCGGCCTCATTCCTCCGAAAACATATCCTCCTGCCCGCCCCTTGGCGCGGCCGCGGGCGCCTCGACGAACAGATCCGGCTGCGCATAGGCCCGTTCGATGCGCTGGCAGGCGATGTCAAAATACTTGCGCTCGAGTTCGATGCCGATGAACTTGCGGCCGAGCCGGACGCAGGCGACGCCGGTGGTGCCGGAGCCCATAAACGGATCGAGGATGATCTGACCTTTGGTCAGGCCAATGCACCATTCCATCAACTGAATCGGCTTCTGCGTCGGATGCGCCACTTCGCCGTTGTTTTCGTGGGCACGCGAAAAAGACGGAAATTGTTTGTAGTGGCAATACACGCCGTGACCGCCTTTCATCCAACCGATTTCGGCATCGGACAAAAACGTGCCGAAAAGATGCGGTGCTTTTTTGAGCCAAATCAAAGTCGTGCCCACTGGCAATCGTGAATAATAATGATTAGCGCCCCACAGAATGCATTCTTTAAAGCGTAGCCACGGCGTTGGATCGAACGGTTGATTGTCTTGTTTTATATCACCCCAATCACTACGTCCTCCGCCGGTGAACCGCGTGCTATCCGTGTTCCAATTCATGCCATAAGGCGGGTCGCTAACCAGAGCGTCTGCCCAGATTGTCGGCGCGATCAGCTTGCAGTCGCCGTGATAGAGGGTGGCCTGGCCGATGCGCACGCGCTCGCAGGCCTCGAGGTTTTCACGCATGGTTTTGATGGCGAGCTCGTAGCATTGGCGCGCGTTGTCTTTCCAATCGTAGGGCATGGGCGAGGCGCGCGGGCGTGCAAAAGCCGTCTCGTCGAACAGCGCCGTGAACGCCACGTCGCTGTAGGCCTCGATCTCGCCGCGGCGCCGGCAAGCCTCGGTCAGCGCCCGGCCCAGCCGCGCCAGCGCCAGCATGGCCGCCAGGCGGCGTCCGCGCGCCAGGGCCGCGGCGATCTCGAGCAGCGGCATGGCCCAGGCCCGCATCTCAGACGCCCTCTATCTCCTTGATCGCCTTCAGGCGGCCGATCAGCGAGGTGATGCCGCCCACGAAGGCGACGCCGGCCAGCAGCCATTCGGTCACTTCCCCGGCGTCCAGATCGACGCCCAGCTGCTGCAGCCCCACCGCGATCAGCACCGCCATCGCGCCGATGACGCCCTTGCTCTCGCGCGCCCGTTTCGTGCCTTGCATGCTCTTGGCTCCCATGGTTTCGATCGATGCGGCAGGGCCGCCGGCCGGAGGCTTCCGGCGGCCCCGCCGCTCGGGCCCGCCGCCTCTCAGGCCGTCCCCCGCCGCCTCAGTTCAGCGTCCGGCGAATCGCCAGCTCGCCCACGATTTTGTCCCGCTTCAGCAGCTCGGCAATCAGCTGGTTGGTCGTGGCCTGCGCCAGCGCCTCCTCGATCGAGGGCGGCCGCGGCGGCGGTTCGACGCCGTCCACCTGGCGCAGCGAGCCTTCGATCGCCCCGAGAAAGTTGCGATGATACCCGGCGATGATCTCGCCCAACGTGCGGGTCTGGCCCTTCGGCACCCGCTTCTTGTCGGCGTTGATGATCTCCCGCGCGTTCACCGGATCGTCGACCCGGTCGTTGAAGTATCGCACCAGCGAGTGCGGCGGCCGGAAGTCGCCGTCCAGCATGCCATGCCAACCGACCAGCATGTCGGTGGCGCTCTCCAGCATCAGCTCGGGCCGCTCGACCAGCGGCAGGCCATGCTTGGTGCCTTGCTTGCTGTAATTGACCTCGTGCGTCAATTGCACCCTTCCGCGCCCGAAATACGCCTGCCCACTGGCGTTTGGCCGCCAGTATGGCGTGCGCACCCAGGGCAGCTTCCCGGCCTGCCAGGCGTTCTCCAACCGCCGGATGGCCTGCTCGTCGGAGCTGGCGTGAGTCTCCCGCACCGGCACCATGCGCCGGCCGGTCTCGTGATAGGTCGTGGCCATGTGATAGGCCATGTGGCGCGCGTCCACCGTGCCCGGCAGCTCGTTGATCAGCTGCTCGTAATAGTCGAGCATGCCGTCGATGCCGTCGACCTGCTCCTGGACGAAGCCGCCGAACATCGGACGGAGATCGTCGAACAGCGCCTTGCGGTCGAACTCGATGCGAACGGTCATGGCCTATCGATCCAGCCCTCAGTGTCCCTTGATCGCATGCTTGATCAGCTCCTTGATCATCTCGATCAGCAACGCCAGTCCGTGCCGGTCCGCCTCCTCGAGCGCCGTCACGCGCGCGTGCAGGTCTGACACGAGCCAGATCACCGACGCGATCGCGGTGACCAGGCCGATGGCCGGACCGTAGGTTTTCAGAAGCTCCTTCACGATCGGCCTCCGGCCCCTGGATCGGCGCACCGGCCTCGGATCCGTGCGCCGGCGCGCCTTTGATCACCAGCGCCACCATCGAGGTGGCGACCGCCCCCAGGATGACGCCGACCAGGCCATAGACCGCCAGCTTGATCGGCTGGAACTCGGCCCGTGTGACGTAGCAGCGGCCGAGCTTCTTGCCGAGCGTTGCCAGGCTGCCCTCGAGGTGCTCCGCCTTCTCGTCGAGCCGGGTCTCCAGGCGCGCCAGGCGCTCGAGCGCTTCGCTGTCGGCCGCCATCACCGCTTCGCGCCCCGGGGGGAATTGGCGCCGGCAATCGTCCTTGAATTTTGAGGGAACTTGTCTAGCTTAGACAAAGCCGCCGATGCCTCTAGCTCAGGTTTCGGTGGTCAGGGCGTCGGACAAGTGTCTGCTTGGCCGGCGCCCGCTTCTCAATTCGGGAGGTTAGACGGTTGAAACTGCTAAGTCATCAGATTTCTTTCGCGCACGGTTGCAAATGGCAACTTTGGGTTGATGTCCACCGCAATAATCGACGAATTTTGCGTTGCGACGGCGCAGCCGGCCTGGCCCTGCTCGCCGGCGCCGTGCTCGGCGGCCTCTGTCTGGCGTCGGCGGCCAGCCTGGCGGCGGCGAAATGCCCGGTCGAGATCAGCGTCGACCGGGTGTACCGCTCGGCCGCCACGCGGGCGCCGGCGGCCCTGGTCACGCTGCGCCACGACTGCCACTTGACGGCCGAGTGGTTCTCCCTGGCCTGCACCTGGTTGCAGGACGGCAAGCCCGTCGCGGTCGCCGAGACTCTCTATCAGAACGTGCCGCCGAACGAGCCGGCCACCCGCAAGCTGCTGGCCCTCGACGCCGACGGCGTGGCCTTCGATGCGGCGCGCTGCCGGCTGACCGGCTCGCGGCCGTGAGGCAACAGAACGGGCTGCGCTGGTTGTTGCTCATCGCGATCGTTCTCGGCCTGGTCGCCGCCCTCATGCTGGCCACCGACCCGGCCTCGCGACTAATCGAGATTCGTGAGCAAGGCTTGCCGAGGCCGCCCGAATTGCCCTAGGTCCAAATAAAGGCATTGAACACTTGCAACGGCTGCACGTTCGGGTGCGCCTCATCCGAGCCGAAGCTATCGATCGTGATGCCCGTCGAGTTGGCACTGGCTGTCGCGGCATTGCTGAAAGCGGTCGGACCGGATTGCAGACCCGCCGAACCCGCTAATGCTCTAGCGTTTGTATTATGACCATGGGTCGGATCCGTTATCGTTGGCGTCACCTGCGGCAGCTGCGCCGCCAGCAGCTGGTGCCGATCGACGCCACCGCTGGCGCCGAGCACGCTGGTGTCGATGCCCGGGCTGCCTGCACCGGTGTTCGGCATCCGTCCCGCTGGCGTGCCGCCCATGTCGCCCTTGCCGATCGCCGCGCGGTCGCGCAGGTCCGGCACGCCGAAATTCGCGCCCGAGCCGCCGAAGGTGTAGCCGATCTCGGCGAACAGCTCCGGATAGCTGGCCGTCGCCAGCAGCTGCCCGAAACAGAACACCGATCCGACCGGCGCCGTGGCCGAGGCCGTCCAGCCGATCTGGCCGACGGCGCCGCCGGGCCGGGTCTCGAACATCTGCACCCAGCGGGTGCCGGCGCGGCGCAGGAAGATGCAGTGCCGGGCGTTCAGCAGGATGTCGCGGCCCGCCACCAGCTCGATCTGGCCGGCGCCGCCCGCCAGGTGCCGCAGCGTGATCAGCCGGCTGGCGTCCACGGCGCGCACCACGATCTCGCGGCCGTCCGGATGGTTGGTCTGCACGATCTGCCTGAGATCGTCGGTCGCGGCCTGGCCTTCGGTGTCCACCGCCACCGCCGCCACCGTCGGCGTGATGGCGTCGTTGGCCAGCGTCAGGGTCTCCTCGCCCGAACCGCCGCGCAGCTCGGCTACCACGTCGCGCACGTCGCCGCGGTCGTCTTGGGCCTGGGCCACGGTGCGATTCGGATCGACGATGTCGGCGCGGGACGGCAGTGTGGTCATGTCAGTATCCTTGCACCCGGGCGTCGACCGTGGCGTCCACCGGATTGCCCTGGCCGTTCAGCACGCTGACCAACGGCCCCTGTTGCGCGTCCTTGTCCTGGATGAAGGCAGCGACGCCGCCATTGGTCAGATCCAGGTGCAAGGTCAGCGAGACGTTGGCGATCGTCCGGTAGGTTTGCGTGATGGGCAGCCGCGTGCCGGCGGCGACAACGGCCAGGCCGTTGAGAAACTCGATGATGTCCGGCACATCGATCAGCACCGTGAACTCGCTGATCACGCCGCGCACGCTGCCCGACGCCGTGACGATGCGGAAACGCAGCGGCGTCTGATCCTTCAGCCGCAGGCTGCCCGGCCAGGCTCGGAAACCCGCCACGTTGTCCGGGCGATAGGTGATGGTGTGGGTGGAGGCCTGGATCGCGGTGGCCAGGCTGACGACGGCTCCGACGTGGTCCGCTGTCGGCGTGAACAGCGCCTCGTAGGTCATCTGCGCGAACGACGATTGCCAAAACTGCTGACTGCCGTTGCTCGGCCAGAAGATGGCCTGCGGATTGCTCGGCCAGAACAGCACCGTGTCGTCGGCGCGCAGCTCGCCCGACTGCAGGGTGCCGTTCGTCAACGTGCCGGTGCCGTCGCTCAGGCCGTAGTCGCGGTCGCGGTAGCGGTCCTCCAGGATGATGTTCTCGACGAACGGGTCGCCCAGGTCGATCAGCAGCGCCGTCGCGTTCACGGACTCGCGTCCGCCGCTGTCCACGCCCTTGATCAGCAGGGTGAAGGCGCCGCCGCGCAGAGTCGAGATGTCGAAGCGTGTCTCGGTGACCAAACCCTCGTGCGCCGGCGTGGCGTCCGCCCAGGTGCTCACCGGCCCGCGGTGGAAGCGCAAGCGAAAACCCTTGAAGTCGATCGGTGGCGCGTACTCCCAGACCACCAGCGGATCCTCGAGCTGGATGGTGCCGACGTCCGGCGGCGGATCGGTCTTGCCGATCACCCGGTAGGCCAGCTGCTCGAACCAGTCGCTGGTGGCGCCGGGTGCCGCGCTCGAGGCCGAGGCCACCCGGCGCACGCGCAGGTCGTAGACCTCGCCGCCCACCACGCTGTCGGCGGCCACCTCGGTCGGTTGGCCCTGCGTGATGGATTCGCCGTAGCCGTCGGCGCCCTCGCGCCGCAGCTGCAGCTCGAGCGCCACCTCCGAGGGGTCGAAGGTCGCCGGCGGGTCGCAGGTGATCACCAGGCGCTCGGTGATCGAGCCGTCGTCGTTGCGCAGGGCGACCGTCAGGTCCGACTGCAGGGTGCGGATCTGCGGCACCGCCGGCCGCAGCCCCGCGTCCGGCGGCGGCGTGATCTGCGGATCGTACGGCGGGATCACGCCCGTGGAGGCATCGAAGATCGCCGGGGCATGATCCACCAGCACCAGGCGCGCCGTCAGCTCTCCGGCTGGCTCCACGTCCTTCAGCACCTGCTCGACGTAGACCTGGTCGGCGAGCCCGAAGCCGTAGAGGTCGCCCTTGCTCGGCCCCTGCGCCAGCGGGATCGGATCCGCGAAGGTGGCCTGGGTCTGCTCGCCGGCCTGGGTGACGATCGCCCGGGTCAGCACGGCCACCCGGCCCGGCGTGGCGTCGTCCGGCTTGCGGAAGGCCAGGGCGTAGCTCTGCTCGGCCTCCATCTCGAGGGCCTGGTCGACCACCACGCCGACCGCGTTCACCGGCGGCTGCAGCCCGTCGTCGATCACGGATTTCACCCGGCCCGCCGAGATGCCGGCCAGGATGACGTCGTGATTGACGCCGATCAGGTCGCCGGGCGTGGCGATCAGAAACTCGTGCGCCACGTTCAGGGTGAAGCGCTCCGGCCGCAGCCGGCTGGTGGCGATATGCTCGCGCGCCTGCTTCCAGACCTGGTCCGGGTTGGTGATCCCGACCAGCTCCAGGCCCTCGAATAGCGTGGCGTTGCTCTGGTCGTAACCGTCGTCGTAGACGATGCGCTCGCGTTGCCGGTAGGCGTCGTCAGTCTCGTCGACGAAACGCACCCGGTAGGCGTGCGGCGGCGTCTCGAACACCTTGGCGCCGGAGAAGCCCCAGGAGTTGAACGGCGTCAGCACCTGTGCCAGCTCGGTCTTGCGCCGGTCGATCACCACCGACCACTTGCCGTCGGTCGAGATGGTGCGCGCCCGGCCGGCGGCGGCGATGTCGTCCAGCAGGCTGCGGCCCGAGGCTTCGAAGTCGCGCACCTGGTTGAAGCTGAAGCCCTCGCTCTGGCAGAAGGCGTGCCAGTCCTGCAGGGCCGCCAGGTCGATCTGCGCATCCGTCGCCGGCTTCTTGTTGCCAGCGTACTGCAGGGCGTGCCGGAACAGGCTGGCCGGGTTGCGGCTGTAGCCGGCGACCCAGGCGTTGCCGTCCCAGTCCAGCACCTCGGATTCCACGACGGCGTTGATCTGGTCGATGGTGCCGCCGAGCTGGTTGCTGGCCAGGATGCGCAGCGTCGTGGTCGCCACGGGCGCGTCGAACTGGATCGGGTCCTCGTTGCGGAAGCCGCGCAGCGCCGTCCAGGCCACCGCGTCCTGGATGTTCGTGGCCGCAGTGTCGGCGGTCACCCGGCGCAGGCGCACGTCGTACTGGCCGCGCGCCACGGCGACGCGCGCGCCGCGCCGCACCGCCGAGGTCTGCGCCGCCGTGACCACGAAAGACGGCTGCGCCGTCCACTGGTTCTGCCCCGCCGGCGAGGTCTCCCAGGCGACGCCGACCGAGACCGGCAGGCGCTGCCCCTGGGTGACGAAACCCGAGACGTCGAAGCCGATCAGGCCGTTCGGAAAGGTGATGTCGACGCTGATCTCGTCGACGTCCGGCGCCGTGGTGCGCGAGTGCCAGCCGGTGGCCGCGGTCAGGCCGATGGCCAGGGATTGCTCGAAGGCGGCCGCCGGGAACAGGCTGCGCGGCGGATCGGTCGGCCGGCCCTCCAGGGTCTCGACCGTGACGCCCGAGAAGTTGCCGATCGGCGTCTCGCCGATGCGCAGGTCCGAGATGCGCAGCGGCCCGTAGCCCCAGATCACCAGCACGCGCAGATATTGCTGGCCGCCCAGGATCTCGGTGTAGGACCTGGCGCCCAGCGGCGGCACCATGCGGTGCCGGCCGAACACCGCCGGCACCACGCCGAACGGCTGCAGGCGGTTGCGCGCGCCGGCGATCGAGTAGTTCGGCGAATCCCGGCTGGACTGCGCCGTGCCCGAGACCGTCGAGATCGCCGCCGTCGAGACCTGCGGCGTGCGCGGCGGCGCGATGGCGTTGACCGCCAGCAGACCGGCGGTGCCGACCAGGGCGGTGCCGATCTGCCCGGCGGTCACCGCCCCGACCACGGCCGTGCCGGCCGGCACGCCCAGCAGCGCGGCGCCGACGGCCGGCCCGATGATCAGGGCGGCGGCGACCACGGCGATGGTGGCGATGGTGCGCGTGGTGTCCTTGCCGCCGCCGCGCCGATCGTCGCCGCCGTCCTGCAGCACCACATGCACCGTGACGGTGCGGCCGGCCCGCGGCCGGATGCGGTGCAGCCAGGCCGCCGGCAGCGGCCGGCCGTCGATGCAGGCCACCCAGCCCGGCGCCTCGGGCACCGGCCCGGCCCGGCCGGTCAGCATCTCGGCCACGGTCAGCCCGGCCGGCATCTCGCAGCGCACGCCCTCGGCGGCGAACGGGTTCAGCCGCCCGACCACCTCGACCACAGGCGGCAGCTCAGGCGGCCGCAGCATAGAACCCGTCGAGTCGCTTTGCCCACACCGGGCCATCATAGCGCTCGCAGCAGGTGCGCGCGCCGCGCAGCACATGCAGCATGCGTCCGGATCCGGTGACGACGCCGACATGCGCGTACCGGCCGCCGATGCGCAGCACCGCCACTGCCCCCGGCTGCGGCGCCGCCAGCCGCCGATAGCGCGACAGCTCGGCCCGGATCAGCGCATCCAGCGCGGCCCAGTCGTCGGCCCCGTCATAGCGCGCCGTGTAGCTCGGCAGGGCGATGTCGAGGACCTCGCGGTGCAGCAGCCAGACCAGGCCCCAGCAGTCCCAGCCCTGCCATGATCGCCCGAGCGGCCGGAACGGCACCGCCCGGCGCACCGCCCGCTCGGCGAAATCGTCGAGGGTCACGGCGTCGCCCAGCCCTCCGTCAGCTCGGCGAGATGGCGCATCAGGGTGTCGCGCGCCGATTGCGCCTGCTCGACCTTCAACCGCGCCTGGCGCTGCACCTCCTCGAGCGAGGCATTGGCCTGCGCCACGCCCGACTCGGCGCCGGCGATCTGACCGGTCAGCTGCGTCAGCTGCTGGGCGCAGCGCTCGGCCTTCAGGCGCAGCTCGTCGTAACTGGTGCCCTCGGGCATGCGCACGTCGAAGCGCTCGCCCTGCAGCTCGAGCATCGCCTCCGGCTTGTCCTCGTCCGGGATCGTGATCACGACCCCCATATGGTGCAACACGGTCATCTGTTCTCCTTTCCGTCATTCCCGCGCAAGCGGGAATCCATTGGCGGGATCGGAATGTTACCGACCCATCGGCAGATAGAAACGGGTGGCCAGCCGAACTGCTCTAGGCGGCGCCCAATAACGCCGCGCCGGGGGCCTCGCGAGCCGTACCGGACCACCCCACCCTGGTTATCTCAATGCACCCCGGGAAACGCCCCCGGCGTGAAGCGCCCGGCCGGGTTGGGCTCGGCAGCCAGGCCCTCGAAGGTCAGCTCGGCGTCCACCGTCAGAGCGTTGTAGCTGGCGTTGCGCAGCGCGAAGCCCGGGAAGCTGGCCTCGACCACGTCCGGCGTGTCGGCCAGCACCACCTCGAGGGTCACGCCCGGCGGATCGCCGGTGGCCGTGCGAATGGCCGTGACGATCTCCCGGCTGACGTTGTCCAGCGAGACCTTGGCGCGCGGCGCCGCCTCCTCACTGTCGGTCGGCAGCGAGATCGAGAACGGCATGGCATAGAAGGTCTCGCCGCGCGACGTCACGTCGACGTCGTAGCCGGCCACACGGATCGGCGCCGTCAGGCTGGCGTGCGTGATGGTCACCAGCACGATCGGCGCCTCGCCGGTCTCGCGCGCCAGCGCCGCGCGCAGAAACGTCGGGCTGACCTCTCTCATGGCAGCTGCTCGAGGTTCATCACCAGCAGGTGCTGGTCTGGCTTGCGCTTGGCGATGCGGTAGCGCGGCACGATGCGCACCTCGACCGTGGCGCCGTCCTCGGGCGACGGCATGTCGAAGGCCAGCGCGCCCTGGCGCAGGGTGGTGCGATAGAAGCTCTCGAAGGTTGAGCGCTGGGCGTCCGTCAGGAACGCCGACCAGCCGAAGTTGTCGACGCCGCGATGGAAGCGCCGGCGCACGATCGCCGGGCCGGCGTCCATCTCGCTGCGGATCGTGGCGTCGGCCGCTTCGCGCTCGAAGTCCGCCAGCAGCGGCTTCTGCGGCAGCGTCGCCGGCCATTGGGCCATGGATCAGCACAATCCTCTAATGCACCGGCTTCACGACCATTTCGGCCTTCGGCACCATCACGCACGAACTTTGCTCCCCGCCGAATTTCTTCGGGCGCGGGCGCCTAGTGTGTGCGGGCTGTCGGTCCCGGTCCATCGAGCGACGGACAGAAAGACCCTGCCGCAGCTTTGCCAGCCGGTCAAGGGATTTGACGCGGCGCATTTCCCCTATCTCTGCACCAGCGGCGAGCGCGCGCCGGCCTGCTGCAGCGCCAGCGCCGAGGCCGAGCCGGCGCGGCGCACGTTGCCCGCCGTGATCTCGTCGACCACGATCTCCAGGCCGCGCCCGCCATTGGCCTGGCGCGTCTGCCGCGTCTCGACGCGGGCGCCGGCGTTGTTGATCACCGTGACGTTCAGCCCGCCGCCGCCCGCCGGCACGATCTGCCCGGCGACGCGCGGCACGAACAGCTCGGGGCCGCGCTCGCCCACGGGATGCGCCCGGCCGGCGCTGACCGGACCGCCGCGCTGCCGCGCCGGCCCCATGGGAATGCCGAAACCGAGGCCGCCCGTCGCCGCGCCGATTAGCGGCTGAATGATGGCCTGGCGCACGAACAGCCGCGTCAGGTCCCGGATGGCGCTGTCCACGAATCCCTTCATGCTGGCCGTGCCGGTGCGCTGGAACTCGGCGAACGACCGGTCGAGATTACTGGCCACGCTCTCGCCGACGCGGCCGAGGCGCGCGGTGCGCTTGGCGAAGTCGTCGGCCTGGTCGCCGGCGCGCTTCACCGTCGTGGTCCACTTGCCGATCGCCGCAGTCTGGCCCTTCACCCGGCTCTCGAGGTCCAGCCGGTCGCCCTTGGCCGCGGCGTTGGACCGTTGCTCTCCGCCGAAGATGGTACCTGGCGGCAGCGGCCGGCCGGTGCCGGCCTGGACATAGTCGCGGAACCGCCGCTCCAGCTCCGGCAAAGCCTCGATGGCCTCGCGGATCTTGTCCGTGACGTTGGCCACGAAAGCCGTCCCCCACAGTCTGATCGGTGTGATGTTCGCCGCGATCCGTGCTCGATTGGCCTCGATCTGCTTGTTCAGGCGCTCGAGCTCCTTGTTCGTCTCCGCCAAGGAGCTGACCGTGTCGCGATCCAGCACGATGCCCAAGTCGTGCGCCTGTTTGCCGAACCGGTCGATGCCCTCGCGGCCCTGGCGCAGCAGGGTCACCAAGGCGGCGCCTTCCGAGTCGAAGGCCTTGAAGGCGACGCGCAGGGCCTCCTGCTGGCTCTCGGCGCCGCGCACCGCCTCGGCCAGGTCGCCGAGCACGTCGACGGTCTCGCGCGTGCGGCCGCGCGAGTCGGTCAGCTGGATGTTGTACTGCTCGAGCACGTCGGTCAGCTCGCCCTTGCCCTGGGCCGCCTCGCCCAGCCGGCGCGTGAAGCGCTGCAGGGCCGTGTCCAGGGTGCCGATCGGCACGCCGGTCTCCTGCGCCGCGAAGCGCAGCTCCTGCAGGCGTTCGACTGAGAGCCCGAGCTTCTCGGCGGTGTCCTCCAGGGCGTCGGCGTTCTGCAGCGCCGCGTCGGTCCTGCCGCCCATGCCGGCGATGCCGCCGGCCAGACCGACGCCGGTCAGCAGGCCGAGGTTGCGCGTCAGCAGCGCCACCGAGCGCCCCAGGCCGGCGAAGCCCTTGTCGACCAGCGCCAGGCGCTTGTTGGTGCGCCGCTCGAAGTTGGCGACCTGGCCGTCGGTCCGGCGCAGCTCCCGGCGCATGCGCTCGGTCTGGGCGTCGATCACGATCAGCATGTCGTCGATCGTGGCCATCTAGTGCAACACCTCGTGTTCGGGCCGGGCGCGGAACAGGGCGCGCAGGGCCTCCGGATCTGTGTGCGGCGGCGGGCGCCGGAACTGAGCGTTCTGGCCCTCGACCGCCGCGGTGTACTCGAACCAGGTGGCGCGCCGCAGCTGGTCCGGCGTCCAGCCCAGCCGTTGCGCCTGCCCCATCAGCCAGCCCCAGCGGACGAGGCCCGTGGAGGGTCCACGATCGGCTCGCCCGCGCCCTCCTCGGCATCGACCTCGGCCGCCGCGGCCGTCTCGGCGCCCACGAACAAGGACGCAACCACGGCCAGGCAGGCGTCGATCGCCGTCAGGCTGCCCTGCTCGAAGACCCAGGCGCGCAGCTCTGCGGCGACGGGCGCACCGTCCTGGCCGGCGAGGATCTCCTCGAGCAGATCGGCGAGCCCGGCGATCGGCACGTCGCCGGCGCGCAGCCGCGCGAGCAGCGGCCCGAGGGCGCCGAAGCGTTCCTCGAGCCGCAGCGCCAGCTCGAGCTCGCGGCGCACGCGCCAGCTCTTGCCGCAGACATCGATGCGCGCCGCGTGGGCGCCGTTCAGCGTGGACAAATTTGCGTCTCCATCGTCATCGAAACCGCCGGTCGATCATCAGGTGCCTGACGCCGCCGGCGTCTCGGTCGAGGGCCCGGTGACGGCCAGGATGGCCGTGAAATCCACCTTGCCGTCGACCTCGTTCGGCACGGTGCGGAATTGGGTCACCAGCGCCTTGAAGGCATAGGTGGTCGGCGTCGGCGCCGGCCCGGTGGGCGCGTCGTTCAGCTCGATCTTGAAGTTGTAGCCGAGGTCGCCCAGGTCCTCGGCGGCCGCCTTCAGGGCTGTCTGGCCCGGGTCGCCCACCCGGCGGTTGCCGGTGACCTCGATATCGCCGTGGTCGGGGATGCCCTTCAGCTTGCGCCGCGCGGTGTCGTCGAGCTCGGTGGCGTCGATGATCGGCGCCTCGGGGCCGATGCCGGCGATGCCGATCGGGCCCTTGACCTGCTGAAAGGTGTCGCCGGCGGGATCGGTGATCTGGGTGCCGATCATCAGCTTGGTGCCTTGGCTCTTTTGCGGCTCCGTCATGGTCGCGTCTCCTCAGTGATTCGTGAGCACCCGGACCGTGGCCGATCCGGTGAAAGTGTGACCGTCCGCATCCGGATCGGTGCGCCGCTGGGTGACGCGGCAGTTGATGGCGTGGCCATCGCCGAGCACGAGCTCGAAATTGTGCAGCGATTTGTGAATCGCCTCGAGCATGAGCAGCACCTCGGCGTTGCCGCGCACCTCCGACCAGCAACTGAGAAACGTCAGATGCTCGTCGCCAACCTCGGCCAGGGTGGAATCGTCCGAGCTCGCCACCCGCCCCATCAGCACATATGGGAAAGCCGCGTTGTCCGGCGCCCGGTCATAGACCGGCAAGCCCAGCAGCAGTAGATCCGCCTGTAGCTTGTCGTAAAGCGCCTGATGCACCGCCAGCAGTGTGTCTTTCGGGGCGCGCGGCGCGTAGCCTTGGACACGCACCCGAACCGCAACGGCGACACCAGTGGCGACCGCCTGACCGGTGATGGCGCTGCCGACGCTGACGACATCGAGCGCGATCGCCAAACCAACAGCATTTGACAGCGGCTGCGCGGTGCCGGTGGCCGTGACGCTATCGGCGATGGCATTACCGGCGGCGACACTCAGCGCCGCGGCGCGTCCGGCAGCGAGCGCCAAGGCCGCCTTGCTGCTGCCCGTGGCCCGCTGGATCGTCAGCGCCTGGCCGTCACCGCGCGCCAGCTCGGCGGCAACGGCACCGATCGCCGTCTGTTCCTCGAAATGCGCCGTGCCGGCACTGACGGCGCGCACGGCCTGGACCGCGCCGCTGGCCGCGGGAATCAGAATACCGTTACCGGCCGCCGTGGCGGTGGCGGCGATCGGAACGCCGGCGGCGACCAGCTGCGCATCGGCGGCGCCAACCGCTGTCGCCGTCAGAGCCGCGACGGTGCCCGTTGCGCTGGCCAGCACGGCACTGGCGCCCGTGGCCGTCGCCCGATCGGCCACCGGCTGGCCAAGCCCGATACGCCAGCGCCAGCCCTGCATCAGGGCGGCGGAGGCTAGGGGATAATGTCCGAGCATCTAAGATGTCAACGCTTGCAGGTCGGCGTTGGGATGGCCATCTGGGAAACATGCTAGCCGGATAATAAAATCACACCATTCTGCATTGTTTCCGCCCCCAACATAGAAAGGTTGTGTAGTGTCCGGCAAACCTGCCAGATTTGCATCTGGAGAGCCCAAAACTCCGTTGTAAGCCGCTCCATAATCGTTTGATTTATATCTGGCAGCCGTTTTGACAGGGGCGGCACCAAGTCCTGCCTGAGAAAACACAGACCCTATTATGCCTGGATTTGTCACGTAAAAGCGAAAATTATCTCCACCTGCCCACCAATCAATCATGGACATGCGAGCCGCTGGCCCATCAATGCCCCACAACTGACGATAGCCTGGCGTGTTATTGTTTATTCGAACACCGCTGGCATAAATAGTGCCTTCACTCGCGTTCAAGAACGATGTGTCGGAGAACATATCGACATCCGCATTCCGCGTCACCGCCGCCGTTGTGGTGGGGATGTAGGAAGTGGGGAAGGCACCTGGCTCCAATTGCATTGCCCAAAAAGCGTTTGCATGTGTTCCGTTTCTTGTCAGGTTTACATTCATATCTCCATCTGTCATTAGCAATCTGAAAGTAACAGACGCATCCGCAGCGTCGCTTGCAAAAACGACACTGCAACGATACCAGCCATTTGCCAATTCTTCAATTTTATGACCTGTAGCATGCGCGCCCAATGTTCCAAGAACACCATTCTTGATATCAAAATACGAATATGCCAGGTTTAGCGCCCCCATATTTGCACAGTGCAATTGAATCCATCCAGAGCCGGAAATATATTTTACGCAAACTGCAAGTGTGTGCGTTGTTGAAAGCGCCATATTGGCAACGCTTCTATCGCATCGCAATTGCCCAACTAAATTATCATTGTTATCAGATAACCTATCCGCCGTCTGCTCACCATTTGGTGCAATTTCTGCATTTAACGACCGCACGCCATTTGTTATTGTCCAATTTCCAATGTCTTCGCTATATGTGACGATATTTTCGCGACTCTCCTCGACCAGCAGCCCTTTATCCGTGATCCGCAGCTCATCAGGTGCGAATGATTGCAGGCTTCCGTCCAGCCGCTCCGCATAGCTCGGCACCGTCTGGGCGCGCGTGCAGGTCAGCAGATCCGCGATATTCACAAAATCTGGATCACGCCAAGCCAATTGTTGCGGAAATAAAATATCCACGATGGCGCCAGGAAAGGGAAAATTCAATCCGGGCGCCTCGGGCGCAAAGCCGATCAGCTGATTGCTGCGTAGTTCGTGCAGCATCAAGGCGAATCCGTCACAGAATTGGTGACGTAGTCGATGCGCGCGCTCAGCAGGTCGACCACGCCCGCCGGTCCGCCACTCTCAGAGGCACCAAGGCGCCCGATCTCGAGCAACAGATCGCACGGATGCGCCGGCATGTTGCCGGCCGTGATTGCCGGGCTGATCGCCGTGAAAAAATCACGCCCCGGCGTCGCCGGCACCACCGTGTCCACCTGCACCGGCGTGCCAAATGCGATATCGGCCGGCGTGTCTTGCTTCAGCGCCACCGTCCGCATCTGAAATCGGCAGGTACCGGTATTCTCGACCGGCGCGCGCAAACGAAGACGAGCGGTGAGCGTTCCCAGATTCCAGCTCTGCGGCATCGGCACGAGCGCTTGCACGAAACGATCGACCGATTGCGCGAAGCGCCAGCCCAACACCATGTTGGCATTGGTGCCGGTTTCTTCTCGCAACAGCATCGGCGCCTTGCTGTCCACGCCGGTCATGGCATGCGCCGGGATTCCGACAGTCTGCGGGCCGAGCAGCGTCGCGACCATGGGCGAGACGAACAGCTGCGCTGTGCCGTCGAGATCAATCGGCGTGGTGCCGCCCTGAGAGGAAGCCTTGGTAACGCGCGTGATACTGTTGCTGGCGCCCGTATATCGTCCCGAAACGATCTCCCATTGAAAACCTTGCTCGATCAGGTAAGGCACATCTCGTGTCTCGTCGACGCCGGCCTCGACCAAACTGCGGAATCCGGGCACCACGGGACCGAGTACCAGCGTCGAGCCGGTGCCCGTGGTGGCAATCTCCATGCGCACCCGGTCGAGCAGCTGATGCATGATGCGCTCCGACTCAGCTCGAGGCCGTGTACGTCAGCGACGCCAGCTGCACGTCCTGGCCATTGGCGATGTTGACATTGGTGATCTCGATATCGCCGCCACCGCCGATGGCGGTAATCGAGCCAGACCACTCCAGCGAGCCGCCCTTGTTCTTCACCTGGAAGTTGTCGACCACGCCGGCGGCGGCGGCGGCCTGCGTGATCGGCGCGCCGGCCATGGTGCGCGTGCCGTTGACGGCGCTGCCGAAGGTCGGATCGTTCAGATTGAACGTCACCACGTCCGCAGTTCCGGCGCGAAAGGTCAGCGTGGCGTTGGCGCCGGCGCCGGTGCCCTCGCGGCTGGTCATCAGATCGGCCAGGGCGCTGCGGGCGGCGTTTTCGTGGCTGATGGTCATCGCATGGATTCCTTCTCTAAGCGCATTCCGGCCATCAACCCGTGCGGGCGCGGCCCCTGACTTGGGCCTTCGTGCGCCGGCGCGCATCGAAAGGCTTGGCATCGCCCTTGGCTTCGAGCTCGCGCACGAATTCCAGATTTCGCGGCGTGACGCGATAACCGGTGCCCGGCACATAGCGGCTGATGATCATCTCGCCGTCGCGGTGATCGGCGACCACCATCACCTGAAAGGTATCTCCCACGTTCATCGCAACTGTCCTCTAGCCGATGCCGCGCGCCGCTCGGCGAAGGGCGCGATTGATGGCCCGCTCGCGCAGGCGCCGGAACGGGCGGCGGTTGATCTCCAGCGCTCCCGTCATAAAATGCCAGGGCTGGATCGGCGGGATCACCAACCGGTAGGGCTTTTTCTTCTTGCGGCCGCGCGCATGCTTGGGCGCGATGCCGTTGAACCCCTTGGTGCCGAACTCCCACCAATGCGCATAGAAGGCGTCTCGCTTCTGACGCTTGGTGCGGATGCCGAATTCCACCTTGAAGCCGCCCGATTTGCGCCCGATGGCGCGCTGCTCAGCCAGCACCCGGCGCAGCCGCGTGAAAGGCGGCGCCAGATCGATGGCCGTGCGCTGCATGGCCAGCGCGCCCTGGCGCAGCGAATCCTTGATCTCTTTCGTCACCTCCGGATCGATGCGCTGCAGCTTGCGGCGCAGGCGCGTGGCGCCGCGCACCCGGCTCACTGCGTCACCCCCTGATCCGCGACGATGTCCATCAGTTGCTGGCGCGACGCCGGCCGGCGGATCTCCTGGATGTTGAACCGCTCGCCCAGCCAGACAATGCGCATGTCCTCGAACAAGCTCAGATCGCGATAGACCGTGAAGATCACCCGGTTAACGTTGCGCAACGCCCCCTGGCGTTCATCCTCATCGCCGCGCACCGGCGTGATCTGCGCCCAATGGTTGGCATGGTGCGCCCAGGTGCGGATCATCGAGCCGGCCGGGCCGGGCGTGTCTTGCGGTTTCTCGATGCTGATCTTGGTATCCAGGTCGCCGATCGTGGCATTGCGCGCAATCACGTCCAGCGCACCTTCAAATTGCCGACCAGGGCCTCGACCGCCATCTCGACCTCGGTCGAGATCGTGCCGGTGACCACGGCCTCCCGGTTGCGGAACCAGTGGCCCAGCAGCAGCAGGATGGCCTGCACCGCCTCGGGCGCCTCGGCCTTCAGCTCGACCGGCGTGCCGTAGCCGGCTTGGAACGCGACGCGCACCGCATGGGTTTCGGCCCGGGTTGCGGGCCAGCTCTCGCCGTAACGCAACCGGATCGCGCCGCGATAGGTCTCCGGCACCGCCTCGTAGACGGTCGCCGGCAACAACATATCGCTGCCGTCCTCGGCGACGTAGCGCACCTCGGTGACGCTGCGCAGCGGCGGGAATGGCAGCTCGAGCGCCATGCCGCCGGCCGGAAACCGGTCGACGCGATACTCCCAGGCCTGCGTCACGAAGGCCCGGCCCGTGATGCCGCGCCGGCCCTCGAGGTGGCCCGTCGCCGCCTGCACGATGCCGTCGATCAGCGTGTCCTCGTCGGCCGTCAGCACGCGCAGATGCGCTTTCGCGTCCGCGGTGCTGACGGCCTGCGCGGGGGCGGCGGTGCGGTTCAACCACATCTTCGATCAGGCCGGGACCTGCTCGGCCTTTTCCTGATCGGCCGCCGCGGACTCGGCGGCGGCCTGGCGCTGCAGCTCGCGGATCGGCGCCATGATCAGCTCGCGCCGGTCGGACTCGCCCATGTTGTTCCAGTCCTCGATGCCGACCTTGTTCTGCTGACAGACCTGCCGGATCATGTCCTCGGCCTTGACCTTGCGCGCCTTCTTGCCCTTGACGGCCGGCAGCTCGAACTCCTCGGGCATGCCGTCGTAGGGCATCATGCGCACCACCGGCGCTCCGAAGTCCTTGACTTCGCCGGCGGCGACCTCCGCCTTGCTCGGCTCCTCGGCGTTGCCCAATCCGATCCAGGCCTCGGCGATCTCGTCCGAGACCTTGACCAGGTCGCCGGGAGCCAGGGTGATATCGGCGCCGACCAGGCCGGTCCGCATTCTCACGACTCTCGCCATCTCGCGTTCCTTTCCACTGAGAAGATGCGGGCGCGGTCGAGGACCCGATGACCGCGCCCGCGGGATGCCCGTCCGGAGGGATGTCCGATCAGGTGGCCGGGTTGGCGTAATGCTTGACCGGGTTGGTGCCGGCGTCGAGCATCCGACCGTCGTGCCGCGACAAGGTGACGAAGGCGACCTGGCCGAGCTCGGCGAAGCGTTCGTCGAGCCGCACCAGCATGATGTCGGCCACGTCACGAATCACGTAGAGCGCCAGGTTGCCGAACAGGATGGACTTCGCATTGGCCGCCATGACCGGCATGTCCTGGTTGATCGTGTACGTGTAGCCGAGGATCGTGTCCGGCTCGCGCACCGCGATGCCCGGCAGCCAGAGCGGCCGACCATCCTGATCCTTCAGCTTCTTCAGCGCACGCAGTGTGGTGTCGTGCATCATGAAGCCGGCCCCCGGCGCCGTACGGTACGCCGGATCCACGGAATGCTCGAGGTCGACCAGGTCCTCGTAGATCACCGACGTGGTTTGTCCGGCGGCCCCGACATGGCCCTGCACCGAGGCCGTCACGATGCCCTGCGGTTTGCCCGTGTTGTCGCCGGTGGTGAAGTGCTCGTTTGTGCCGCGGAAGATGCGCATCGCGAGCTGCTCGGCGATCAGCGACTGCAGCCCGACACGCTCGTCCTGCAGCAGCTCCAGCGACACCTTGACGAACTTGGAGCTGTACTTATACGCCACGAACACGACCTGGCCGAAGGTCATGTCCTGGTCGACGATCAACGTGTTCTCGCCGACGATCACCGCCTTGTTGGCCGTGTCGTTGTTGGTCGGCCAGGGCAGGTTGTTGCCCGAATCGGTGACGATGATGCGCGACGTCGCGCGCATGCCGCCGAAGGCCTTCAACGCCACCTCGATGTCGGTGCGGAAGCCCTCCGGGATGGTGTAGCCGCCGGCGGTGCCCGGCGTGGTCGCCTGCTGGCCGCGGAAACTCTCGTACTTCGATCGCATCAGCGAGGCTTCGTCCGGCTCGAGCTGCGTCATGCCGAACTTCATGAACTTGGCGAACACCTCCGAGTAGCGGGCGTCCTCGTCGGCCACCACCGCCACCGGCTGTTGCGTCAGCTCGGCGCGGATCTCCAGGCGCTCCTCGAGCGTCTTCTCGGCGTCCTCGAGCCGCTCGGTGCGCTGGATCTTGGCCAGCAGCTGGTCGGCCTCGGCCATCATGGCGTCGAACCTGGCGTCGATCTCCTTCAGCTCGCCGCCGGCGATGTTATCGTCGATCGAGTCGATCAGCGCGCGGGCATCCTCGACGATCTTGCCGCGCTTTTCCCGCAGTTCCTTTGTGCTCATGTCCTGTCCTTTCCTGGCACACGAAAGGCCGCCCGCGGGCGGCCGTTGCTCGACGCTCGGCGGGAATGCCCTACAGCGCCATCTCTCGCACCCGGAGCCGGCGGCCCAGGGTCAATCGTCTTTGCTCCGCGGCGTCATCCCGATCTTCAGGCGGAGCCTTCGAGCGTTCCTCGATATCCAGCCGAGGCGGCGGATGACGCAGGGCCTCGGGGGCGTGCTGGAATCGCGACCAGTTGAAGCGGGCGGCGAGCTGGAGCGCTTCGCCTTCTTGGCCTTCTTGCCCATCGATCACCTCGTTTGCGAAGCCGGCCTCGACCGCCTCGGCGCCGATGAACCAGGTCTCCTCCGCCATCTCGCTTCGGATAGTCTCGACCGGCCGGCCGGTGCGGGCGGCGTAGAGCTCGGCGAAGTTGCCCTCCATGCGCTCGAGTAGCTCGGCGGTGCGCAGCAGCTCGGCGGAGTCGCCGATCCCGACGCCGGTCGGGTTGTGGATCATGAAATAGCTCGCCGGCGACGACATGATCACCTCGTCGCCGGCGAGCGCGATGACGCTGGCGATCGAGGCCGCCACGCCGTCGACCTGTGCGACGACACGCGCGGGATGGTCGCGCAGGGCGTGGTAGATCGCCAGGCCATCGAAGATCAGGCCCCCGGGCGAGTTGATGCGCAGCCGGATCTGCTCGGCCTCGATGGCGTCCAGCTCCGCCGTGAAATCCTTGGCGCCGAGACCGTAGACCTCGTCGATCTCGTCATAGATCTTCAGCACCGCCTCGCCGCCGCCGGCGCCGTTGTCCTCGACCTGGAACCACGGGCCCTTGCGCCGTGCCTTGCGGAAGCCGGAGGCCCGGCCGCGAGCCTGGGTGTCTCGATTGATCAGCATCAGCTCGCCGCCGGCTGCGCCGGCGCTCCCGTCGGTTGCCTGAGTTGGTCGCCGCCCTCGAGCGGCGGCATGCCCTCGCGGTCGCGCGCCTCGTTCGGCGTCATGATCGCGGCCTTCTGCACCATGCCCTCGTAGAAGTCGGCCATGTCCTTCGCCGTGCCGCGCAGCAGGTCGTCGGCGTCGTAGCGCACCGCCATGGTCTCGCGTTCGTCATTGCGCAGCAGCTTGCGGCTGAGCTCCGCCTCGTCGCGCCGGATATGCGAGCGCAGCGTATAGCGCAGGAAGGCGCGCGACTGTTCCTCCAGGCCCGAGCCCCAGCTGGTGACCTTCTCGGTCTCGAACAGCAAGTGCAGCGGCACGCCGTAGATGCGCGCGATCTCCGCGACCTGCATGCGGCGGGACGCCAGGATCTCCGCATCCTGCTGGGTGAAGCTGATCGGATGATACTTGGCGCCGCCGTAGAGCAGCGCCGTCTTGCCGGCCTGGCTCAGGGTGCCGTATTCCGATCGCCAGTCGTCCTTGATGGCCTGCGCCGCCTCCGGCGAGACGCCCTGCGGGATCTCCAGCGCGCCGGTCGGCCGACCACCGGATCCGACGTAGCGGGCCTGGTGCTCCTCGAGGCCGAGCGCCAGGCCGACCGCCTGGCGGGCGGCGTGGGTGATCGGCGAGGGCGAGCAGCGGCCGTCGAACCCGAGGTTCGGCGTGTGCAGCACGAAGTCCTGATCGACGATCTCCATGGTGGTCTCGCGGGCATCGTCCGGATTGCTCCAGACGATCGGGTATTTCAGGCGGCCGTCGATGCGCCGCGGACGCTGCACGTTCTCGCGGTCCATCACGATCAGCTCCACCGGCCGGAAGTTGCCGAGACGGAAGATCGCGCCATAAGCGTTGCCATCGAGCAGCAAGCGTTCAAAACGCATTTCATGGAACGTATAATTGCTGGTTGCCGGATTCGGCGTGCCCAGCAAGTTGGTCACCGGATGATCCTCAAGGATGCGACTGCCACGCGGCGTTTTCTCCCGCACCTGCACCGGCAGACTGGCCAGGGTCGAGGCGATGATGCGCACGCAGCCGTAGACCGCCGTGCACTGCATGGCCGTGACGCGGTTGACTGCCTTGCCCGTGTAGCTGCGCCCGCCGGTCGCCCACTCCACGAACCAGGGCGCCGGGCTCTCGAGGCCTGACGTCGCGCCCGACATGCGGATCAGGAACTGGCCGGCGCGCTCGAGCAGGCCGGGCCGCGGTGCCGGGACGGCGCCGACGCTCATCTAGACGACCTCCAGGCCGTAACGCTCAAGATCGTTGACCTCCTGCGCGGGCCCGGGCTCGGCCGTCGCCATCACCGCCGAGGTGATGCCGTCGATCTTCTCGGTGCTGTGCTGTTTCGACGGCTTGATGTTCTGGGCCGGATCGGTCAGCACGCAGACGTTGGACGCGCTCCAGCGCAGCACCGGGTGCCCGCCGTGGTCGAGCTGGCCGGCGACCACACGGATCTCGAATTGCTTCGACGGCGGCGACATCGAGGCGAAGCCCTGCCGGAAGAACATCACCGGCACGCCGTTGTCGATCATGCGCGTCACGATCTGGGTGGCATTCCACGGATCGGCGCCCAGGCCGCGCACGTCGAACCGCTCGCAATCGGCGTAGACCTGGCGCTCGATGGCGTCGTAGTCGATGACGTCGCCCGGCGTCGCCGTGATCGCGCCCTCGCGCGCCCATTTGTCGTACTGCACCTTGTCCCGCCGGCTGCGCAGCTCGATCGAGGCCTCCGGCACCCAGAAGCGACAGACCAGCACATAGGGATCCGCCGGCGCCAGCGGCGGGAAGCTCCAGACCAGCGCCGCCAGGTCCGTGGTGGTCGAGAGATCCAGGCCGCCGTAGCAGGCCCGCCCCTCGAGCTCCGCCTCGAGCTCCGCCCAGCGCCGCGGGTTGTCCGGCGCCGAGGTGCAGGCGTCCCACTTCGGCAGGCTCAGCCATTTGGTGGCCTGCTGGCCCCACTGGCAGAGATGGTAGGAGCGGAAGTTGGCCTCGAGCCGCGGCGAGTCCTGGGCCTCGCGGCAGGCCTTCTCCAGGAAATCCCGCTTGATCGAGATGCCGAGGTTCGGGTTGGCCTGCGCCCATGTCTCCGGGTCCGTCCAGTCGTCGTCGGGGTCGGTCGTATACATCACGACCAGCCATTCGGGATCCTCGATCAGGCCGTCGCGAATCTTCTCGGCCCGCTCGTGCAGCTCCCAGCCGAAGCCGCCGCGCTTGCCGCCGGTGGTGATCAGCCAGGTCATCGGCTGGCGCCGCGCGCCCATGCCGCGCGTCACGTACAGGTACAGCGTGCCGTCCGGCCACTCGTGCGTCTCGTCGCCCAGCACGAAACTCGGGTTCAGCCCAGTCTTGCCCGCCGGCGTGCCGGCCAGGGGCCGGAATACGGCGTTCAGCTCCTGGCAGAACGTCGAGCGCTTCAGCAGCTCCAGGTGCGCGCCGAGGCCGGGCTCGTATTGCGCCATGGCCTGGGAGCGGCCGAACACGATGCCGGCCTGGTCCATGCCCGCGGCCAGCGCGTAGCCCTCGCCGCCGATCTCGCCGTCGCCGAGCAGCAGCAGGTGCGAGACGCCGCCGAGCAGTTCGGTCTTGCCGTTCTTGCCGCCGACCTCGATGTAGAC
>JAAUYE010007306.1_pt1 | contig 33747 bp, 41 predicted proteins | sample 7278081 | NCBI WGS metagenome assembly JAAUYE01 (sample SAMN14350131, study PRJNA611818) | marine sediment metagenome | isolation source: surface marine sediment (0.6m) | place: French Polynesia: Moorea | collected 2018-08
AAACTGGCTAATGTCTCTTTCAGCAAGATAATATAATACACGAGCCAGGTAATCTTTTTCATTCGCCAGTTTGTAGAGCTGTACATAATAATCTCCGCTTGGTTTTTCAATGTCATCATCATTAGGCATATATACAAAGAATCGCCTGTCAGTTGGATCAATAGGTAATGCATCCATTTTATTCGTCATGAAGAACATGCGATAATACATTGGTTCTGATTCACGCTTTGGCATTCCCTTTGCATTGATCGTCATTGACGTCGCCGTGATGAAGTCTTTCAGTTTATCACCAGCTCTTTTACGACTTGTTTCTGTTTCTTCAACACCTATATACAGCTTCTGGAAGAAATGCTCATTAAACTGTGAATCACCCAGTAATATATCTGCTGTCGTTGATGTTGCCATGACTTGCTTCGGCGGCAAGCCATTTAATATATTCATTATAAACTGGTGTAACAGTCCACGACCGAGTCCTTGCTTTCTAAATATATGTACTGGTGCTGTTGTTGGCTTTTCCCATGGTCGTTGAATCATGTGTGCTAACCAGTTCATAAACCAGTCAAATGCATAATCATCAGGATATAGCAGGCGCACATGCTTTACGAAGTCTGTACAGTCTCCAGCTTCTGGCTTAAACGGAAAACCTTTAAATGTATTATAATACAGGCCATCGTGTTCTTGGATTAACTCATCGACTTTTGCCGGGTCTGGTATCCATCTAAAATCGTCTATGGCTATGCCTGGTTGTATATTCTCTGCAGGCAGTACATATTTCCAGGCATTGACGCCGGTCATTTCTTCTTGCCCGTAAAATGATTTTTTACCTGGTATGATATGCGGATTCTGTATGTGAGGAAATAAACTGTTCAGACTTTCTATTAGGTATAAGTTGCCACTCTTACGATCGATAAACTTGTTCAGTGTCGGTACATATAAGAAGTTAGTTTTCAAATCAAATATCGTGAAGTCATGCCTACGCTTACGTACAATAGGCTTCAATGACTTTTTTGCAGGTTCTGCATCTGCAAAATCACGAACAGCATCTTCATGTTGTGCTTGTACCAGGTCTTTAGGATCCAGGATGCCGTCTTCCTGGAGTTTAATCATGAATTGATTCCAGTGGTGATTATCACATGTTGTGTGCATACATTTAAATGCAGGCATACCGTTCTCTGTCTGGAATATAGCAGTAGAACTGTCATGTGTATGTGATGAGTGCTCGCCTTCCCATGGACATATAATATATGTCATCTTGTCGGTTTGGCCTTTTAGCATGCCGGCTTCATCAATTTTGTTACGAACTATTTCAAACAGCTTTGTCTGGAATGTAGATGCCTGTTTATTCGACAATTTGGCATATTCTGGTACTTGCACGTCCATGCCATATGATACTTCATTCCATTCCAGGTTCTTGCCTTTCTTCAGAAATACACGTGCTCCTTCGTAATCTGCCCCAATTGGGTCTGCGGTATAAACTATCTGCCCCGGTCTGTATATTGCAGGATCGATCATTAAGTCTGGATGTCTTCGCTTGATCTCTTTTTGCAGCAGTTCCATTTCCTTTGTACTGACCGCTTGATCAAGACGAAAGGTAATTCGCATCCTAGGCCCGGGTGCATCAGGTTGTCCCCATCCGGACGTAAGGTGAATGACCACGCCCAGTTCTGTATCTGCGAATGCAGGGAGCTCTGAAGCCAGTCTGTCATAGACTTGGTTAAAAGTATGTCTGGCATCGCTAGTAGGCCGCCAGTCATTAATGGCCGGACCATCAATATCAAATGTAAGGAATCTGTAGTCTCGTGTTCCGATGATATTGTCTTTATTACGCTTTCCAGGCGTATTTCGCTTCCAAGATGACTTGGGTAATCCGTGAATGATGCACGAATGCTTTTTATTCTGTAGTAATTTGAGCAAGTCTCTATAAGCTGCCAGGTCTGGGACATAAAAATACCTATATGTATATTCTTTTGCAAGATAAGCTTTCTGTTTAACGCCGTTTTCGTATTTCTTTACAAGCTGACAACGACGGCCTGTCGACCCCGGTGATGCTGTCAATACACATACTAGGTCTTCTTCAGGGTAATCCAGTCTGTTACAGGGTTTCATTGACACCTCCATGCCTCGCTTAAAAATAGGACCGACCGGCGGAGGCAGTTACCGGCCGGTCCTTCACCTAGCGTTCGTCAACGCAGACATATTATTATATCATCGTCCGTTCCGATTGTACATTTATGTCGCAATATCCGAATATTCAGATTCCGGATGTCGCTCGTGCACGCATTATTGACCAAGTCCATCTGAAATTTGGTATTTTCAAGTCATAGCGCATGCCGTCACGTTGCACTATTATTGCCATTGATACCTCGTGTTCTTTAACAAACCCAGGTATGCTGTTCTCGACGTCGTCCACTATCTCACGCATATCGTCAATAGCTACATCGATTGCATATTCCAACGTACTTGCGACCCCGATGGGATCTATTGGGATTATGTCCAGGTCGGCTTCATCGGCATCAGGCCAGGCCCAGGAATATACCAGGTAGGGTAAGCTCATCTCATCACTCCTATCGTATCCAGGTCTTCGTAAGTGGTAGCTAACGCACCACCATCGTTGCCTTCGTCATCCATCATTGGAAATACAAAGTCTCCGTCATCTAGGCACAAGACTATTGGCCGGCAAGACCAGTCAAACTCCTTAGCTTTGTCTTCCGGCAAATATACCACGTCGATAATTGTTTTACCGACCAGTTTCTTTTTGATTGCTTCTGTCCACTCTTTTTCTGTTGACATATCAGTCTCCTATTGCAGTTTGCTCAATAAACCATACTGGGCATTCAGGATTGTCTTCAATCGACAGTTCCAATGTCCAGGTTGAATCGTCTTCGATAATATCGTCACGCGTATACTCCCCGCCGATATACCGGTTATAGTTTAGCAGATCGTCACACATCTCTGAATAAGCAAATTCTTTTGCCGCTTCAAAGTCGTGAAAAACCCGCCAGAGGTCTGTCTCCGTGTACCTCTGGTGGTCTATGCTGCCTACTACATATACATACTCAGGCTGTGCATGCTCAACGACTGGCATTTTCTCTCTCCTTCATCATCCGGTCATGCACAACTGCTGCACGACCAGGTCCTTTATAATTCGCTTCCCAGACATTGTTCATATGTTGCCAGTGCCGTAAATAATCGGCCAACGCAGTATCAAAGTTAATTTGTGCGCCAGGACTGACATCGCCTGATTCAGGATTATACTTATGTGCTAAATACACACCCATTTCCAGGTTTATATTGTGTACATCAATCTCGATGTTCTGGTCACGCTGTTCTTCCTTGGTATTGAACACGCCTTCACCAAGCAGCCAAGCGTAAAGCTTTTCTTCAAGATCACTCTGATAAAACGAGATATACTCGTCCCGTTCAAGTATCAAGTAGAATGCTGTGAAATCATTCATTTCTTTTGATACAGGATCTATACTATAATACTTGTGCACCTCGATATAACCGTCACAGCCGTCTGCTCCATCCCAGTTATATACGATTATTTCTATGGCCCCGTTTTCTTCCAGGTTCCAGTCACCTTCAAACGGTGATCCTTTAACTTTCATCCTTTTTGCTGAATTTCTCCATTCTTGTATTGTCTGTTTTGGCATGTTACACCTCCGGCAATTCATTTAATATTACAAAATAGTCATTCTTTTCTGTATTGGCTGACCAAGTACTGAATGACCCGCATCGTAAACGCAGTTTCCATTCAATCTGGAATTTAATTCTGCATTCTTTCAATTCGGCTTCTAATTCACCGACATCGATACCTGGAATGCTATCTATACATCCCGGTGTATCAAATCCGAGTAAGTCAAAATCATCCGGATCACAATGCTTATCAAGCAAGTCATCTAGTGCTTTAGCTAGGACATCCGTAATCTTGTCGTCCCATTGTCTGTTGATCCTGTCAACCAGGTCAGATATTCTGCCATCATGCATTTCTTCAAAACCTTCAAACCCCGCAATCTCTTCACGAGCGATGTCAAGAAGTGCTGACTCTGTCAATGTCGGCCCGTTTGACACAATCGTATCTACATGCTTAGCTGTAGACACATTGTCTTCAAGTATAGTTATCACTTGTCTCATGATATGCCTCTCTTTCTGTTAATAGTTTCGGCCAGCGTCAGGCCTCATCAGCAGGGCTGCTACCCTGGACTGCCATCCTTGGCAGCGACACAGTCATAGCTGTTCAATATCCTTTGTTGCTGACAAACTCAATTTGGTTACCAGTGTCTGGAATGCCTGGACCACATCACATTCCAGATTTGTCAGCGTGCCCGTAATAGTGCCAGCCGGATTTGTTTTTTCAAATACCGCGTCGACAATAGGTGCCTGGTCCGGTTCTTCATTATAAATGTTCAACCAGCCCGATTCAGTTTTGATTGTCAAGTTTATATTCATGACTGTCTGTTTTCTCCAAATAGTCTGTTATATTCAAATAATGCTCCTTCTTCCGTTGTCCATTCACCGCCATGCGTCCTTAGCAGTGTAATCCGTTCATCGCCCATGATAGGACTGCGCAAATACTCCTGGACATACCAGTAACGTCCAGACTGTGCACATACCACGAACCGATTGTCCGATAAATCATTTTGTCTGATAACTGTCAATGCCATGATTTACCACCCTATTGGTTCATGCATCATCAGATGCTCGCTGTAATCGTTCACGACTGATACCAGACCATCAAAGTCTTCATCCGGCCCGAGATCTGCCGCCCGTTCTTTAACCCATGACAGCGGTACTCCGTAATCTTCCGCCAGCCTATGTAGATAGACGGCACGTGATGGGTAACCATTGTCCTGGTATATATTGTGGGTTGTTGTCATTGGTAGGTTGCCTCTCTTGTAGTTGATTGAATAGCGGAACTGTAATAAAACTGCACTTCCACTATAATAATTATAACACCCGTGTGCACAAAAGTACACCATTTTTTCTCAAGTTATATTTCCGGTGTTGACCCATGCTAGAAGGGTAACTGTACTACTCAGGGTGATTGTACTGAGAATGGTCGTGTATAATCGTGGTTGGTGCGGCGAATAAGTCGTTGATTATATTGGTGGTTATCTGGTTTGTGTTACTGTTGTACTATTATTATTATTATTATAAAAGAAATACAGACAAACATGAGCTGCCATGAGGACCTGTAATCCTACCCAGGCAGGCAGCAGCAGCCGTATAAATAGACAAAAATATCGGTGCAGTGTGGTACGGTGTGCAGTTCTCAGACCGGGTTGGTGGGTAGACGGGCGGTTCCCACCCACCTATCAGCCCCGTGTATCCGCCGCGCTCGATGTCTATTTACGAGCTATGCTCCGGCCCCGTCCACCCGCCTGTCCGTCTATCTAGGTGGGCGGGTGGGCAGGTGGGGCGAGAGTATAAAAAAACAGGCCATCCTTGGCCTGTCATTGATCTAGCGTTCAATCTGTCCTTTGCTAGCCAGATCATGGATGTACCACTGAATGCAACGCTTGTTCGTCTTGCTGTTGAACTTCTGCCTCGCTTCTTCAGCCAGCTTGTCAGGATCCAGTTCAAGCTCATTTTCATAATGATGCATGATCTGTTCCTTACACCAAGCTCCGACACCAGATCTTCCAGCGCTTCCTTTCACGATCAGTTTCTTCTTGCCAGTTTGTTTCTTTGCTTGTACCATGATGGTATCCTCTTGTGTTGATTGAAGTAATGTAGAGATCTTGTCACACTCTACATATATAATTATAACGCCAGTCAAGACAAAAGTACACTAGAATTTTTCTATACTAGTATAAGACGGGCCTATTTGACAGGTGGGTGGGTGGACCATAACCCCGTCCCACCCATTATCCAACCCCCGTCTACCCACCATACAGGGTATAAAAAAAACGACTGACATCCTTGTCAGCCGTCTGTCCTTCTTTAATCGATCATTCCTTTTGTTCTCAGATCATGTATGTACCATTGTACACACCTCTTGTTGGTCTTCCCTTTGAACTTCTCTCTTGCTTCCTCTGCAAGCTTCTCGGTGTCCAACTCGATTTCATTCTCGTAGTGATGCATGATCTGTTCTTTCACCCACGCACCGACACCGCTGCGACCAGCACTATTTTTGACGATCAGTTTTGCCATGACTATGGTCCTCTTTGTTGATCTAATCTATCAGTATGATAGATTTTCTTTATTGAATTAATAAATTCTGTTTATCAATTCAATATAATTATTATATAAAAAATAAATATAAAAATAAATATCTCTTCTTAGATATATAAGCAAATTTAATATAATATAAAAAAATTCTATACAAGCTGGGGTGGGATGGAGCGCCACCCCGACCCACCCATATACATATATAAATCAAGAATTGTACAAGGGGGGGCCGGGGGTCTCCTTTTGGAAGATCGCGATATAGATAGCATGCTCGGTGAGATAATTTTTAGATTTTGGTTCGAGTCCTCGTGTTATATTATATTTTCTAGGACTATCTAGACTATATTAGCCTATTGTGAACTAGCGATAATCGGGGTTTACATCTAAATGCGAACCGGCGTATAATCCACCAATGGCTTCCAAAATAACCAAGACAGATCGTGATGCATATATAGATGCGTACAACAAGTGCGTTCAAATCTATGGCGATCCTGTCAATGCAATGTTCGCTATCGGTATGGGCGATGGTGTAGAACCTGGCGTCAGACGCGCGGCATTATCCGACCTCCTGGCATACCGCTATCCAAAAACAAAAGCCATCGATATCCAGGCAAACCTGGACGCCACTGCCGGTTTCAGTTTCGTCATGGTCGGTCACGAGCAAGCCGAGAAAGTCATCAGTGGCGAAGCAGAAGAGATCCTTCACGTGACACACGAACCTCAAGATATAGTTGCGCAGTCGCCAGATATCCCGCCTGACTATATAGACCCTCACGATGAATTCGCTAACCTGGAGTCCATGTATGACTAGACAGGTTATCTACAATGCGACTTATACCGGAACTCTGTTTCACGCTGCGACCGATTTCGTAAGAGGGATAGTCGGGCCGATCGGGTCTGGCAAATCCGTTATGTGCTGCTGGGAGCTGATGCAACTTATGCAGAAGCAGGCGCCAAACGAAGAGGGTATACGTAAGACCCGCTTTGCGGTTATACGTAACTCCTACAGAGAACTGCAAGACACCACGATACAAACATACTTTGACTGGTTTCCAAAAGATATGGGAACTTTTAAAGTGTCGGACATGACACACGTAATAGACATGAGGATGCCGGATGGTACGCGCGTTTATTCTGAGATTCTTTTTCGTGCTCTTGATCGTCCTGATGACATCAAAAAGCTCCTATCCCTCGAACTTACTGCTGCCTGGGTCAACGAAGCCCGCCATGTTCCTAAAGCCGTTATTGATATGCTTATCGGACGGCTCGGCCGCTATCCTTCTAAGAGAGAAGGGGGCCCTACATGGTACGGGCTTATTATGGATACGAACCCACCGGATGTGGATCATTGGTGGTATAAGATGTTCGAAGAGCTCCGACCAAAAGGCTGGCGGATTTTTCACCAGCCGTCGGGACTTTCACCAGAAGCAGAGAATGTGGAGAACTTGCCAGACGGGTATTACCTAAATATGATGGCCGGCCACGACCAGGAATGGATAAATGTGTACGTACACGGGCGTTACGGCTTTGTGATGGATGGTAAACCGGTTTATCCTCAATATCATGACGATATACATCACTCGAATGACCAGCTCGATATTGTAAGTAACATGATTTATGTAGGACTGGACTTTGGATTAACACCAGCCGCGGTAACGATGCAGAAGACTGGTACGGGTCAATGGCAAACTTTAGACGAATTAGTCACAGAGGATATGTCAACCCTGCAGTTTGCACCTGAACTAGCATCTCTATTGAAGTCACCTCGCTACCGCGGCTGTTCTTTTGAAATAACCGGTGACCCGTCTGGTGAAATAGGTAACCAGGTAACTAAAGAAACCTGTTTTGAGATATTGCAGGCACAGAATTTACCCGCCAACCCTGCCGAGACCAATGATCCTGAGATACGGCGTAACGTAGTAGTTCGGCGTCTCACCACTCAAACTATGGCTGGTGAGCCTGGACTCATAATTGGACCAAACTGCAGGATGCTGCGGAAAGGCATGGCTGGCGGCTTTAAATACAGACGGGTCCAGGTAGCCGGATCCGAACGTTATACGGATAAACCAGACAAGAATATTTATTCACACGTCTGTGAGTCAATGGAATATGCGCTACTGGGTGCGGGTGAGGGCCACGCATTGTTAATGCCGAATCGCGGCAAGAATTATCGTCCACCAAGAGTAAAAGATTCGAGAGGTAGATACCATAATGGAATGCGAAGACATTAGAAAACGTTTTGAGGCCCTGTTCACCCAACGGAAGACTGTTGAGCAGACATGGGACCTTATCGAGCAATTCATCATGCCACTGCGCGGCGGGAAGTTCTTTCAGAGCCAACAGTCTGAACATGAGGTTGATTGGCGCAGAGGTCGTAACATCTACGATTCTACGGCGATCAATGCATGTAATACGCTGGCGTCATCCATGCACGGCGCACTGACGTCGCCCGCTATACGCTGGTTTTCATTTAAAGCCAGGAATACACAACTGAATGCAAACACGAAAATAGCCCAATGGTTAGAGCATGCATCAGATGCCGTCTTCTTTGCTCTCCAGGATTCAAACTTTAACCTGGAAGCCAACGAAGGATATCTGGACCTCGCAGGGTTTGGCACATCGATCATATTTGAAGAGCCAATGTCAGACGTGAGTTGGGAGGGCCTGGACTTCAGTGCCATCCCTGTGAGGGAAGGATATTTTGAACAGGATTATAAAGGACGCGTATTCCGGTTCTATAGAATACTACAATGGACTGCAACACAGATCGTCACGAAATTCGGCAAAGATAATGTGCCAAAGCACATTATAGAGAAAGCAGAGAATGCTTCTACCGTCGATGAAAAGATAGACATCATATTCTGTGTCTATCCACGTGATGAAGTGAAAGGCGATACGACCTGGGTAAGAAAACTCGCACCAAAGAAACGAAAGTATGGTTATAAATACGTATTACGTGCAGAAGGCGAACCCCTCGGTAAGGAAGGTGGTTATTACGAAATGCCCGCATATGTACCGAGGTGGCAGAAAACGTCAGGGTCGCAGTGGGGGTTCTCTCCGGCGACCATAGCCCTGTCAGATACCATTACCTTGAATGCGCTCGTTGAGCTAATCCTGCAAGCTCTTGAGAAGGTGGTGGACCCTGCGACCCTGACAACCGAACGCGGACTTATTTCGGACCTGGACCTGGGAGCTGCAGGTCTGACTGTAGTCCGCACCTTAGAAGACCTGGCACCGTATGAGTCCAGGGCAAACTTTAATGCGTCTACGCTTATTGTCGACGATTTGCGCAACAGGATTCGCCAGGTATTCCTGGTGGATCAGTTGGAGTTGAAAGAGTCCCCACAGATGTCGGCTACGGAAGTTAACGCGCGCGTGGACCTCATGCAACGTTTGCTTGGACCGGTGCTGGGTCGCCTACAGAACGACTTCCTTAGTCCTATGATTGAACGCACGTTCCGAATACTGTGGCGAGCTGGCAAGATAAATGATCCACCAAAAGAACTAACAGGAGAAGATGAAATTGACATCGAATACACCGGACCAATGGCCAGAGCTCAGAGATCGGATAAGATCGCTGCAATCGAACAGCATCTGCAAGCCGTCATGGCCGTTGGTGAAGTATTCCCGGACCTGGTAGCACAGGTCGACCAGGACAAGACTGGAAGGCTGCTTGCTGCGCTTCGTGGTGCTCCTGTGGAGATTCTCAAGACAGAAGACGAATATGCAGAAGATCAGGAAGCAGCACAGGAGGAACGCAATGCTATGCTGCAAGCCCAGGAAATGCAGGCTAAGGGCGAAGGCATGAAAGCTATGGGTGAAGGAACTAAGATGATGCAAGAAGCAGGAGTTGGCTAAATGGTCCAAAAGAAAATACCTGAAAAGGTACGTAAAGTAATTGCAAGGAAAGCATCTGACGTGCACCGTTTTATGACCTCTCCAATAGGTCGTAAAGTGGTTCGCATGTTAGAAGCAGAATTTCCTGGCGGGTTTGGTAAGGACCCATACGACACTTACCGACGGGAAGGTAATCGCGAAGTTGTCGAGTACCTAAAGAAACTACAAAGACTACACGAAGCAGGAGACCTGGACGATGTCTGAAGAAGAAAGCAAACCATTACTTTCTGAATGGAAAGAAAACCTACCAGAGGATATAGCTGGTGATAAAAGCCTGGAATCATTTGAAGACGTTGGCGCTCTGGCCAAAGCCTTCATTGATACCAAAGCTGATGTTGGGCGCTCTATACGTATCCCTGGTCCTGACGCTGGAGATGATGATATTGATTCATTTAACTCCAGACTTATGGAGGCCGTACCTGGACTCATGCGGGTGCCAAATCCTGAAGATGCTGAATCAATGAACCAGGTCTATGACAAGCTTGGTCGACCGAAAGAAGCAGATGGATACGAAATGCCTGAAGGTATTCCAGAAGGTGAAATCGGCAAGCAGTTTGAAGCCCAGCTTATCGAAATGCGGAAGACTGCGCATGCCGCAGGTCTTACCAAGGCACAGTTCGATGCCCAGGCAAAAGTCCTGGTTGAAAACCTCAACAACCAGCTGAATGAAAATGCGGGTGCCATTGCTGATGAACAAGATCAGCTTCGCATGGAATGGGGCAATGCAACTGAGTCAAAGCACAAGTCAATCCTTGACTTGCTTAACCAGACAGACGCGCCAGAGTCATTACGTGAAGGTATCATCAATCGCAAGTTGCCGGCTGATATGGTTAAATGGTTTGACAGCATGGTGACAGCTTTGTCGGATGGTCCTCAGATGCAATTCCAGGGCCAGCAGGATAAAAGTCGCGTTACTCCTAAGGAAGCTGAATCCCAGATCAACGAGATTATGGCTCGAGATGAATACTGGGATCCTACCAGCCCCCAGCAAAAGGGACTGGTCGACAAGGTTGTCGAACTGCAAAAAATAGCAGAATCAGCAGCTTAGCAGCTGTTTACAATACGCCACGGACGGCGTATTATATAATCTGATTGATTGACTGTTGGATTACTATATCGTAAACAAGCGATGTGGCCCAACCAGGAAATCCTGAGGCTGGCAGACCCAGCAAGCCAATTAGGGCCCGGGTGCAAGAGACCGGATTACTCTAGGCGAAGAACTTATTCATTTAACTTCTAGCCTTACAGAGGAGACTACCCTAATGGCTAATACAGTTGATAATGTCTACGTAAGCACTTTCGAGCGCACCGTACGACACCTCGCTCAGCAGAGCAAATCCAAACTGCGTGGTTGCGCTATGGAACGCTCAGTCAGCTCGAAAGAGCATGCCTGGGAAACCATTGGCTCAACGGACGCTACTCAGAAGACCACCCGCCTGACAGCAACGCCGGTTGCAGATACTCCCTGGGGTCGCAGGTTGTCCGTTGCCAAGACGTTCCACAATGCAGACTCCTCGGAAGATGCTGACATCGTGAAGATGCTGATCGATCCCAACAGCAACCTGGCCATGTCTCTCGGCATGTCTATCAAGCGCGCCTGGGACGATGAGATCATCACGGCTGCTACAGCTGCTGCACTCGATGGTGACGGCACCACGACTCACGCTGTGCCGGCCGCCCAGATCGTTGGTGACTATACCGGTGAAATCAACTTCGACGTTGTTACCGAAGTCCAGGAACGTTTCATGGACAACGACATCGATCCTGATGTACCCAAGTGGTTTGTCGTCGGTCCCAAGCAGGTCCGCAAGTTGATGCAGCTCACCGAGCAGACTTCGTCTGACTACGTGAATGCACAGGCGCTCATGCGTTATGGCATTGTGCCTAACTGGATGGGCTTCACCTGGATCTACAGCACACGTCTGAATGTGCCGTCCGCTAACCAGTTGGACTGCTTCGCCATGACCGGCCGTGCAATCGGCCTGCAGATGAACCGCGAGTTGAAAGCACGAGTTGCTGAAGACCCGAGCGTATCGTTCGCATGGCGCATCTATGTCGAATCAACTTACGGCGCCGTTCGTGTTGAAGACGAACAGCTGGTCTGGTTCAAGGCTGCTGATACCCTGGCATAACTGAGTGGGCCCTTCGGGGCCCTCTCCCTACTGGAGAAAGATATGGCTGCACGTACTTATGTGTTGGCAACAGGTAAAGGCAAGTCTCAGGCTGTTGCTGCATCTGCTGTCGGTACTGAAACCCTCGACGCCACTGTTTCTGCTGGCGAAATTGGAATCGTTATTCAAGGCGCCACTACGCCTAACAAGAACATCCTTCGAGAAACCATCCGACGTCTCGCTGACTTTGTCATGGAGACCGAGAAGGATAATTAACCCCTAACCGACATAAGGAGGACCTATGTCACACATACCTATGACCAAGGCTACACAGATTCGGCGACGGATTGAGCGTGGAGAAGGACCTCAGTCTGTTGCCACTCTGTATGGTATTCCTACCGAACGAGCGATCGCGATTTCGGGATATACCAAGGAACAAATCATGGAGTTCATGAAGAAGGCTAAAGAACAGGCTGCAGAAATGGCGGCAATGTCAGAGTACTCGGAGTTCGAACAGCTCGAAGCTGAAATCCAGCAACAGAAAGCTTTGGAGGAAGAACCCGCTCCAAAGAAGAAACGGGCTTCTCGCAAGAAAGTCCAGCCGGCTGAGCCAGCTACGAGTGTAGCTGCTTCGGACGAAAACTGGGAAGAGTAAACTATGGCTACTGAAGTTTCAATATGTAATCAAGCGATATCTTGGCTTGGTGGAACTCCGATCATCTCATTAGGTCAGGATTCTACCGAAGCCAAGCTTTGCAATGCGAACTATGAACACTTGCGTGATCTGGTTCTGGAAGCGAAGGACTGGACCTTTGCAACGAAACGCGCTCAACTTGCGAAACTCAGTACACCACCTGTTTACGGGTTTAGTGCAGCCTTCGCCGTCCCCTCAGATTGTATCCGAGTCCTACAATGTTCTCCGAATCCTTCGTTGGGTACTTCCTCCACAAGTCCAGGTCCTTCCCGCGAAAGTCTGAGGATCGGCGATGAGCTGCGCACTGAATGGCAACGAGAAGGTGATGAAATTGTCTGTGATGAAGATACGATGTATTGTCGTTATATTGCGCGAATAGCTGACCCTTCAAAGTTCTCCCCTGGATTTGTCCAGGCACTGGCTGCAAGGATAGCATGGGATATTGCTAATCCTCTCACACGTAGTAATAAGCTTAAAGAGCAAATGGAAATAAAATACAAGGATGCAATTGATACTGGTGGTACAATGGATGGCCTCCAGGGTCGTTCTCATAAAGTTAGATCAGATGGGTTGACTAGAATACGATGAAAGTATTTCCTATACAGACAAGCTTTGCTGGTGGAGAAGTTACTGAAAAAATATTAGGACGTACTTCGTCAGCAATTTATGCCGAGGGAGCTATAAAGATGGAAAACTTTATAGCTGATAGCCGAGGACCTGCTATTAGCAGACCTGGCTTAAAAGCAGTAGATCAGTTGACGTTACCTGATGAGAAAATAAGACTAGAAAATTTTCAAGTGACCGGAGACAAAGCATATGTTCTCCGGTTTACTAATTTAGCGCTTGATATTGCGACACCTGACGGGGTAGCTCCTGCTGGCGGCGCATCACATGTAATACCTCATACAGCAGCTCAGTTAAAAGCTTTACGAGTTGTGTTTGCTCCTGGCGGCAGTACAGCTTATATACTTCATGAAAATGTACCTGTATATAAACTTACGTATACTATCGCAACAGATACATTTGCATGGGCAGCAGTTACGTTTACCGCTAAACCTGCATCATGGACTGGAACTAACTGGCCCGCAGTAGGAGCCGTATTCCAGGGACGCCTTTGGCTTGGCCGTACGCCATCTGGGCCTGAAACTTTTTGGGCTAGTGTAAGTGCTTCTCTTGAAGACTTTACAGGTGGCTCAACAGCATCGGCTGCTATACTAGGTGTTGTTATGGAACATTACGGGGCCATTCAATGGATGATTGGTACTAAGGATATGGTTATCGGAACTCTTACTGGTGAATATATTGTTAAATCTGACACAGGTGTTATCGACGCAACTGATATTCAGATAGAACGCCAGTCTACTTACGGTAGTTCTTTTGCTGACTGTCTTATGATTGGTGATAGAATTTTTCACCTATCAGCAAATGGACAGAAAGTTCGTATGATGGAATATTCGTTCAGTAAGAATAACTGGATCTCAGATGAAGCAAATTTCTTTGCCGACCATCTTACTAGGTGGTGGCCTTTTACAAAAATAATATGGTTGCCAAACCCTAATAACTTGTTATTTGCAATAAATGATTTTGGGGATGGGGCTTACTTTACATGGGAAGCAGAAACTGAAGTACATGGCTGGAGTCCGTTTACAACTTTCGGAGCTATAAGAGACTGTACAGCTAGTCTTGTAAATGGATTTTCAATTCTTACGTTGGGTGTATTACGTAAACCACAAACAATGGATATTGAACATTCTATTTTAGACCCTACGTCTGACAATGAATATTATATGGATTCTTGGATTGAGGGAACAATCGGAGGAGACAAAAGAACTATTACTGGTTTAAATAACCACGTTGGAAAGGTCGTGCAACTGCTTGTTGATGGGGCTGTACATCCTGATAAAACAGTTGCAGCTCCTGGACAAGTTGTATTAAATTTTGATGCTAATTCTACTGTTATAGCCGGCTTACAATATGACAAGAGAATAACAACACTACCCGTTGATACTGGTACATCAGAAGGAACAAGCAAAGCACACTTCAAACAATTTAGCAGATACCTTATACATATATGGGAATCAGCAGTACCACTCATTAATGGTACGCGTGCACCAACACGTTATCCTGCAACCCCCATGGGTACACCTGAACCATTACGAACAGAATTTGTTGAGGCAACCTTGCTTGGCTGGGATAGACAAGCGCAAGTTGAAATTGAACAAGATTTACCATTACCGTTAAATGTATTAGCTGTGTTTGGTGAACTCAGCCAGGAGAATTTCTAATGTCAGCACCCGTAGTATTTGCTTTATCTGCTTTTAGTTTTGGTGTCGGTTCCAGAGCTAAAAAGAAAGCAGCAGCTGAAGAACGCAAACGCCAGATTCGCGCTGCTTGGCAAGATTATGGCGCAACAGCTTTTGAATTTGACAGATCACGTGAACAGCAACGACAGTTTCATGCGGACACAGTAACTAAAGCACGCGCGAAGCTTGGAGCTAGTGGTGTACGTCCAGGCACAGCTCAGTATTTTCGCGTTATGGGTATGCATAAGCGTGAGCATGAAAAAGAAATGCAGGCTATTCAAGCTCGAGAAAATGAATGGCGTAAGACATCACAGTACCAGCTTGCTGCTAGTGTATATGAAAGCCAAACATCAGTTGGCGACATCTCAAAACTATATGGTTTACGTGGCAGGCTTGATACTGGTGGCGGTCCACGCAGACGTGATACTACCGATGATTTTTCGTATGATAAGTATCAGTATGATAATCCTTTAATTCCCGGATATCAAGGTCGTATGGTCAGAAAAGGTCGTGGTACAAAACCTATTTTTGAAGGTCCCGAAACGGGCCCGACATTGGTAACTCATCATGTGCCGCAAAGAAGAGGTGGTGGTCCGCAAGGAAAACATTTACAACCTGGTGGAGAACGCCAGGCTTTATATGTATCCAAGGGCTTTTACGATGCAGCACGTCCGACTATGGATGAATTCTACTGGATTAACTATAGCGGAGACGAAACAAAAGCTACTGAAGCTAAGGCTGAAATTCAAAGACGCGCTGATGAGTATATTGCAACGTACGGTAGTATAATTGCTCTTGGCCCACAAGAAAACATGAAAGATAGGCGTGATCGCCGTACGGTGATTAAAGGACCTTCTGTAGTTCCGCTGGAGACTTAATTATGGATCCGTTTATGTTATTCTCCGCTGCCGTCACTCTTCTGGGTGTCGTTGGCGATTACAAGGCTTACAAAGAAAGTAAGAGTCAAGCTGCTAAAGTTGAGCAGATTGCACGTGATAACGCACGCTTACAAAGAATGGAAGCTGACGAAACAGAGCGCCGATTACGCAAAGAGCAAGAGGAGCGTGAAAGTCTTGCACTCGCACGATCAGCCGCATCTGGTTATCGTGAAAATAAATCAGCGGCTCTGTATCTTGCAGATATGGAAAAAGAACATGAGAATAATATTGAATGGATTCGTACATCTTCTGAAATGAGACAAAATATAACTATACAAGAAGGTGCTATGCAAGCAGACGCGATACGTGCACAAGGTAAAGCTGCTTTGTGGAATGCTGCAGGTCGCGTAGCCACTGCTGCTTTTTACGCACGTGAAGCTGGTCTGTTTAGCACTAAAGCCGACTTACTGCGAGATGCACAGAATTTAACTAACCAGGATTACTGGCAAGTACCGGGTTCACGGTATGCGATCAACCAACCGTGGGCACCGAGCCAGTCGTTGACAACACCACCTGTTTTGATAGGCGGATAAAATGAGATTACCTGATAGAGTAACAACCCAGGTCCCTTCATTGGGGCGATATGATGTCGGCTTGCCTGGACGGATGTACCGGGCTCAGAGGACTGCTATTGATGCATTCCAAGGAGCCATGGATACCTTTGGTCAAATAGGCATTCAGATATATCAGCAAAATGCGGCTGCTGAGCACAGCAAGCTACGTACTGAATACATGGATCGTATGAATACGGCTCAGGCTTCATTGGAAAGTCAGCCATACCGCGAAGTACTTGACGATCAAGGTAATTCTACTGGTGAACTTGTTTCACGGCATACTGAAATTCTCAACGAGACGGCAGAAGCTGAAAAGCGGATACGTGATGAAATTCTGGCTAAGTCTACGAACAGCTTGGCTTACCGCCGGCTAACTGAAGATCTTAACCAGGGAGGTTTAGCATATCGTGAACGCGCGAGAACTACTGCTGCAAACTGGGCTGTTGCCGATGCTTCTCGTAATTTTAGGACTAGCTTTAGGACTAACATTGCGAATAATAACTTTAAAGCAGCGGAACAAGACCTGGTCACAGCTGTTAAAGTCGGAGCTGTCTCGCCTGCCGACCAAAATCGGTTTGCAACGGAAATCCTAGCTAAGAGGCAATATAGAACTGGTGAACTGCTCATCGAAGGAATTTCGGCCGAGACCCATACGATTGAACAAGTACATGAGTTGCATCGTGTATTTGATGAAGGCGAAAATTACGTACATCTCACTGACTCACAGAAGGCGTCCCTACACTCTGCACTGAACTATAAAGTGTCGGACATGATGGTCGAGGATGTAACCTTCACGATTAACCATTTTAGTCTTGAAGATGGGGAGTCTGCTATACGTGCGTATATGGATCGTCGGTGGGACAAGTCTGGCTTCAGCGATATACGTTCTTATAACGCTGCAATTGGCCAGTTGTGGAATGTATATAACCAGCGAGCTGCACGTAATCAGAAGACACAAAAGGAAATTGATACTAATAACAGAGTACTTGAAATTCTTGCCGGTGGTCGCGCTGATCCAACATTGGCTATTGATAAAACAGCAATGGACATTGTATTTGATATACGTGTTGCAGAAGCTGGAGTTCGTGAAGGATCTCCTGAATGGGTACGTATTGCAGGTCAGCAGATGCGAACACAAGGCTGGTTTCCTCCAAAAGTTAAAAGCTATGTGGTCGCTGGCCTTATTCATGATGATCCAGCAAGTGTGATAGGCGCTGCTCAGATTGTTAAATATGCTGATCGTCATGCAGGACGTTCACTTGACTGGATTAGCAAAGAGCAGATTGCTACTGCACACATGATAAACATGCTTTCTGAAAATGGAGTTCAGGATGCCGAAGCATTCATGAAAGTTCGTGAAGGTATTGAACGCCTGGATGAAGCGACAATACAAGCACGCGAAGCTGCATATACTGCGTTTCCAAAAGACGGACTTTACAAATCACTCGAAGAGCAGGTTGCAGCTTACGATCCTGACTGGTTCAGTACAGCTGAGATAAAACAAGAGATGGTCGAACGCTATGATTATTTGCGCAAGACTAATTACTTGCTTACTGGTAATAAACAGATTGCTGAAAACATGGCTTTTAATGAGCTCATTGGTACATATGGAATTGTACGTAGAAGCGGCGACAAGATTATGGAACGTAAACCGCCGGAAGCAATTCTCACGGATGCGCCGCCTGACAAAGTACGTGAATACGTTGAAGATGAATGGAGCCAACTTGTAGAAGCTCTCGATGCTGACCTAGAAGATTTAGTTGCTGTATACAAGCTTGATAACTCGGCTCGGCATTCTTGGTATGTTTATAATATTGCTGAAGGCCAAGTTGTTACAGATGAAAACGGTATGGTACTTAAATGGCGGCCATCATATATGACAAGCCGCGTTGGTAAGCGTGACCAGCTTAAAGCTCAGCAAGATCGCATATCAGAACTTATTGAGGTCGAACGTGAACGTCTGGATTACGATGCTAAGATGGGTTTGTATGAAATGAAGCCAGATGAAATGTCACCTACACAAAGAATCAAGCATGATATAAACCTCATGGGAGATGTTGTTAGCTCAGATGTACGCAAAGCTGGCAAGGGTATGGGCGAGTTCTTTACAGAAGATGTACCTGAATGGTGGATTGGTACCTGGAGTGCTTCACGCGAACGCGGTAAAGACGAAGCTCGTGCACGCGAACAGATTTACCAAAAGCATGAACGTATGCGTGATGAAATACAAGCGCAGCCTGGTAGTAAGCTTGACCAGTATCAGAAACAATTACGTGTTATAAACCAAGAATTGGAGAAACTTGAATGACTTGGGAATTTGTACCGCCGCATGAAGATATGGGGACTGGGCAACTGAATGCTCGGCCAGCGGATGCACCTTCTCCATATCATTCATTTGGTGACGTGTTAAAAGCAGAGTTTTACCGTGATAATACGTTTGCTAATTGGATTAGTAATAGTAAAGACCACCCAGGCGAGATGACCCACCACGAGCGTAGGCTTTACAGGTCTGGAGAATTTAATCCGCTTGAAGCAGTAAAGGATACTGAATGGGATACGCCTGAATATCGTCCTTACTTGACGGAGGTTAAGTCACAACGTGAACTCGACTGGACCATTGGAAACTTTATCAAAGAACGCGAAGCAACACAATTACTCGAGGAGGCAAATACCATTCCTTTTGCCGCTAGCGCTATTATGGCTGGGGCCCTTGATCCTGTATTTGCTCCTACATACGCCATTCCTATGTTCTATGGAACAGCTGCTTACCGAATTGGAGCAACTGCTGCTGTGGGTGCTGGCTCAGTAGCTACGTCTGAACTCATGCTTCACCAGATGCAACCTAAGAGGACTTTGAATGAGTCGCTATTTAATGTCGGTGCTGCTGGTCTTTTATCTGGTATACTTGGCGGCGTTGTGGGTACACGATATAGTCCAGAAGAAGTTAAACGAGTTCTTAACTACTTGGACAATGAAGTAAATACTGATGCATACGGCCAAATGGATTTACATAGAGGTTTGTCTGCTGCTGCGACTGACATAGAGCAGAACTTTCCGCCTGGTTTCATAGATGATTTACAAGCCAAAGTAGACGCTGGTGAATTGTCCCAAGAGAAAGCCGCAATTATAACTCGAGATAAAGCTTTGGAAATGACTGCTCTGAAATATGAGAAGTTCATGAAATTGTTTAAGCAGGTAACACCTCAGCTTCGGGTTGCTACTTCACGTTCTGTTAATGCCAGGAACATCTTAGAGAATCTGGTAGAGGATTCCTGGATTCGACAGAAAAACCAATTTGGTATGACATCACCGGCTGCTGCTGAAACGCATGCTAAGTATCGTGAGGAGACAATGCTCCTCCACGTTATTGAGACTGTTAATGACCAATACGAAAGATACCTCAAAAGGGTGGCCGGGACGAAGTATTCGGCAATCGCCAGAACCAAAGACAGATCCATACTTACTAAGTCTGAATTTTCAGAAGAGGTTGGCCTGGCTCAGCCGAAAGGTGACGTTCACGATATTCCGGAGATACAAGCAGCAGCCCAGGAAATAAGAACTAAAGTAACAGATCCTATTGAAATGGAAATGCTCGAGATCCAGCGAGCTAATCCAGGCGCCGAGAAATTAATCAAGGTAGACAAAGACGGTAATATTATCGTCCCCCATGGTGATGTGAAATCATATCATAGGGTATTTGATTTTATGAAGATCACAGATAACTCGATTGGTTTTGAGTTAGCTGTCGTAGAATCAATTAAGAGAAACTTGCCAAAGATTCTTCGTCCGATTGAAGATGAAATAGAAGACGAAATATTTACGGCTGCCCGCAGGTATGTTGAGTCAGTACGTAAATCACCAACAGGATATACTGCACGACGCGGTGCTAAGCTAGTTGTAGGTGGTGATGAAAAGCCTATATATGTTGATATATCTTCTGTTGATATTGAAGACTTCCTAGTTAAGGATGTTATCGCATCTCAAGAAGCCTGGCTTCGCGCTAAGATTCCACAGATTGAAGTCGCACGCAGGTTTGACGGCGATATTAACATGAAAGAAGCCCTGGAACGAGTAAAAGATGAATACGCTGATCTTGAAAATCAGTATATACAACCTTTACTTGATAAATGGGGACCTGAAGATTACGCTGCTCACAAAACAATGAAGGACAAAGCGTTTCTTAGAAAGCTTAACCGTGAACGTGATCGTGTGGTTAAAGACTTGGAAGGCATGCGCGATATGCTTATGCATAAGTATGCTAAGCCGGAAGACCCTACGTCGTTATGGACGCGCGCCGGTCGTCGTGTACGTGAGCTTAACTTTATGAACTCGCTTGGTGGCATGACTGTTGCATCAATACCAGATATCGGGTCCATGATTATGCGTGTAGGTCTGCGACCGTTGGCTAAGAGTCTGACAGCTTTGGTACTGTCGCCGAAGACATTTAACTTTTCACGGCGGCAGGCAAAAGAAGTTGCTGCCGGGCTTGATGCATTTCTATATACCAGGTCTAATGCACTTGGTATGCTGAATGACGCTTACGTTGGTCACTCTAGAATTGATAAGTTTATGACTAAGACACAAAAAGGATTTTCAAAAGCTACTGGTATGCCATACTGGAACGCGGGCCTTAAACAATGGGCTGGCGTAGCTATTATGCATGATCTTGGTAAGATGGTGCGCAAAACAAAACTATCTAAGTTTGACCAGACACGTCTTGCAGCTATGCATATACAGAAACAAGAGTGGGATGCAATACGTGCACAATGGCAGAAACACGGTACATACGAAGAAAGCTTACACTCTCCAAATATAGATGCTTGGGATGACGAAGCAACGCGACGTACATTAGCTGCAGCAGTGCTTAAAGAAGTAGATTCGTCAATTGTAACTCCTGGTGTTGGTGACTTGCCATTGATTGCGCAGACGAATGCTGGTAAGCTCATATTCCAGTTTAAGACATTTATGATGACTGCACATAACCGGATATTCTTGTCTGGTATACAGCGGTCAACAATGGATCCAAATGTCGTTATGGGCTGGACTATGATGACTGCCCTTGGAATTGTATCTTACGGTCTTAAGGAATTTGCTTCGGGACGTGAACCGAAAACTGACTTGCCTACAATGATCCGAGAGGGTCTTGACAAGTCAGGTGTTACCGGATATATGATGTTTGGTAACAGCATGGTTGAGCGTATGTCTCGCGGCGAGCTTGGTCTTCAGGCATTAATCGGCGGCGAACCTATTTCACGATATAAAGCGAGGTCAGTTGTCAGTGATCTACTTGGACCTTCTTTTGGAACAGCTTCAGATACGAGGCAAGCACTTTCTGGTGCTATTGACAAGATTACGACTGGCGAGATTAACCCGTCGGATATCAAAGCGGCTAGACGACTATTACCGTACCAAAACATGATATACCTCAGACGAGGTTTCGATTACTTACAGGAGGGCGTGGGTGGCACGCTAGACTAATATGACAGTAACAGCTACAACTCGTAAAAAACTCTACAATGGTGATAATTCGACTACTGTATTTCCATGGGATTTCAGGTTAACTGAAGAAAGCCAAATGCATGTCTATATAGACGGCGCAGAAAAAGCTCAAGGTGATGCAACATATCCCTGGACTATATCTGGAGTACCTGGCGAGTCTGGTAACGTGACTTTCACGTTGAATCCTCCTCCGACCGGTACTGGCAACGTATTGCTCGTACGTGAGATGGACTTTGACCAGCAGACAGATTACCAGGATTTCGATCCGTTTCCTCCTGATACTCATGAAGAAGCTCTTGACAAGCTTTGCATGCAAGTCCAGGAGGTTAATGAAGAAGTATCGCGTGCGACTAAAACTGCAATTGACGATGTAACTGGCGCAGATTATACCTTGCCTCAACCAGTACCAGGTTCTATTATAGGTATGTGGAATCCTGGTGGCACTGCAATTGACATAGGCCCAACTGCCGATGAAGTCAGCAATGCTCAAACATATGCTAACCAGGCAGCTAACTCAGCAGCATCTGCAGCTGGTTCAGCAACAACAGCTAATAATGCCGCTGCGTCTGCTGCAGCATTTGCTTCTCAATTACAAGGATATTTTCTGAAAACGTTTCAGGCAACTCCTGTATTTGACTTTTCAGGTCAGCAAACACAGGAAATGCCTGTTACAGGTAATATTACAAATATGACCACTACTAATCGTGTAGCTGGTGCATCTGTAACTGTATTACTGGAAGCATCTGGCGCCGACCGCACGATTGTATATAATGCTAGCTGGCGGCAAATCGGTATTTTGCCAACAACTATTCCTAATGGTAAAACGTTGTTGCTTTCACTAGTAGCAACCGGAACTGCTGAAACTGATGTATTTGTTTCTGGAGGTTTAGAAGCGTGAGGATTGTAGAAGGTATACCTATTAACCGCGTCGAGAATGATGAAACAGTACAGTACTTTAATCGTTGTAAAGGAAATAACTTAGGCCAAATATTTCTTGATATAGATGATCTTATATCTAATCTTAAGACATCCAATATCTGGAATAATATTGATGTTCTTGGAGTTGTTTTAACAGATGAAACTGATTCCTTGCTTAATATAAGAAGTTCATCTTACACGTCTGTTAAAGTTGGTAATTTGGGACATACTCCAAATGAATCTTTTCTTCCAAATGACGGTACTGTTGGCCCTCCTTTTACAGTTGGCTGGATGGAACTAGGCGGATCAGAATCATCGTTTGCGAACTATAGTACAAACGATGGGCACTTTTTTACTTACAGTGCTGGATACCCGTTTTCGCCATCACTTGATTTGATGCGCTTACGAGATCCCGGTTCTGTTATACAAAACAAAGGAGATTTGTCACCTGATAGAACTAGGATGTTTATACAATACTCTGTTTCCGGTATGGAATTAAATGATATCAGTGCTGGCTTTAAAGCTGTCTCAATAAATACAGCTAGTGACAGACGACTTAGAATTAATGATGGCGCAGGCTCTGATCTTGTTGCACATACACCATTATCAATGAGTACAGCCGTCGGGACTGTTGGTAAAAACGGATCTGCAGGTAATGGTCTTAGATTTAAAGCCTGGGGAGTTGGTAGCGGTTTAAGCGCTTCGGAGTTAGCAGTTTATGAAAATCATATTCAGTCATATATGCAAGCTCGTGGCATTGATGACTTTTAGTATATTAACAGGTTGTAATATACACGCCGGGTTTGCACTGGATCCGTTTCACGATACAATATATTCAGACAGTCCGATGCGAGGTGTTATACGTGTATCACATCGAGTAGAACCGAATGGCGAATTTTACTATGAGCATATCTCGGACCCTACTACGAATGACGATCACCATGGACAAAACTTGTTTGGATTTAATTACAGATTTTTTGGGAGTAAACAATGTCACAAGTAAATGATTGCAGATTTGATGCATGCCGGGCTCTCGGTTATACCGGTCAAATAAATGACATGCTCCTGCAATGGGCGCATGGCGAAGGTGCTCCTTCAACAGAAAAAGACGTAAATCTTGCTGTACGATCTGCGCTTCACATAGCTGGCGCTACTTCAGGTGATCTTAGTGATGCCTGGTTTGAAGCCTTACGTGAAGCAGGTTATACTGGATCACGTCAGGAAATGTGGAAACAATTCTGGTGTGTTGATGGTGGATCATTTGCTGCTTTTAATATGGCCTTAACACATTCTCTTACTGCTGGTAAAGGCGAATTTAAAACCTTTAGTCGTAACAGCATAGCAACTATTACAGATTATGAAGGCCTCGTAAAAGAAACACAAGTTGATGAAGCACGGTTTTACGGAAGTAATCGTACTGAAAACCTTTTTAGTAATTATCAACCTAATGGCACAGCAACAGTAACTCAGCGTCGTAGTCCAACAAGCCAGCATGTTGAAGCTGTAGCGGCTGGATTCGACGCTTTGGGAAATACACAAAGACTACAAGCTTTTTCTCTAGCAGGTGTTACTGAAGGAAAGCATGTAATCTCGTTTGATATGAAAGCTGAACTTCCGGCTGATATTGGTAAGAATGTTAGATTTGTGCTTTGGAATTCAGGCGGTTCTTTGGGAACTGTTTATGAAGTTGCGCTTACGGAAGACTATGTAAGGTATTCAACAGAAGCTGTAACGTGGGATGGTACGCCTGGAAATAATGTTTATCTATGGGTATATGGTGGATTTTCTAACGAAGCATCCGGGTGTGTAGTTTCTAAATGTATGATTGAAAACGTAGCGGGACAGGTTAATGAAGCGCCGGCTGATTACGTTAGTATGCGTGATCGAACAAGCACGGCAATGCAAATTGCTAATCTTAATTCAGATACAAGTAAATATGTTGCAGGTGGTACTAATGCAATTGCTTACGATGCAGTAGAAGATGCAATAACTATTACTGGTGATGGCAGCTCTACTGTTGGTTTTGCAGCATATCTAATTAACTCATCTAATCCAGAAATAACTCAAACGGATAATCGTCCAGAAGATGAAGATATAGTAATTGTTACTTTCTATGCTAAAGGAACTGGCGGTAACATGTCAATGACCCTATTTGATATTACTGGACTTGAAACGCTTACCGTTGTTGGTGATGGAGTTTGGAGATATTATCGCCTTCGTGGTCGTTATAATGCGGTAAGTGCTACTCTTCGCATTTACGGTGCTTCATGGGCTGCTGGTGAAAAAATGTGGATCAAGGATATTGATATTGGGATAGCTGACCACGGCTCACATGTTGATGCAGTTAAATATGAAAACATAGTTCATAGAAACTCTGTTATAGCTGGTGTAGTTACCCCTCCAACAGATAATGGCACTGAAGATATTGACCAAGTACAAGAGCCGGGTTTCGATTCTGATGTTGGTGAATGGACTTTAGGAACTGGTTGGGAAATTTCCGGCGGCAAACTTAATGCACTTATAGGGTCAACACTTGCTAGCTTTGATACAATAATCGTTGGCGTATGGGTACGTTTTCAATTTACAGTAGAAAATGCTTCATTAAGTTCGATTAGCCTTCCCGGTCTGACAATTACTCCATTTACTTCAACTGGTTTAGAATTTGCTTTACAACCCGGTACTCATGATTTTATACATAGGATAACAAGTTCTGGCTTTTTCCGTTTTCAAGCAGACGGCGCAGCTCTTGTTGCTATTGACAATTGCCAGATAACGCCTCTTAAAACTATCCCTGCTGATTACTTAAAAGGCGTTCTAATTGAAGATCAAGCAACGAATATACAAGGTGATTCTGAGAATTTTGATCAAGCAACTTCTGCTTATTGGGTTTCTGGTTCTACAGCAGTAGTAACAACAAATGCTGCTGTCGCGCCGGATGGCACTTTGACGGCAGATAATATAAGTGACAATAGCGCAGCGACGTGGCTCACTATAGTAAGCGTAGGTCATTCTGGATTGTCTACTCCAAGAACTGCTGTAAGCGTATATGTTAAAAAAGATAATGTTTCTAAAACTACAAGATTTTGTGGTCTTCGTTCTATATTTAATGGCGGTACTACAACAACACTTGATCTAACATTTGCTACAGATACAGGAGAAACAAATTCAAAAGTAGTTGCCGGAAGTGGTCTTGTTGTAGATCATGGCTCCGTTGACTGTGGAGATTATTGGCGATTCTGGTATATTTGTGATGACAACGGGCAACTCAATACGTCTGTTACACATCAATTTTATCCAGCAATTGGAGCTAATGCAGACTTGATCACCTACAGTTCGTCGATAACAGGTTCTGTAGACATGTGGGGGTGGCAGACAGAAGTGGGTAGTGGTGCAACAAATGGACATCCAACAAGCTATATTTCTACCGCAGGAATTGCTAGTGCAACTCGTATTGCTGATGTATTGCAATATGACTTCCCTACTCAGCTTGATGTACCACCAGCAAATGATGCAGAATATTCATTTGCCCTTACAGTAACACCTCAAGATAATAAGATTGCAGGAGTCGGTTATAACCAAACCACTCTTATGTTAGGGGATTCAGCAACAGCTCCTGTAAACATGGCTCGAACGTACTGGGGTACTGGATCCTCTAACCATACATGGCAAAGCGTACACCAGGGAACTCCAGGAGTATATGTGGCAGTGACAAATTCTAAGTCAGCTTTCACGCCATTCCGCTGGGTAGGTAGATATAATACAACATTAAATAAAACGGCTTGCTCAGAAAATGGTAGCGCTATTGTTACAAGCGTTCCGAATCAAAGCACGCCACCTGATTGGGATCTTGCAGCAAAACGAATTGAAATAGGAGCGTTTTCTCCTGGTGTACAAATGGCAGACTCTTGTTACAAAAATATTAAAATATGGGCTAGACCCCTTACTGATGCCCAAATGATTGCGGAGAGCACATTATGATAAATGCTTTACTATCTATTAATGTTAACCAGATTGAACGTTTTTATGATAACTGGAGATTTAGGCCTGACTTAGAAGAGATAGCTCAGCGAGTAAGAACTGATTTCGCCCCATATCAAACAAATGCAACTACGCCTTTGATTGATGTCTATAACGTAAAAGATTTTCAGATCATTGAAGATTTAGAGCTTTGGAAAGATAGACAGCAGGGACCAAATAATTTTAGGCTTGTATCTTGTTATGTCGCAGATAAAACAGAACTTGACTGGACTGATCCGCAAGATCCCGATCCAAAGGAAATCTTAACAATTGTACATTATCTTCGGGAAACATTTCCCGGTGTAATAAAAGTACTGGACTGCTTCAAGATGGATGGTATTCGTCACGGTCAGACTCTTGCTGAAGATGGCATAACTGTTACAGGGCAGCCAACGTACCCTCCGGTTGGTAAGAACGAGATGCTGGACTATATGCCCGACGATATAGACCCTCCTGGTCCTGCGACAAATTACAAGCAGATAAATTTGATAGCCGGGCAAAAAACAAGGCGATATGAATAATGGACCACCCAGGTTTCGAACATCCTAAATGGCTTACGTGGTTAGACCACACGTGGCCTTATATTACGGGTATGGCTGCAACTATGCTTGGAGCCTTTCGGTTATGGTGGCATGATCGTAAAGAGACAAAGAAACGAATACAAAACCTGGAGATTATGGCCGAGCACTTTGTTTCACGTGATGATCTTCTTGCCTGTCGTGATGATGTACGTCGTGAAGATAAAGAGATCCTTGAAAAGATTGACCACAGTATTGCTGAGAATGCAAAGCAGCACCAGGATATTATGAAAGAGATGATGAGGTTACATACTAATGACTAACCAAAGACAGCCAGTTGACCACAGAGTTGCTTCTTCTGTGGATGCCCAGTGGGACGATTTACGACGCGAAGCTAGTGCTAGTAATATTGACTCAGCGTCAACCAGGTATTCATTTGATTATGATGAAGGCGTAATTACTTTTGATTCGAATGCCAGGATTGCTAACGAAAAGATAATCTATACATTCCAGTTTCCACATGCTTGGAAAGAGGGGTCTACTGTAGGTCCGCATATTCACTGGTGGCAAGCCCAAGCTGCAATGCCTAACTGGTGGATGGAATGGCGTAAATGGAACAATGGCGAAGCCAGGCCGCTGGTATGGACACCTGGTATTTACGATGCTAATGCATTTGCATATAGCTCAGGTGAGATTTGCCAGATTACGTCATTCCCAAGGATTGATATGTCTGATATACGCATATCCGGATTTTTACAAATTCGATTTGGCCGTGATACAGGTAATGTTTCAGGGTTATTTTCGGGAGCTGATCCAGTTGCTGCTGGCGTCGACTTTATCGAGTTTGATGACCATGCTCAGTTTGATAGCCGTGGGTCACTTGGTGAGTTTGATAAGGATGGTATTCTATAATGAAAATATTATTTGAACAGCTTGATTACTTGCACCCCACATTAAAAGGATTGCTTCTTTGGCTGGAAGAAATGTTCCAGGTTGAGTTTAATAATACCTCGAATTACAGGCCCGACGATAGTGGTGTTCACGGGCATGGCCGCGGCTGGGATATCCAATGTAACTACGAACCGTTTGGCAATCTGATTCGCGACACGATTAACGAGGCTTATGAATATGACCCTGCCAGGCCGAATATGAAATGCGCGGTATTCGGTGATGCCAGGCATCTTGATCACGTGCATATACAGGTGCACCCTAATACGAGGTTACGAAACTGATGATTGGCAAACTGCTCGGCCTGGCTAATAAGGCCACTGACATCGTTGACAAGGTTGTTGAAGACAAGGATGCAAAGAATGAATTCAAATTCCTGATGGACCAGCTTAAGGAGCAGGTCTATATTACGGAACTGGGGACAAAGACCATTCCCTGGGTTGACGCACTTCACAAGATGGGCCGGCAGATTATCTCTCTCGTCACGGTCCTGGTATTCGGGTTTATCATATATAGCAATCCTGAGGTAGACCTGGTTAAGCTCTTGACTGCTGCAGGACCTGCGGGCTTGTATACCTTGATTAAGGGAACTGGTCGATAATGATAATAATTATCATTTATACTGAATCGGTTGAATTTCGACCGGCATATTAGGACGAACGTCGCGTCCGTCACCGAATTATTTTTAAAAACGTATATATCGGTATATATTTTCGAAAAAAGTTCGATATACGACGATACGTTCGTCCTGGTGCGATGTTTTAAATCGAATATATATACATTATTTATAAGCAATAAAAAAGGGCTCCGGAGAGCCCTTAATATCGTTATATTCTGATATGCTTTCTTGTTACTGTTTCTTACTCGTGAATACATCGATCACATCATAAGGCCATACAGCAATCTCGAATAGCCAGTGCCGAAGTCTCTCAGACCAGGAGAAATGCTTTGTTATCTCCCATGCTAGCGCATGCTTCGTCCCGGTCCAAAGTAATCCGACTACCAGATATATAATCATGGTTATAGTTATTTCAAATATCACCTTTACCTCCTAGTTTATCCAGGTGAACCCAAAGTCGCCCTGTGGACTCCCATAACTGGCGAGCTTCACAGTGCACGTCATACGCCTCAGCAAAAACGATTTTCTTGCAAGACGTATTCAGTAACAGCTTCGTGCAAGCCATGCACGGTGCCGTTGTCGTGTAACAGGTATCGATGTTCCATACATCTTTACACTGTAGTAATGCGTTCTGTTCCGCATGAACAGCTTCACATATATCATGGCCTACTCCTGATTGGAGTTGCGCCCCCTTACATGGCGAATCAATGCAATGATCTTCACCGGGAGCCACACCATTATAACCAGTACCAATGATATGGCCGCGAGCGTTTGTAAGAACACATCCAACACGCCGACGGCGGCAAGTAGCTCGTTTAGATAAGACATTAGCTATCTCAAGAAACGTCTTTGCCAGAGTTGGTCTTTCCGAACTCATGTACAATCCTCTGTGTTATGCCCATCACGAGTACCCTCATAACAGGATCACGTGATTCATTAGTTATCCGTTCAGCTTCTTTTATGCAGTCATATTCACGACATGCTTGCGGTCGCCGATCGTAGATGGTACACTTACCTTGCTTCAGGTATATGCACCGGCCCATTGCCATTTTGAGCCGATAGTCATTGCTGCTTATAGCAACGTGACTGTATTGTTTTACTTCATTAGGCCCCAAGCGAGGTGACAACATTATATTGCCACCCCACTTACAACAGATACCTACGCATTTTGAACAGTCAGCTTTCACTGCGGAGCATCCTCACCAATAATAATCGGAGATACCAGGTCTTTCAGGTACGGAGGTTCCCAGCCTTCAGGTTTCACAACGTCCCAATGATGCCCACGTTTTGAACGTTCATCATCTTTGTTTTCAGCACGTACTTTCTGCATGTTTGCTTTATGTACACGCGCCCAGCCTTCACCGAATGGCAGGCCCATGAGATAACCAGTACCGAGTGCAACGTAGACCAGGTCAATGAGTGCATCGAACTGCTTTTCCAGGTTTTCTTCTTCGAAGGCATCGACCAGTTCCTGCATTTCTTCAAACAGGAATTGTATGCGATATGCCATGTCCGGGATTTCCAGCAAGCTCGGCTTTGCTGTCGGCGCCAGTTTAAACTTCTGGTGGAACTCAGCAATGTCTTCGAGCATGTCTACGAGTACACCGGTACCACGCAAAGCTTGTTTCATTTCAAGTTGTTGTTCAAGGCTAACTTCAGTAGTCATCATTCATCTCCGCTTTAATTGCAGGGTGGTACTTGTAATTGACAAGATCACACATACCAGGTTCAAAGGTATCAATCGTAGGTTCAGCATGCCAGACAAGCTGCGGCATCTGATAAGGATCACGACCTAGCTGTGTCCGTATCTGGTCGTAGTGGTTGTTATAGACATGCGTATCCATAAACGTCATGTATAGTTCACCAGGCATTTTCGCAGTTTGTTTCGCTACGATATGCAGCAGCAAGGCATACGATGCGATGTCAAACGGCATACCAAGGAATGTATCGACTGATCGCATTACGACACCGATATCCAGGAACCGTTCTTTTCTTACAAAGAACTGGTAATACAAGTGACATGGCGGCAGACACATGCGATCAAGTTCACCTGGATTCCAGGCGGTCACGATCATTCTACGATCGCCAGGATTCTGTATGATCGTGCTGACTGCTTCTTGCAGCTGGTCTATACGATGCATCGTGCCAACACGCCAACCGCGCCATTGAACACCATACACACGACCAGCATCGATCGTATCGAGACAATAGTTGTTGTTTTGCCATTTAGGATTAGCGACATTCTTGTCCCAGATATGACAGTCATGATCGAGCAACGTCGTTATATACCGGTTACCTGATAACATCCAAGCAAGCTCGGCTTTAACAGACTCGAAGTACAGTCGCTTTGTCGTTACTGCAGGAAAGCCTTTAGTCAGGTCAAACCGCAGATGCTTGCCGAACAAAGCTTTGGTGCCGACACCAGTTCGATCCATACGTGGATCACCTTTAACCTGGACATCGTGTAACAGTTGTAGATAGCTGCGCATTATTCGCCACCATGAATCTGGTCAAGCAAAGCTGCATAACCGATTATATCCGTAAGATTGTCATGCCCATGCTCGTTGACTTCGCGGCAGACCTTCAAAGCGATCATACACAGAGCCACTTCATACGGGAAGACTTCACGACGCAGAATCTGTGACCACATATCAGCTATGCGCTGAAATGATTCACTGACATCCCCATAGGAATCGCGGCGAGGGCCTTCTATGATTTGGGCAGCCTCTTCAAGAATTGATTGCATTGCAAGTAGTCTCCTCTATAAAATATTATTATAACGTCAAACGTATCAAGAAGTACACAAAACTCGTAAGCGTCTGTATAGTTCTTCTTGATTCTCATACTTCCTGTACAGCATGTCCAAAACATACTGATCTTTCGATCCTTTAAAATCCGCTATTATGTAATGTACAAATACCGGCTCAGTGATATTACCGCGGTGCAGCCGCTTAATCGATTGCCACCATATTTCTGCATCAGGCGTCATATCGTAGAATACAATCACGTTGCCGCCAGACTGCAAGTTAAGCCCGTGACCCATGGATGCAGGATGTCCCGCAGCTACAGGTAGCTTTCCGGCTTTCCAGGCATTTATCGACCCCGGTTCACGTAAGTCCTTAATCTTCGGAAACAACTTTTTCAGTACGTCGAATGAAGACCGGTACGTGTACATTATAAGTACATTCGAGCCGCTTCCTTCCACGAAGTCACGAATGAAATCCTGCTTTCCTTGGTGTATGGGTAACCATTCTCGTCCAGAGGATGGATCATTCGGATCCGTATATCTGTATACACCCCCGGAACAGATCTGCAAGCATTTAAATAGAGCAACGCCTTTGTTAGCTGCAAGCACATCTTGCCCCTTAATAGTAAGAGTACGGTCCCTATCCATCTGACGGTGTAGTTTTGCGACTCTGTCAGGGACATCAATGTGATGCGCCGTCTCGATGATCTCTGGCATTTCTGCATACTCATGTTCCTCCGGTTGTAGAATCCAAGGGGCTATTCTTTCTTCAAGCTTTTCTTGCATGCCTGGAAAAAATAGCCATTCATATTCACGTCTAGGCTTCGTATAGAAGTACCTGTCACGGAACTCAGGATAGCTGTCCGTGTTAAATACCTCTGTCTGACCTACTAACCACAACTGGCTAAACAATTGCAAGTAATGCTTTGGTAACAAAGTACCAGTCATCGCCACCACTTGTTTAATTTTCCAATAGCGCTTAAGTATACGACGTGCAGCTGCAAAACGCTTCGAGCTTGCATCTTTATATTTTGTTGATTCATCAAATACAAGTTGTCTACATGTGCGTAATACTTCTCGTTTGGCTTCAAGCTTAGTAAACATTTCTGGAGTCGTAAGTAATACCGGAAGTTCTCCACGAGAAAATGCTTCACATGCTGCATTGAAGGTTTCTCCATGCCCATGGCCGAAAGGTATTGCTTGATTATCAAGCTCTTCAGTCCATGCATCGTATATCACCAAAGGTGGGGCTATAACAATAGCGTGCAAGTTCTCTCTTGCCGTCAATCTGAACCACGTTGATATCAGGCGGGTTTTTCCTCCACCTGGTTTTACTGCTATCAAAAAGCTGAAGCCCCGACGTAGCAATGACACGCCCCGTCTTTGATATGTATATAGTGGCATTCATCGCATCTCCAGTTCAAAGCAGTCCTGAACATCATTAGCCGTGCGGCATACATATATACGATGTCCTTTCAACCGCAGTTGTTTAAACTTTGCTTTCTGTGATGGCCTGGGTTCTTCGCCGAGCCGTTTAAACTCGATCCAAAAGTAACCATCATCGTTCGGCTTTAATATAAGCCGGTCTGGCCAGTCATTACTGTTATCTTGTTTCCCTTTAAGTACGACACAACCAAGCTTACGAAACTCGGCTGACGCCCAGTCTTCGATTTTCTTTTCTATTGGTGGTTTATCTGTCATAAATAATTTCCTCAATCTGGCGATGCATATCCATTAAGATTTTATTTTCAGGAGCATATGGATTATATACACGCATAAGCTCTTGTGTATATTCAGGCCATAATGAACGAAGA
>JAAUYE010027725.1_pt1 | contig 32772 bp, 29 predicted proteins | sample 7278081 | NCBI WGS metagenome assembly JAAUYE01 (sample SAMN14350131, study PRJNA611818) | marine sediment metagenome | isolation source: surface marine sediment (0.6m) | place: French Polynesia: Moorea | collected 2018-08
ACGATCGACACGTTTATCGAGAACGGCATCCTGCTCGAGTCAGGCGAAGAACTCGAGGCCGACATCATCGTGACGGCGACGGGGCTCGACCTGCTCGTGCTGGGCGGCGTTAAATTTGAAGTCGACGGAAACCCTGTCGATTTCGGCAAGACCGTGACCTACCTGGGCATGATGAGCTCGGGCGTACCGAACCTCGTCTCGACGTTCGGCTACATCAACGCGTCGTGGACGCTGCGCGCAGACCTCATCGCCGAATACTTCTGCAGGCTCGTCAATCACATGGACGCGGTCGGCGCCCGCCAATGCACGCCGACGCCTGGCGCGGATCTCGAAGCGTCAGCCAACCGGCCCTACATCATGGACTTTTCGTCGGGCTACATACAGCGCGTGCTCGACCAGCTGCCGAAGCAGGGCATCGATGGCCCCTGGACCAACCCGCAGGATTACAAGCGTGACCGGAAGCTGTTTCGCAAGGGCGAGATCGACGACGGCGCGCTCATTTTCAGCAACGATAGCCGCCGATGCGCCTGAACGCGGACTTCTCACAACGCGTTGTCATTCGCCCAGACGAATACAAGTGGGTCGACTCGCCCATGCCGGGTGTCGAGCGCATGATGCTGGACCGCATCGGCGATGAAGTCGCCCGTGCGACCTCGCTGGTCCGCTACGCGCCGGACAGCACCTTCTCCCGCCACGTGCACGGCGGCGGGGAAGAATTTTTCGTGCTCGAAGGTGAGTTCGGCGACGAACACGCCACGTATCCGAAGGGCACCTACGTACGCAACCCGATCGGCACGGCGCACTCGCCCCGTGTCGGCCCGGCAGGCTGCGTAATCTTCGTCAAGCTGCAGCAGTTCGAGAAGGAAGACCAGGCACAGTTTGCGATCGACACGACGCGCGCGGATTTCCAGTCGGGCGCTGCCGAGGGCATCGAGAGACTGCCGTTGCACGAATATGGCACCGAACGCGTGGCCCTGATTCGCTGGGCGCCAAATACGGCGTTCGAGCAACACGCCCACAAGCGCGGCGAAGAGGTATTCGTCATCGACGGCGCCTTCTATGATGACCAGGGCGAGTACCCGGCAGGCACCTGGATTCGCAGTCCACAAGGCAGCGCCCATGCGCCTTTCACCCGCGACGAGGGGGCGCTCGTCTACGTCAAGGTCGGGCACCTGCCCGACGCGTGAAACCGGTCCTTGACCTCGGCGGGCGGTGTGATTAGCCTGTTTGCGGAAACTCTATTGGAGTCAACTAGTTGAGTCATCCAGCCAGCAGCAGGAAGCAGCAGTCCCGTGGCCGTCGCGCCATCGGGCTGTTTGCGGCTGTCTGGCTCAATCTCGCGCTGGCGCCCTGCACGATGGCGCTCGAGGCCGAGGAAGATCACAACTGCCCGCACTGTCCGCCGGCCGAGATGCAGGGCCACCATGACATGCACGCCGGCATGCATGCGGAGATGTCCTGCGCCGACGATCTTTCGGACTGCGGGCTCGACGACTCATTCAGTCACGACACTCGTGGCGGCCAGTCACAGCTCAAAGACGCACAGCAAGAGCTGCCGGCATTTACGGTTGCCAGCGAGCCCGACAGCAGCGAACCGGCAGCAGTGCGCCAGCGAGCGCCGCCGCGCCAGGTCTCTGGCCGGCTTCCAGCCGGTCCGCCAATCCACCTCCTGAACTGCGTGTTCCTGGATTAACGATCCCTTCGAAGTAAGCCGTTTCTAGCCGCTTCCTTTCGAAGGAGATTGTTTGATGAATTTTTGTCGTGGGCGTCTTTTGCCCCTGTTGATCACATGCCTGCTGTCGTTGGTGGCACAGGCACAACAACACACACCGTTGACGCTGGCCGAGGCCGAGGACCTGGCGCTCGAGCAAGAGCCTGGTTACGAGGCATTGCTGCAGCGTTCGCAGGCGCTCGCCGAGCAGGCGGTCGCCGCGGGCCAGTTGCCCGATCCGACGCTGCGGGTAGGCGTTGCGAACTTCCCGATCCAGTCCGGCAGTTTTTCGACCGAGGGCATGACGCAGGCCCAGCTTGGGTACCGGCAGCGCTTTCCATCGGGTGACTCGCGCGAGTTTCGGACGCTGAAGTACGAGTCGCTGTCGCTGGCGATGAGCGAGAATGCCGGAGCGCGCCAGCGCGACGTTCTCAGCCAGGTTCGTAACGAGTGGCTCAATGCCTACTACTGGCAACACGCCCATGCGATGGTCCTGGAAAAGCGGCCGTTTTTCGCCGACCTCGTCGAGATCACGCGCTCGTGGTATGCCGTCGGTAGAAAGACCCAGCAGGATGTGCTGCGCGCCGAACTCGAGCTCAACAAGATCGACGACCGCCTGATCGAGATCGAAGATCACTACAGCCAGGCCGTTGCCGCGCTGGCCGAGTGGACAGGCGCGGCGGCGACGCGCCCTGTCGCCTCAAAGCTGCCCGACTGGGACTCACTTCCGGCCCTGGAGTCGATGCAGAGCAGCCTCGAGTCGCATCCGGCCCTGCGGGCCGCCGACGAGCGGGTCAATGCCCAGGCCGCCGAAGTTAGCGTGGCCGAACAAAACAAAAAGCCGGGCTGGTCGATCGATGTCGGCTACGGCTATCGCGACGGTGAGCTATCCAACGGCGACCCACGCTCCGACTTCGTTAGTGTGGCCGTCACGACAGAGCTGCCGTTCTTTCGCAAGAACCGCCAGGATCGGGCGCTGGCGGCGGCGCTCCGGGAACGCAGTGCCGCCGAGTACCAGATGGAACAGTTGCGACGCCACCTGTCGAGCGAACTCGATGCGGCGTATGCACGCTGGCATGACCTCGACCGCCGCGCGGCGCTATACGAATCGAACATCCTGGTGCTGTCGGCCGACCACGCCCAGGCGGCCCTGCTCGCGTACCAGAGCGACGCCGGAGATTTTGCGGACGTCATGCGTGGCTATATCGACGAGTTGAACATCCGTCTCGAACACCTGCGACTGCAGATCGAGCGCGCGCAGAGCTATGCCGTACTCGCCAACCTCGGAGGGTTGTCCCGATGAGTAAAAACATTGTCATTGCTGCCGCGGTCATCGCCGCGGTGATCTTCGGCGTCCTTATCGGACGCACCATGGTGCCCGCAGGGGACTCCGCCACCGGCACAGCCGGCCCGGCGGAGCGGGAGATCCTGTACTGGGTCGCGCCGATGGACCCGAACTTCCGGCGCGATGAGCCCGGCAAGTCGCCGATGGGCATGGACCTCGTGCCGGTTTACGCGGACGAGGTTGACGCCACGCCTGGAACCGTGAAGATCGATCCGACCGTGATCAACAACCTGGGTGTACGCACTGCCCTCGCCGAGAGCGGGCCGCTGTCGCGGCGCATTGAAACGGTTGGCTACGTCAACTTCGACGAAGAGACGCTGCAACACGTGCACACACGCGTTGACGGCTGGATAGAGAAACTTGCCGTCACGGCAACGGGCGACCCGGTCAGGCAAGGTGAGCTGTTGTTCGAGCTCTACTCGCCGACACTGGTCAACGCTCAGCAGGAGTACCTGACCGCGGTTCGCAGCAACAACCAGGTATTGCTCGATGCGTCACGTGATCGGCTCGCGGCGCTAGGCGTCACCGACAGCGAGATTGCGCGCCTGCGGGAAAACCGGGAGGCCAGCCAGCGAGTGCGCGTCTATGCGGCCTCGGACGGCGTCATCGCGCACCTTGGCGTCCGCGAAGGCATCTACATCACACCGGCGACCGAGGTCATGTCTGTCGCACGCCTCGACCAGGTATGGGTGCATGCCGAGGTCTTCGAGCGCCAGTCAGCCTGGGTACAACCAGGTCAGGCGGCGCAGGTGGAACTCGACTATCTGCCTGGCAAGACCTGGCAGGGCACGGTCGATTACGTCTACCCGGAGCTCGACCCGACGACCCGCACCCTGCGCGTCCGCATCCGGTTCGACAATGAGGGCGAGATGCTGCGGCCCAACATGTTTGCACGCGTCACCCTGTTGAGCGCGGCAACCGAACCGGTCGTGCACGTGCCACGTGAGGCCCTGATTCGCGGCGGAACGATGGACCGCGTCGTACTGGCGCTGGGTGACGGGCGGTTTCGGTCGCAACCCGTGTCGGTCGGCATCGAGTCCGGGGATCGTGTCGCAATTCTCGACGGGCTGTCGGCCGGCGATCGCGTGGTGACGTCGGGGCAGTTCCTGATTGATTCCGAGTCCAACATCGGCAGCGCGCTGCAACGCATGGAGCCTGAGCAGTGATTGCCAGGCTGATCCACTGGTCTATCCGCAACCGGGTCCTCGTTCTGCTGGCCACGGGATTCCTGGTTGCCTGGGGCATGCACTCGGTGCGCCAGACGCCGGTTGACGCGCTGCCGGATCTCTCGGACGTCCAGGTCATCATCAAGACCTCATTCCCCGGGCAGGCGCCGCAGGTTGTCGAGGACCAGGTGACCTATCCGCTGACGACGGCGATGCTGGCTGTGCCGAAGGCGGTCACGGTTCGTGGGTACTCATTCTTCGGCGATTCCTACGTCTATGTCATCTTCGAGGATGGCACCGACCTGTACTGGGCGCGCTCGCGCGTGCTCGAGTACCTGAGCCAGGTCGCCGGACAGTTGCCGGACAACGCGAGGCCGGCGCTGGGGCCTGACGCGACGGGCGTTGGATGGATCTACGAATATGCGCTCGTTGACAGGACCGGCCAGAATGATCTGGCCCAGTTGCGCAGCATCCAGGACTGGTTTCTCAAGTACGAACTGCAGACGGTGCCCGGCGTTGCCGAGGTCGCGACGGTCGGCGGCATGGTGCGCCAGTACCAGGTCGTCCTGGATCCCGACAAGCTCCGTGCCTACGGCATGTCAATCGCACGCGTGAAAGCCGCGATCCAGGCCGGTAACCAGGAAACCGGCGGTTCGGTCATCGAGATGGGCGAGGCCGAGTACATGGTGCGGGCCAGCGGCTACCTGCGGGGCCTTGGCGACTTGCGGCAGGTGCCGCTGGGCGTCGACACGAACGGCACGCCCATCGTCCTGGCGGACGTCGCCGAGATTCGCCTCGGTCCGCAGATGCGCCGCGGTATTGCCGATCTCGACGGCGAGGGCGAAGTCGCCGGCGGGATCATCATCATGCGCTGGGGGGAAAACGCGTCCGCAACCATTGCGGCCGTCAGGGAGCGCCTCGACGAATTGCGCCGCAGCCTTCCCGACGGCGTCGAGATCGTGACGACCTACGATCGTTCCGAACTCATCGAGCGCGCCGTCGACACGCTCGAAAGCAGGCTGCTCGAGGAGTTCATCGTCGTAGCACTGGTCTGCGCCGCATTCCTGTTCCACCTGCGCTCCTCCGCCGTAATCATTCTGAGCTTGCCGGTCGGCATACTGGCCGCGTTCATCGTCATGCGTCTGCAGGGCATCAACGCCAACATCATGTCGCTCGGCGGCATCGCCATTGCGATTGGCGCGATGGTGGACGCCGCGATCGTCATGGTCGAGAACGTGCACAAGCACATCGAGAAGGAGCCGCTCAACGACGAGAATCGCTGGCGCGTCATCGGCGAGGCAGCGGCCGAACTGGGCCCACCGCTGTTCTTCTCGCTGCTGATCATCACGCTGAGCTTCCTGCCGGTATTTGCGCTCGAGGCGCAGGAGGGACGGCTGTTCGCGCCACTCGCGTTCACGAAAACGTACGCCATGGCCGCCGCGGCCGGGTTGTCGGTCACGCTCGTGCCGGTGTTGATGGGCTACTTCATTCGCGGCGACATTGCCCGGGAACGCAGCAATCCGATCAACCGCTGGCTGGTTGCGGTGTATCGCCCGGTCATCAACAAGGTCATCGCGTACCCGAAGGCGACGCTCGTGCTTGCCGGCGTCGTGCTCGTTGTCGGCCTGTGGCCCGCCACCCGGCTGGGCTCGGAGTTCATGCCGCCACTCGATGAGGGCGACCTGATGTACATGCCAACCACCTACCCGGGCGTGTCCGTCGACAAGGCGCGCGAGTTGCTGCAGCAGACCGACAAGCTCATCAAGACCGTACCCGAGGTCAAACAGGTGTTCGGCAAGATCGGCCGCGCCGACACGGCTACCGATCCCGCGCCGCTCACGATGATCGAGACCGTAATCCAGCTGAAGCCGCGCTCCGAGTGGCGCGACGGCATGACGCCCGAGACGCTGCGCGCCGAGCTCGACCGGGTCGTCCAGGTTCCGGGGCTGACGAACGCCTGGGTCATGCCGATCAAGACCCGGATCGACATGCTGGCCACGGGTATCAAGACGCCGGTCGGCATCAAGGTCTCCGGCCCCGATCTTACGGTCATCGAGAGCATTGGCAGGGAACTCGAAACCGTGCTGGCGGCACTGCCCGGCACCACGTCCGTGTACTCGGAGCGCGTCGCCGGCGGCCGTTACGTCGACGTCGACATCGATCGTGCCCGCGCCACGCGCCACGGCCTCAACATCGCTGATATCCAGGACGTCGTACAGACGGCAATCGGCGGCATGAATGTCACCCAGACTGTCGAAGGTCTGGAGCGCTACCCGGTAAACGTGCGCTATCCACAGCGCGTTCGCGACTCGGTGGAGCAACTGCGCCTCTTGCCGATCGTCACTCCCCGCGGCCAGCGCATCGCTCTTGCCGATGTCGCCGACGTCGAGGTCGTCGACGGGCCGCCCCTGATCAAGAGCGAGAATGCGCGGCTGAATGGCTGGACCTACGTCGATATCAGCGGCAGGGATCTCGGTTCCTACGTTGCCGAGGCGCAGAGGGTCGTTGCCGAATCAATCGACCTGCCGGCAGGCTACTCGCTCGGCTGGTCGGGTCAGTACGAGTACATGCAGCGCGCCAAGGAGCGCTTGTCTGTTGTCGGGCCGCTGACACTCGCGATCATCATCCTGCTGCTATACATCAACTTCCGCCGCCTGGCTGACGTGGCGATCATCATCGGCACCCTGCCGATGGCGCTTGTTGGCGGCATCTGGCTGTTGTACCTGCTCGACTACGATGTCTCGGTCGCGGTCGGAGTGGGTTTCATTGCACTCGCAGGCGTCGCGGTCGAGATCGGCGTCGTCATGCTCGTGTACCTGAACCAGGCCATGCGGCGCCGGGAAACGCAGGCCCGCGAAGAGGGTCGCGCGCCGGGCGCCGGGGACGTGCGGCAGGCGGTCATCGATGGCGCGTTGCTGCGGGTTCGACCGATCATGATGACCGTCGCGACGATCATTGCCGGCCTGCTGCCGATCATGCTGGGCAGCGGCACCGGCTCCGAGGTCATGCGGCGCATCGCCGCCCCGATGGTGGGCGGGATGATCAGCGCAACGCTGCTGACGCTGGTCGTAATTCCCGCGCTATTCCTGGTCTGGAGGGGTTCGGCGAGAGGCTCGGCGATGGCCGAATAAACGTTTCGGCGCCGAGCTGCATCCAAGTTTCATGAAGATTGCTGACACCTCGGCCCAGGACGTCCAGCTCGCGCCGCGCAGCAAGCGCACCCGGAACCTCATCGGGGGCGGGTCGATACTCCTGTTACTGGTCGCCCTGTGGGTGGCCATTCCTGCCCTGAATCGCTGGTCGAGCACGTCCGCGTCGGTTCCCTACGACCGGCTGCGCATCGCGGAAGTCGTGCGGGCCGACCTGGTCCGGGATGTTTCGGTTCAGGGCCGCGTGGTGGCCGCCGTGAGCCCGACACTGTATGCCCCGGCCGGTGGCACGATCACGCTGCAGGTCGAGGCAGGCGCTGCCGTCGATGCGGACCAGGTACTTGCTGTCGTCGACAGCCCCGAGCTGGAGAACCGGCTGCAACAGGCGCAGGCCACGCTCGAGGAGCAGGAGATGGAGCTCGAGCGGCAGCGTATCGAGTCGAAGCAGCTGGCGCTCGAGAAACGCAAGGGCGCCGATCTTGCCGACGTTGCCCTGGTTGCCGCACAGCGCGAAATGCGCCGCGCCGAGGACGCCAACGACCGCGGCGTGATCCCGGTCATTGACTACGAAAAAGCCAGGGACGACCTGCGCAACGCCGAACTCGCACACGAGCACGCCGTTGCCGATGCCGACCTGTTCGACGAACGACTGACGTTCGAGCTCCGCGCCAAGGAACTGGCGCGCAATCGCCAGCAGCTGCTCGTGGAAGATTTGCAGCGCCAGGTCAGTGAGCTCGCCATTCGCTCGCCGGTTGCCGGCATCGTCGGGGACCTGCTCGTCGATCAGCGTGCCGCGGTGTCGAGGGACACGCCGGTCATGGCGGTTGTGGACCTGAGCCGATTCGAGATAGACGCCCAGATTCCGGAGTCCTATGCCGACGATCTTGCGATCGGCATGGTGGCCGAGATCGTTATTGGCAACGACAAGTACTCCGGGCAGCTCGTTGCCGTATCGCCCGAGATCGTCGCGAGCCAGGTACGCTCGCGAATTCGCTTCAGTGGCGACATGCCGCCCAATATTCGTCAGAACCAGCGCCTGACCACGCGCGTACTGCTCGAGGAGCGGCCCGCGGTACTGACGCTGCAGCGCGGACAGTTCCTCGAAACGGGTGGCGGTCGCGTTGCCTACGTGCTGCGCGACGACGACATCGCAGAACGACGCCCCATCACGATCGGCGGCCGCAGCCTGTCAGCCGTCGAAGTAACCAGCGGCCTCGAGGAAGGGGACCGCGTCATCATTTCCAGCATTGATCAGTTCCGCGGCGCGGAGACCGTGCTGATCACCGATTAAGACCAGGAGAAACGCCATGCTACGCATGCAAAACGTATCCAAGATCTATCGAACCGACACGGTCGAGACGCACGCACTGCGGCAGTTCTCGCTGCACGTCGACGAGGGCGAGTTCGTTTCCGTGACGGGTCCGTCCGGCTCGGGCAAGACCACGTTTCTCAATATAGCGGGCCTGCTCGAAGAAGCGACCGGCGGTTCCTACGAACTGGATGGTCGTGACGTCGCCGGGCTGAACGACGCGGAGCGGTCTCGCCTGCGCAACGAGAAAATCGGCTTTATCTTCCAGAGCTTCAACCTGATTCCGGAACTCGACGTTTTCGACAACGTCGACGTCCCGTTGCGCTACCGCGGTTTCGACTCGGCAGAGCGCAGGAAGCGCATAGAGCGCGTGCTCGACATCGTCGGCCTGGCGTCGCGGTCGAAGCATTTGCCGTCACAGTTATCGGGCGGCCAGCAGCAGCGTGTCGCGATCGCCAGGGCGCTTGCGGGCGAGCCTAGATTCCTGCTCGCCGACGAGCCCACCGGAAACCTCGATTCGCACATGGCCGACAGCGTCATGGAGTTACTTACCGACATCAATAAGGACGGCACGACCATCATCATGGTCACCCATGAGCCGTCGCTTGCCGAGCGCGCGCAGCGCAATATCCACGTGCGTGACGGGCAGGTCTACGACGGCGAGCCCGACATTCACCTGGCGGCGCAGTCGGCCTGAGGCCGGCGGGAGGAGTCACGTGTTTCGCTATTACCTGAAGCTCGGAACGTTCAGCATCCGCAAGAACCCGGTGCTGAGCTCCCTGATGGTCGCCGCGATCGCCGTCGGTATCGGCGCGTGCATGACCATCCTCAACATCGACTACGTCATGAGCGGGAACCCGATCCCGCATCGCTCGGACGTGCTCTACCACGTGCAGGTCGACAGCTGGAACCCGAACGATCCGTACGAGGACCCTGATCTGCCGCCCGAGCAGGTGACGTACCTCGACGGGTATGCGCTGTGGCAGGCCCAGGAGGCGCGCCGCCAGACGCTGAGCTACAAATCGACGCGTGTCGTGCAGCCGCAGAGCGATGACGAGCGGCCGTTCTCTGCGCTGACGCGCAGCACGACCGGCGACTTTTTTGCAATGTTCGACACGCCGTTCCTGTATGGCGGCGGCTGGGATGCGTCGTCGGACGTCAATGAAGACTACGTCGTGGTCATCGGCCGCGAGATCAACGAGCGCGTCTTTGGCGGCGGCAATTCGGTTGGCGAAAGCATCGTCCTCAACGGCCGGTCCTACACGATCACGGGTGTCATGGACACCTGGGAACCACTGCCGAAGTTCTACGACGTCAACAACGGGCCGTTCGAGGAGATCGAGGAACTCTTCATCCCGTTCAGCGTGAGTATCGCCAACGAGATCGGCAGCAGCGGCAACACGAGCTGCTGGAAGCCGGCCGAGGGTGGCTGGGAAGGCCGCCTGGCGTCCGAGTGCATCTGGATGCAGCTCTGGGTGGAGCTGCACGGCGAGCAGGAGAAGCAGGCTTATCTTGCTTTCCTGGACGGCTATGCGGAGTCGCAAAAAGCGGCCGGGCGATTCCCGCGGCCGATCAACAATCGGCTCAACAACGTCATGGAATGGATGGACGACCGGGAGGTCGTGGCCGAGGACGTGAACGTGCTGCTCGGCATTGCCGTGCTGTTCCTGGTCGTTTGCCTGCTGAACACGATCGGGCTGTTGCTGGCCAAGGTGGCGCGGCGCTCGGGCGACATCAGCCTGCGGCGCGCGCTGGGCGCTTCACGCAGGGCGGTTTTCGCACAGTACATCGTCGAGGCCGGCATGATCGGCGCGGCCGGCGGCGTGCTGGGTATCGGCATGACCTGGCTCGGACTGCAGGGCATCCGCGGACTGTATGGCGATCTCGATTTCATTGCGCGGCTCGTCGCGATGGACTGGCCCATCATCTTCATGGCCGTCGGCCTCGCGATTTTGTCCGCACTGGCGGCAGCCCTTTATCCCACCTGGCGTGCCTGCCGTGTGCATCCGGCCAGCCAGCTGAAAGCGTTGTAAGGAGACGGACATGGAACTCGGACCCATCTGGCGCGCTTTGCAGCGTAACAAGACGAGCTACGTCCTGATCGCACTGCAGATCGCCGTGACCATGGCGATCATGGTCAACGCCATCAACATTATCCAGGAGCGCTCGGAGCAGATGGCGCGTCCCAGCGGCATCGATGAGGCCAATATCTTCTACCTGAGCAGCAACATCTTCGATCCCGAGGCGGACTACGAGGCGCAGATTGCGGCCGACCTCGATGCGATACGCAATTTCCCGGGTGTCGTCGACGCGATCGCGACCAACAGCGTGCCGCTGAGCGGCAGCGGCTGGTCGGAGGGCGTTCGCCTCGAACCCGACCCCAATCTCGATTCGACGGGCATTGCGGTCTTCTTTTCAGACGATCACGGCATCAACACGTTCGGGCTGAATCTCATCGCGGGCCGCAACTTCGACCCGGCTGAGATCACCTGGCACGACTATGAAACGAACGCATGGCCGCCGCTCGCGGTCATGACGCGCGCCATGGTCGAGGAGCTGTGGCCCGACGAGCCTTACGAGAGCGCCGTCGGCAAAACGGTCTTCGTGCAACAGACCAAGCCTGTGCAGATCATCGGCATCACCGAACGCATGCAGGGCGCCTGGAACAGCTGGTCCGGCCTGGAGCGGTCAATGCTCGTGCCCGAGTGGCGCGGGAGTTCGTATTCGCGCTACGTCATTCGCACCGAGCCGGGCCAGCGTGACGTCGTCATGCCCGAGCTCGAGGAGTTACTTGCCGCGAAGTACGACAATCGCATCATTCGCGGCGTGCGGACGATGGAGGAAACTCGCGAGCGCAGCTACCTGCTGGACTCGTCGATGGTCAGCATCCTGACGTTTATCGTCATCGTGCTGACGGCGATCACAGGCCTCGGCATCGTCGGGCTGGCGAGCTTCAGCGTCGCACGCCGTACCAAGCAGATCGGTACACGGCGCGCGCTCGGGGCGACGCGGCCGGCCATCCTGCGCTACTTCATGCTGGAGAATTTCCTGATCAGCACCGTCGGCGTGGTCGGCGGCGCGATTATCGCGGTCGGCATCAACATGTGGATGGTCGAGGCCTTCGGGCTGCAGCGCATCGCCTGGTACCTGATACCGGGCGCCATGCTGACGCTGTGGTTCGTCGGGCAGATCGCGGTCCTCGGCCCGGCGCGGCGCGCGACGACCGTGCCGCCGGCGCTGGCGACACGGTCCGTCTGAGCGAAACTACCCGACAGGCTGTGGCTCGACGACGATGGCGACCGTGCTTGTCACGGTGATCACGACGAGGTCGCCAACCTTGGCGCGCTTCAGGTTCTCGGGTACACGCGCGACGTACTCGTTGACCGAGCCGTCCGGTTCGCGCAGCTTGAACGTGTTGTTCTCGAGGTTGATTTCCTCAACGACAGCCGTGATCACAGCCTGCTCCATGGCCGCGACCCCGGGCATCTCGCCTTCCTTGGTGCGCGCCATGGCTGCGGCGCCTGCCGCTTCGGGTTCGAAGCCCTCGTTGGCCATCACTTCGATCGACAAGGTCTCGACGTACTTGGCGAGCAGGATGTTACCCACTTCGACCTGATCGAGATTGCGGGCTTCTTCGCTGGCCGTGAACGTGATTTCTTCCCCGTCGGCCTTGCGCACGGTGACGACCCGCGTCTCGTGATCGATGGCTTCGACAACGGCCGAGACGGTCATGGTGCGGCTCGTGGACATCGACGGGCGTTCCATCTCGGCTTCCTGGGCCCAGGCAGCGGACGTGAGCGATGCTAGAACAAGAAGAGCGAGGGCTTTTATCGATTTCATGGGGACGGTCCTGAGTGGTTGGGGGAAGCTGCGCATGTTATAGGCAGCCTGTGCTCATTGCTATCATCGGGCCGGAACAAAAAAAACCCCGCTAGAGGCGGGGTTTCAATAAATCCCCGCGGGGGAGCGGAGATTCAATGCATCCCCGCCGAAGCGGGGATCAGGGGGGAGCGCAAGAATGCGCGGGGTGTTTCGGGGTACTTACTCTGCCTCCACCAACTCGTCGGTCAGCACGATGAGGCCAAACTCTGCCGAGCCCGGCAGCGGGTCACGGGCAATCGCCGTGTACACGCCACCATTATCGATAGCGATCTCCGCAGGGCCAATCGCTGCCGTCTTCGTGCCCGCCGGGGTCACGGTGACCTCGTAGCTGCCTTCCGGCAGTCCGAGGTAGCCGGTGTTGGCCTTGAACGGAATGTTCGACAGTGTCGGGTCAACCGTATTGATGTCGGTGCCCGGAGCGACAACGTAGATGTCGACGTCCTGCGCCGTCGGCGACGCGTGCACGATACGAACCTTGGCGTTCGTGGCGATCGGGCGCGGGTCGTCACTCAGGATGAGCGGCTCGATGTCGCTAAGGAAATCGACCGCAAGCACCGTGTACCTGGTGCCAGCCTCCAGGTCGAGGTCGACCGGGCCAATCGGGAAGACGCCGGGGTTGATCGACGCCTGGACAGCCACGTTGTAGCTGCCGGCCGGCAGTGCGTTGATGTCGGTGACAGCGGGAAACGGAACGTTGCCGAGCAAGATGCCGCCGTCGACGACGACGTCCACTTCCGGCGTATCGGGCGACAGGTGACCGATGCGCAGGCCCGTCGGAGCATTGGCGTCTGCAAACACTGCCGAACCGCTGCCCGTCAGAGCAACGAGCGACACCGCGGCGGGACCGCCAAAGACATTCGGGACGGCCGCGAGCGTCAGGTCATCGCCGTCGGCGAGCGTAACGCGGCCCGAGTCGTAGACAACCGCACCCGGATCGCCGGCAAGCGTCGCCCGGATCTGGTAGTCGCCCGGGGCGAGCTCAGCGGGGCCGATCGTGCCGCGGAAGTCGAACGTGAACGGAGCAGAGGTGCCGATGTCGGCGTTCGGCTCGCTGTAGGCGTCGACGTAGACGTCAACCGGCAGCGAGAAATCGGCGCCCGGGCCTGCCGTACCGTGCAGCACGAAAACACGGGCGCTGCCAGCGGACGGCGCCGTGTTCGGCTGGCTGACGATGACCGGCTCAATATCGGCAACACTGTTTACGGCTGCGATCGTGTAAACGTTGTCTGCCTCGAAGTTGATGTCGGCGGGACCGATTACGGTGACGTCACCGGTCGGCAGGATGCCGTCGATCCGGATCGAGTAAGGCTCGTCGCGGACCTCCAGGCTGATCTGGCCGGACCCTTCCTTGTAATCGACGCCGCTGAGGACCTCTACGCCGTCAACGAAAACGTTGACAGGAGGCGCGTCCGGCGAGGCGTGAAGAACCTGCAGGGCAAAGAACTCGGTGTCCTGGTTGCGATTGTTGTCATTGTCCGAATCGCAAGCCGCAAGCGCGAATGCGCCGCCGAGCAGGATGAGAGATTTCAGTAATTTCATTTCGAACTCCTTTCGAAGACTGCTTCCAAACTAACGCAGCGCAGTCTCACAGACCTGCCGACGCAAAGGATTTCGACGGAGTTTCAGGTTGTTTCAGATTGTTTCGCGCCCCGATCACGGCGCGATTCCATGCGCAACAGGGAGTATTATTACGGCATGTCAAAAGTACTCATCATCGACGACGACAGGAAGCACTCGGAATTGCTGCAGGCGTACATGAAGCGTTTCGGCATCAATCTGCTGTGCGCCTATGATTCCGTCGAAGGCTTCAAACTCCTGCAGCGCGAGGAGCCCGATTTGCTGTTGCTCGACATCATGCTGCCCGGCAAGGACGGCTTCGAGATCTGCCGCGAGGTCCGCAAGACCAGCAACATTCCTATAATTATGCTGACCGCGCGCGGCGACGTGATCGATCGCGTATCCGGACTGGAGCTCGGCGCCGACGACTACATGGGCAAGCCCTTCGAGCCACGCGAGCTCGTGGCGCGCGTGCAGGCCACACTGCGGCGGGCCGAGACGACGGGCGCCACGACGGGACAGATGTGTTTCGAAGGCATGGTCATCGACACCGAGAAGCGCACCGTGACGGTCGACGGCAACCCGGTCGACCTGACGTCAATGGAATTCGAGTTGCTCGTTATCCTGGCGCGGCGGCCGGGGCGCAAGTTGTCACGCGACGACATTCTCAGCGAGCTGCGCGGTATCGATGCGGCTATTCTGACGCGCTCGGTCGACATCATGGTCAGCCGGCTGCGGCAAAAGATCGGCGACTCGGCCAAGCCGTTCCGCTTCATTCAGACGGTCTGGGGCCGCGGCTACTCCTTCGCGGGCGTGCCGCAGGCGAATGCTTAACCGCCTATCGCGTTCACTGTCGTTTCGGCTGCTGCTGATCTTCCTGGTCCTCGGCGGCCTGTTCGTGATGGGCACGATCAACGCCATCCAGCGCTTCTATAACAGTGACGAGATCCGCGGACTGATCAGCGGCCATCTGTCGCTGCACGTCAGCTACGTGCGCGAGGACATCGGTGTACCGCCGCGCATCGACCGGGCGATCGCGATTACGAAGAAAGTGCCGGTCGACATCCGGATTTTCGGTCCGAGCATTGACTGGGCATCGAACCCGGAGTTTCCGCGTGTCGAGGAACTCGCGTTCGAGCCCAGCCCGCGGTTCAGCGACAGCCCCGATGCCTGGGCCGACGAGCTGGCAGGCGTCGACTTCGCCAGTCTCGATAACCATGATTTTCTGCGCATGCGCCAGGGCGGCTACGACATTATCGTGTCGACGCCCAGGATTGCCGACAAGCCCAGCGGGGTGCCGCTCATCCCTATGATCATCGGCCTGGGGCTGACCTTCCTGCTGATCGGCTATGCTGCAGTGCAGTGGCTGTTCCGGCCGATTCGCAACATCCGGGCCGGAGCTGCGCACATCGGGCGCGGTAATTTCAATCACCGCATCGAGAATATTCGCCGCGACCAGCTCGGCGACCTGGCCGTTGACATCAACAAGCTCGCTGGTGACGTCGAGAGCATGCTCGATGCGAAGCGCGCGCTGTTACTCGGCATCAGCCACGAGCTGCGGACCCCCCTGTCGCGGATGCGGCTCGCACTGGAGTTTGTCGACGACGAGGACAGCGCGGAAAGCCTGCGCAGCGAAATCCGCGAAATGGAGAAGATCGTGGTCTCGCTGCTCGAGGCGGAACGCCTGAACTCGCGGCACGCACAGCTGAGTCGCACCGATACGAACGTTAAAGGCCTGATTAACGAGCTCATCGACGACTTCTTCTCTCGCGAACGCAGCCGGATGCGCGTCGAACTGCCTGGCGATGAGCTTCGTGCGAACGTCGATCAGGCGCGCATCACGCTGATGCTCAAGAATCTCATCGCCAACGCGCTGCGCTACTCGAAACCGGATGACGGCCCCATCATCGTATCTGCGTCGGTTGGCGACGGAGAACTGGTCCTGGGCGTCAGGGATCACGGTCCGGGACTCTCCAGCGACCAGGCGGCGCACATCGGCGAGCCCTTCTACCGTTCCGACAAGTCGCGCACCCGCGAATCGGGCGGCACCGGGCTGGGACTCTACCTGGCCTCTCTCGTCGCTACCGCCCACGGCGGCTCGCTGGAATTGCTCGATGCAGGGGACTCCGGCGCGGCGTTCGAAGCCCGCATTCCCTTGACGACGTCGTAGGCCTCGAGTGCCCGCTTTCGGGCTTCGCCGTGGTCCACGATCGGATTCGGATACGGTTCTGACGACTTGCCCGACAGTTCGGGGATCCAGCGGCGAACATAGTCGCCGTTCGGGTCGAACTTCTGCGCCTGCAGGTCGGGGTTGAATACGCGGAAGTAAGGGGCCGCGTCCGATCCACAGCCGGCCACCCATTGCCAGCTCGCCGAGTTATTCGCGAGGTCGGCATCTACAAGCGTGTCGAGGAACCACTCTGAACCGCGTTGCCAGGGGATCATCAGATCCTTAACGAGAAACGACGCGACGATCATGCGTACGCGGTTGTGCATCCAGCCCGTGTGCCACAGCTGGCGCATGCCGGCGTCGACGATCGGGAATCCGGTCCTGCCCTGCTGCCAGGCACGCAGGTGCTCGTCGTCGTCCGACCACGGGAAGAACTCGAACTCGGGGCGCAGCGGCGACGTCGGCAGCTGCGGAAAGTGGTACAGCAGGTAGGCGCTGAACTCGCGCCAGTAGAGTTGCCGCAGGAACGCTTCCGCCCCGGCAAGACCGCTGCCCTGAGCTTCGAGCCGGCGCACGCTGTGCCACACCTGCCTGGGACTGACCTCGCCGAAATGCAGGTGGGGCGAAAGCCTGGACGTGACATCGAGATCGGGCCGGTCGCGATTTGCCGCGTAGCCCGCGAGTGTCGGGGCGAGCTCGTCGATGAGCTGCAATGCGGCCTGCTCGCCCGGCGTCCAGGTATCGCGCAGTCCCCCGGCCCAGTCAGGAGCAGTGGGTAGCAGGCCGAGCTCGTCGAGCGAGGCCGAATGCACTGATTGCTCCGTCATCTGTAAGGATGTCGGTACAGGAAGCGGGTCGGGCGGCGCGCCGAGCGCGCTTGACGCTTTCCAGAACGGCGTGAAGACGCGGTAATAGCCACCGCTCTGTGTGCGCAGCTCATCCGGCCTGGCAATGAGGTTATCCTCGAAACCGAAGAGCTCGACCGTTGGGCCCAGCGCGTCGTCCAGCGCAGCCTCCTGGGCGCGACTGGCGGGCTCGTAGCGGCGATTGAAGTAGACGGCGTCTGCCCCGGTTTCGGTGGCGATATCGGCCAGGACCTCATCCGGACGGCCGACCCGCAGCACCAGTGACGCCGCGCGCGAGCCAAGCTCGCGGCCAAGGCTGGCCAGGGAGTGATGCAGCCACCAGCGACTGGCGCCGCCAATGTCCTGCGAGTCGACTATATATATGGGAATAATCGACCGCCCGGATTCGGCGGCCCGGGTAAGCGCAATGTTATCGGCCAGGCGCAAATCGCGCCGGAACCAGAAAAGTACCGGTGGCATCGGCATCTGATCTCACAAAATGTTTCCGTGCAGCGATCATAAAACAGGCAAATACGACACTTTGTAAACGGTTGTAACAAAGCCCGGGATTCATTTGTTTGCGCCCGGAGCTCATTTGTATATTGAGCGCACAACATTAAGGGAGGCCGCAATGAGCGCCGTCACAGCAAAAGCCGTCAGCTGGACCGAACTCGGGTACGTACCCGATACCGTGATCCGGGCTGGCATCCGCCGCCTGCTCGAGTCGAAGCGGCGAGAGATTCATTCGGGCGACATCGAGTTCGCGGCCAACGCCATGAACCGATTCGTGGAGCACATGAACGCGGCGCCCGTCGCGCTGGTGCCGGAGCGTGCCAACGAGCAGCACTACGAGGTGCCCGCAGAGTTCTTCGCCCACGTCATGGGCGACCATCTCAAGTACAGCTGCGGCTACTGGCCGGAGGACGCCAGTTCGCTGACCGAATCCGAGGTCGCGGCGCTCGAACAAACCGTCGAGCGTGCCGAGATCGAAGACGGCATGACCGTGCTGGACCTGGGCTGCGGCTGGGGATCGCTGTCGCTCTGGATCGCCGAACACTTTCCGGGAGCGGCCGTTACGTCGGTCTCCAATTCGAGCTCGCAGCGCGAGTTCATCATGGCGCAGGCGGCCGAGCGTGACATCGAGAACATCGAGGTCATCGTTGCCGACATGAACGAATTCGACATCGATCGACGTTTCGACCGTGTCGTTTCTGTCGAGATGTTCGAGCACATGCGCAACTGGGGCGAGCTGTATCGACGCGTCTCCGGTTGGCTCAAGCCTGGCGGCAAATTCTTCCAGCACGTCTTCTGTCACCGCACAACACCCTATCCCTACGAGGACAAGGGCCCGGGTGACTGGATGAGCCGCTACTTCTTCACGGGTGGCATGATGCCGGCGGCCGATCTGCCGCTGCGTTTCCCGCAGCATCTGAACGTTGACAAGCGCTGGCACTGGAATGGCCAGCACTATGCACGGACCTGCAACGCCTGGCTGCAGAAGATGGACGCAAAAAAGCAGGACATCATGCCCGTGCTCGAGGCGTGCTACGGGAATGCCAATGCCTCGTTGTGGTGGCAGCGCTGGCGCATCTTCTTCATGGCTTGCGCCGAGTTGTTTGATTACGACGAGGGCCAGGAGTGGTTTGTCGGCCACTACCTGCTCTCCAAAGTGGACCAGGACGATGTTGCTGCTTGCTAATGTCGCGCTGTTCCAGGTCGCGTGGTTGTCGTCGGTGATCGGTGGCGCGCGGGAAATGCCCTGGCTGGGCCCCGTAGCGGTCCTGATCGCACTGGCGGTGCACCTGCGGTTTGCGCGCAAGCCCTTCGAAGAGGTTCTCCTGGTGCTGACCTGCGCACTGATCGGGGCGGCGTTCGATAGCCTGCTCGTCGCCGCGGGCTGGGTTGCCTACAAGTCTGGTCAGTTCAGCGCCTTTATCGCCCCCTACTGGATCATCACGATGTGGATGCTGTTTGCAACCACGCTTAACGTGTCCATGCGCTGGATGCGCGGCAAGCCCAGGCTGGCGGCACTGTTCGGCCTGTACGGCGGTCCGGCGGCATATCTTGGCGGCCAGGCGCTGGGCGGCATCGAGCTGGTGCAGCTGTGGCCCGCGCTGATCGCACTCGGCATCGGCTGGGCGATCATGATGCCCGTGCTGATGCGCCTGTCGGAAGAACTCGATGGCATGCCTGGCCAGCGACGTAAGTGGCTCAGGGAGCGCAGCCGATGATGACCCATCCTTACATGATCGCGCTGTACCTGATCTTGCTGGTCGGCTTCGTCGCCTGGCAAATTAGCGTCATCCGCAAGGACGTGAGCACGGTCGACAGCCTCTGGTCGCTGTTCTTCCTGCTCGCGGGTGTCGTCTTCGCAGTTTCCACCCAACCGCTCTCGGAACGAGGTCTGCTTGTGCTCGTGCTTCTGGCCGCCTGGTCGCTGCGGTTGTCGATCTTCATCACGGCCCGCAACTGGGGCGAGCCCGAGGACTACCGTTACCAGACGATTCGCGCCAACAACGAACCCGGTTTCGCGTTCAAGAGCCTGTACATCGTCTTTGGACTACAGGGCCTGCTCGCCTGGATCATCGCCCTGCCTCTGCTGCCTGCCATTACGCAGCAATCGCCTCTCGGCGTGCTCGACTTCGTGGCCGCGGCGCTATGGCTGGTCGGCTTCGTCTTCGAGGCTGGCGGCGACTACCAGTTGTCCAGCTTCAAGCGTAACCCTGCCAACAAAGGGCGAGTCCTCAACACGGGTTTGTGGCGCTTTACCCGTCATCCGAATTACTTCGGCGACTTCTGCATCTGGTGGTCGTTTTACCTGTTTGCCCTGTCGGCCGACGGCTGGTGGAGCATCATCTCGCCGCTGCTGATGTCGTTCCTGCTACTCAAGGTTTCCGGCGTTGCGATGCTCGAGTCCACGATCTCGGAGCGCCGCCCCGAATACGCTGACTACATTCGCCGCACCAATGCATTCTTCCCTGGCCTGCCAAGGAGACAATCATGAAACGCAAGTCACTCGGACTTGTCACGCTCGGCCTGTTTGCGCTGACGTTTGCCACGCCGGGCGAGTCACGAGAACAATCACGCTGGGATTTCACGGTCTACCTGGACCAGAAAAAGATTGGCAGCCATTCGTTCGAAGTCACGAACGCGTCCGGTGTGACCGAGGTTCTCAGCGAGGCCCGGTTCAAATACACGATCCTGCTGATTCCCGCGTACCGCTATGAGCATACGGCCGCCGAGCGCTGGTCGAACAACTGCCTCGTCGGCCTCGATGCGCGCACCAACGCGAACGGCGACCGGATCCAGGTTTCGGGCGAGCGCACGGGCGGCAGCTTCACGGTTCTGACCGACGAACAGCCGGCCTACCTGCCCGAATGCGTCATGAGCTTCGCGTACTGGAACCCGGAATTCCTGGACCAGCCGCGGCTTCTTAACCCGCAGACCGGGGAGTACGTCTCCGTGCAGGTCGAAGAGGCCGGCATTGACGTCTTGCAGGTTCGCGGAGAGTCGGTCTCTGCGCGACGTTATCGCCTGACAGCATACGAAGTCGACCTGACGCTCTGGTACTCCGAAGATAACGAGTGGCTGGGTCTCGAGTCCGTCGCCGAGGGCGGCCGCATTATTCGCTACGAGCTATCCTGATTATGAGCAACAGCAAGAACATCCTGACCGGCGCATTCGTTGCGCTCTTCCTGACCGCGTGCAATTCCGAGGAAGGCGACCTGGCCACCGTCGACTACGTTGACCTCGAGCGCTTCATGGGTGACTGGTACGTCATCGCGAACATCCCGACCTTCCTCGAGAAAGGCGCGCACAACGCGGTCGAAACCTACTCGATGAACGATGACGGTACGATTGCAACAACGTTCGTGTTCCGTGAGGACAGCTTCGACGGCAAGCGCAAGGAGTACAACCCGAGGGCCTGGGTGCTCGACACCGACACCAACGCCCGCTGGGGAATGCGCTTCGTCTGGCCAGTCAAGGCCGATTACCGCGTTGCGTGGCTGGATGACGAATACTCGATGACCGTCATCGCCCGCCAGGATCGTGACTTCGTCTGGATCATGGCGCGCACGCCGACCATTTCCGATGCTGACTACGATCGCATGGTCAACTTCGTCGATTCGATTGGCTACGACACGTCGAAGATCGAACGCGTCCCCCAGCGGTGGTGATGGTATGAAGATTGCGATTGTTGGTACGGGCATTGCCGGAAACGTTGCCGCGTTCAAGCTGCGTGACGAGCACGAGATCACCGTGTTCGAGGCCGGCAACTACGTCGGCGGTCATACGAACACCGTCGATGTCTATGAGAACGGTCAGCACTATGCGGTCGATACGGGCTTCATCGTTTTCAACGATCACACGTACCCGAACTTCATTCGCCTGCTCGACGAAATCGGGCAGGACTCGCAGCCGAGCACGATGAGCTTCAGCGTGCAGTCGGGCGACGGCGCGCTCGAGTACTGCGGGACGACGTTGAACACGGTGTTTGCACAGCGCAGCAACCTGTTGCGGCCGTCTTTCCACCGCATGCTGCGCGATATCCTGCGGTTCAACAAAACGGCGCTGCCGAGTACCGAGCATGCCGGCACCAGTTACACGCTGGGCGAATTCCTTTTCGAAAACGGTTACAGCCACGAGTTTGTCGACCATTACCTCGTCCCGATGGCCGCGGCGATCTGGTCTGCAGAGCCCGGGTCGATCCTCGAGATGCCAGCGAGTTTCCTGGTGCGGTTTTTCGCCAACCACGGGCTGCTCAGCGTCAACGATCAGCCACAGTGGCGGGTTATCAAAGGCGGCTCCCGCCAGTACGTCACCAAGCTGGTCGCGGGCCACCGCGATCGCATCCGGCTCAACAGTCCCGTGCAGTCGGTACGGCGGGTCGACGACCGAATCGAGGTGCGGACTGCAACGGGCGGCCGTGAGTGGTTCGACTACGTATTCTTCGCCTGCCACTCCGACCAGGCGCTCGCGCTGCTCAGGGACTCGACCGATGCCGAGCGTGAGGTGCTGGGCGCCATCCGCTACCAGTCGAACGAAGCCGTGCTGCACACCGATGAGTCACTGATGCCACGGCGGAAGCTGGCGTGGGCGGCCTGGAATTATCACATTCCGACAGACCCTTCCCGTCATGTCGCGGTCACTTACAACATGAACATCCTGCAGGGGCTGGCTTCGAAGAACCAGTACCTGGTTACCCTGAACAGCGATCGCGGCATCGACGCGGACAAGATTATCCAGCGCGTGCAGTACGAGCATCCCATCTATTCCCGCGAGGCCGTGGCTGCGCAGCGCCGCCAGGCGGAACTCAACTGTGACCGGACGTTCTTCTGCGGCGCATACTGGCGCAACGGTTTCCACGAAGATGGCGTCGTTAGCGCGATCAACGCAGTCACTCACTTCGAAGAAAGGCTTGCCGATGGACAGCTGCATCTACGAAGGGCGAGTTAGGCATACGCGTCGAACGCCGGCGGAACACTCCTTCAACTACCGGCTGTTCCTGATGTACCTCGATCTCGAGGAATTGCCGCGCCTGTTTGAAAAGCGCTGGTTCTGGTCGGTATCACGTCCTGCGCTGGCCCGGTTTCGTCGTTCCGACCATATTGGCGACCCCTCCCAGCCACTGGCGGACTCGGTGCGCAATCTCGTTGCAGCCGAGACAGGACGCCGCCCGCAGGGCCCGATTCGGCTGCTGACCAACCTGTCGTACTTCGGCTACTGTTTCAATCCCGTCAGTTTCTACTATTGTTTTGACAAGGCTGGCGAGAACGTCGAGGTCATTGTGGCCGAGGTCAACAACACGCCCTGGGGCGAAACGGACACCTACGTGTTGCGCTGTGACACGTCGCGGCGCGGCTGGCGCTTCGCGCCTGAGAAGAAGATGCACGTGTCACCGTTCATGCCGATGGATATCGACTACCGCTGGGCGCTGTCGGCGCCGGGCGAGAAACTGTCCGTGTACATGGCCAACTCCAAAGATGGCGAGAAGGTTTTCGATGCGACGATGGCGCTCGAGCGGCAGCCGATCACAGCCCGATCGCTCGCAAGCGTCCTGGTTCGCTTTCCGCTGATGACGCTCAAGGTCATCGTCGGCATCCATTGGGAGGCGCTGCGACTTTGGGTCAAGCGCGTCCCGTTCCACGAGCACCCGGCGAAACAACAAGAAGAGGTGACTGCGCGATGAATACGCGACTGATTCCCATTGACTCGAACGACTACCGCACCGAAGCGGAAGAGCCGTCCTGGATCGACCGGCTGGCGCGCCGGCTCGTACTGTCGAAACTCGAAGACCTCGAGATGGGCCAGATCGTCGTCACCGAGAACGGCGAGCATACGACCTACGGCAGGCTTACCGCCGAATTCCCGTTGACCGCGCACGTGCACGTCAGGAACCCGAAGTTCTATAGCGACATGGCGTTTGGCGGGACCATCGGCGCCGGCGAGGCCTTCATGAACGGCTACTGGACGAGTGGTGAGCTGACCGACCTGCTGCGCATCATCGTTCGCAACCGCCACGTGATGGACAGCATGGACACCGGCCTGGCGCGGTTGACCGTGCCCGTGCAAAAGGCATTGCACTGGCTGAACCGGAACACCCGCAAGGGCAGCCGTAAGAACATCTCTGCCCACTACGACCTCGGCAACGACTTCTACCGGCTCTGGCTGGATCCGAAGATGATGTACTCGGCGGCGTACTTCGAGAACTCCGACACCTCGCTCGAGGATGCGTCCATCGAGAAGCTGGACCGCATCTGCCGCAAGCTCGACCTGTCGGCGGACGATCGCGTCGTCGAGATCGGCACGGGTTGGGGCGGCTTCGCGATCCATGCCGCGAAGCACTACGGCTGTCACGTCACGACGACGACCATCTCGCGTCAGCAATACGAATGGGCCGAGCAAGCTATCCGGAACGAGGGGCTCGAGGACCGCATCACGCTGCTGTTCGAGGATTATCGCGACCTCGAGGGCCAGTACGACAAGCTTGTGTCCATCGAGATGATCGAGGCCGTCGGTCACCAGTTCCATGACACCTATTTCAGGAAGTGCTGCGAGCTGCTCAAGCCCGACGGCCAGATGTTGCTGCAGGCCATCACGATTGCCGATCAGCACTACGACGACTACAAGACCAGCGTCGACTTCATTAACAAGTACATCTTCCCGGGCGGTTGCCTGACGTCGGTCACCGACATGACGCGGACGATGACACGGCACACGGACATGCGCGTGATCCACATCGAGGATATCGGCCCGCACTATGCTTTGACGCTGCGTCACTGGAACGACCGCTTCATGGCACGCCTCGACGAGGTCAGCGAACTCGGCTACCCGGACACGTTCATCCGCATGTGGCAGTTCTATCTCGCGTACTGCGAGGCTGCGTTCATCGAGCGCGCCATCGGCGACGTGCACATGCTCATGATGCGCCCTGACGCCCGCGTCGACAGTATCCGTTACTGACAACGGATACTGATAAAATAGGTCCCCCGCTGACCGCCGGAGACCGACCATTTCATCGCAGAACTATGCCCTCGCGCTGCACGGCGGCGCCGGCCCCGTGGCCGGCCGGGACTATTCCGTCGTTGAAGACCACTTGCGCGAGCTTGCCAGCGAAGGCGAATCGCGCCTGAAAGCAGGCGCGTCGGCGCTGGACGTCGTGGAATTCACAGTGGCTGAAATGGAGTCCTCCGGCATGTACGTGGCCGGCAAGGGCTCGGCGCCAAACACGGCCGGTTACGTCGAACTCGATGCATCCATCATGGACGGCGCCAGCCGCGAGGCCGGCGCGGTGGCGGCGATTGTCGGCGTCGTCAACCCCATCAGCGTGGCGCGGGGCGTGTTGCGAGCCACGCCACACGTGATGCTCGCGGGCCAGGGTGCGCTCGCGTTCGCGAAACTCGAAGGATTCGAACTGGTCGAGGACCCCGACAGTTACTACGTGCTCCCGGTCGGCATCTACGAACATGAGATTTACGAGCAGAAGCACGGCACGGTCGGCGCCGTGGCGCTGGACACGTCGGGTGGGCTGGCCGCGGCAACGTCGACTGGTGGCACGCTCGGCAAGCTCGAAGGCCGCATCGGCGACTCGCCGCTAATCGGCCCGGGCACGTGGGCCGACGACGACGTGGCGATCTCGTTCACAGGCACCGGCGAACACATCATCCGCTCGGGCGGCGCGATCTCGATCGCGCACAAGGTCGCGGCGGGCGCGAGCGTGGCGATGGCGATCGACGAGGTGCTTGCCGAGATCGAACGTCTCGGCGGCGACGCCGGTGTCATCGTCGCCACCCGCGACGGTGAGATTGCAATGACCTACAACTCGGACGGCATGAAGCGCGCCTCGGTTAGCTCATCGTCACCCGTTTACGCGACGACCTTCGACTAGTTCCAGGGAAAAACCGGCTAACGAATCGAGCACCGCATCGGCGGCTGAAAAGCCGGGGTTCGACCGCTCGGACTGGTCCGGAACGGCGATGACGAAAGCCCCGGCGCTTTTTGCCGAGCGCACGCCTGCGACCGAATCCTCGAAAGCGATGCAATGCTGCGGCTCGACGCCGAGTCGTGCCATCGTCGAGGAATAGACGGCAGGGTGCGGCTTGCCCTGGCTCTCGCTCTCGGCCGAGTGCAATACGTCGAAGCAGTCGATGATTCCGATATGCTTGAGGGCCAGGCGAATCAGGTGCATCGGCGATGATGACGCTACTGCGAGCGCGAAGCCGGCCGTGCGCAGCTCTTCGATCGTGTCGATTACGCCGGCCATCGGCGCGCCGCGCTGCTGCATGAGGTCGCCCACGGTCACTACGACCCGGTCCACGACGTCCTCGAGCGACGAGCCGCTCCAGGGATACTGCTCGTACCAGTGATGCACAACGTGGTCGATACGGAACCCCATCGTCTCGCGGCACATGCTGCGTGTCAGGGGAACGCCTAGCTCTCCGAAAACAGCGATCTCCGCGTCCTGCCACAACGGCTCGGAGTCGATCAGCAGGCCATCCATGTCGAAGATCGCGGCTCTCATAAGGTGTCGGCCGGGCTGGGCGCTAGGCAGGCATTCCCCAGAAACGCTGATCCGGCAGCGTGACCATGCCGTTCTCATAGACAAGACCACCGAAGCGGTCCCTCGTGAGCAGCAGCGGTCCGTCGATGTCGGCGTAATTGGCGAGCTGGCAGATCACGTGGTGCGGGGCCATCGCCAGCGAGGTGCCGCACATGCATCCGACCATGATGCCGAGCCCCTTCTCGCGAATGGCATGGGCGAGCTCCAGTCCGTGCGTGAGCCCACCGGTCTTGTCCAGCTTGATGTTGATCATCTGGTAGCGATTCGCCGCCTGATCGAGTTCGCCGAGATGCAGGCAGGATTCGTCCGCGCACAAGGGCACGGGGGAGTCATAACCCTCGAGCGCCTCGTCGCCGCCGCGCGGCAATGGCTGCTCGATGAACTCGACGCCGAGCTCGCCAATTGCCGGGCCGTACTCCTCGAGTTCGGCAAAGGTCCAGCCCTGGTTGACGTCGACCACCAGCCTGACGTCGGGCCGCGCCGCGCGAATCGCGGCAATGCGCTCGACGGGGCGGTCGTTGCTGAGCTTGATCTTCAACAATGAAATGTCGGTCGCCGCGGCCGCGCCCGCCGCCATCTGCTCCGGCTCGTCTTCGAGGCCGATGGTAAACACCGTGTGCACGGGCTCCGGTTTCACGCCGGCCAGTTCCCAGGCCGAGGTGCCGGCCAGCTGTGCCTCGAGATCCCAGAGCGCCGCGTCGGCGGCATTGCGTGCGCCGCCCGGCGGCAGCAGCTCGAGCAGATCCTTGCGGGTCGCCCCGGCAGCCAGGTCGTCCACAACCGCCTCGAGCTGGCGCAGCATCGTCTTTTCGGTCTCGTCGAGGTAGTAGACCCCGAGGGCCTCGCCCTGGCCGACGATGCCGTCCTGCTCGATCTCACAGACGACGGCCGGGTAGTCGGTCCAGACGTAATTGGATATGCGGAACGGGATTTTGCTTTCCCATGCCTCGGTGTGGTTCACGATGCGTCGCTTCATGGTGGGATCAATTCTAATCCAGCGCCCGTCGTGGCACACTCATCGCACAACAAGAAGCTCGATTTGACGGGCAACGGGAAAACGCTATGGTCGCGAACAGATCCTGGTCTTCCGGCCTGACCTTCATCCTTGCGGCTGTGGGCGCGGCTGTCGGTCTCGGCAATATCTGGAAATTCCCTTACGTTGCGGGCGTCAGCGGCGGCGGCGCGTTCGTGCTCGTCTACCTGCTGTGCGTCGTGGTGGTCGCGATTCCGGTCCTGATTGCGGAGCTGCTGATCGGCCGTTGTGGCAACGGCAGCCCGCCGGTCGCGATGCGCCGCGTCGCCGAGGCATCGGGCCGCTCACCGGCCTGGTCGATCGTCGGCATCATGGGCATGCTCGTCGGCTACCTGATCGCAACCTATTACAGCGTCATCGCCGGCTGGACCCTGGTGTACATCTACAAGGCGGCCAGCGGCTTCGGCGGCGCAGACGCTACTGAAGTTGCCGCTCAGTTCGACGAGTTGCTCGCCGACCCGGGAACCTTGACGCTCTGGCACACGATCTTCATGTGCATCGCGTTACTCATCGTCAGCCGGGGGCTGCGCCGCGGCATCGAGCGGGTCGTCAAGCTGCTGATGCCGGCGCTGTTCGTGATGCTGGTCGTGATGATCGGCTATGCGGCGGTCGCGGGCGACTTCGCGGCTGGCCTCGAATTCCTGTTCCGCTTCGACTTCACCAAGATCACGGGCGCCGCCGTGCTGAACGCTATCGGCCAGGCGTTCTTTTCCATCTCTGTCGCCATGGGCCTGATGATGGTCTATGGCGCTTACGTGCCTAAAGACGTCTCGCTGACACGGTCGGCGGTCATCATCGCCGGGGCCGACACGCTGATCGCGCTGCTGGCTGGCCTGATGATCTTCCCGATTGTATTCGCCAACGGCCTCGACCCGGCCGAGGGACCGGGCCTGATCTTCAAGACCCTGCCCACGGCCTTTGTGAACATGCCCGGCGGCGCCGTGTTCGGCGCGCTGTTCTTCCTGCTACTGGCATTTGCCGCCGTGACCTCGATCATCGCGATCATCGAACCGATCGTGGCCTATGCCGAGGACCGCTGGCACATGAGCCGCACGCTGGGCTGCGTGGTATTCGGCACGCTCGGCTGGGGTCTCGGCGTGCTGAGCGTACTGTCGTTCAACCGCTGGCAGGACATACACCTGCTCGGGATGTTCGACGTGTTCGCCGGCAAGACGATCTTCGACCTGATCGACTACTTTACGGCCAACATCATGATGCCGGTCGGTGCGATCCTCATTGCGCTGTTCGTCGGCTGGCGCATGAAGCCCGAGATGCCGGAAGGCGACCTCAGCTTCTACAACCCGGGGTTGTACAAGGTCTGGCTGTGGACCGTGCGCGTGATCGCGCCGGCCGCCATCCTCGGCATTCTCGTCAGCGGCCTCTCATGACCAAGCCTGGAGCCTCCCGATCCATGACAACACAGAGCAACGAACGCCATACGCTGTACATCATTGTTATCAGCTGCGTCGCAACGATCGGTGGCTTCCTGTTCGGGTTCGACAGCGGCGTCATTAACGGTACGGTCGACGGCCTGCAAACGGCCTTTGATTCCGACAGCGTCGGCACCGGTTTCAATGTCGCCTCGATGCTGCTCGGCTGCGCCATCGGCGCGTTCTTCGCCGGCCGCCTGGCTGACCGCTTCGGCCGGCGCGGCATCATGCGCGTTGCCGCCGTGTTCTTCATCGTCAGCGCCTGGGGGTCGGGTGTCGCCGGCGGCTCGGCCGAGTTCGTCTTCTACCGCGTGCTCGGTGGTCTTGCCGTGGGCGCCGCCAGCGTGCTGGCCCCGGCCTATATCAGCGAGGTGGCGCCGGCGCGCTATCGCGGTTCCCTGGCCACCGTGCAGCAGGTCGCGATTATCTCGGGGCTGTTCGTCGCGTTCATCAGCAATTACCTGCTGGCGGGCGCTGCCGGATCGTCGATGGCCGAGTTCTGGCTCGGCCACGAGGCCTGGCGCTGGATGTTCTGGATGGAGATTCTGCCGGCAACCGTTTTCCTGGTCGCCCTGTTCTTCATTCCCGAGAGTCCCAGGTACCTGGTTCTCACGCGGCGCAGCGACAGGGCGCAGGAAGTACTCACTAAGCTGGGCGGCGCGGCGGCCGCAAAGGCCAAGGTCGAGGAAATCGACGCTTCGCTGGCGGCCGACCACCACAAGCCGAGGATGCGCGACCTGGTCGATCCTTCGACCAGGCGGATCCGCAAGATCGTCTGGGTGGGTATCGGACTCGCGACATTCCAGCAGCTCGTCGGCATCAACGTCGTGTTCTATTACGGCGCCGTGCTCTGGCAATCGGTGGGCTTCGCGGAGAGCGATGCCTTGCTGATCAACATCATCAGTGGCGGCTTGAGCATCGCGGCGGTTACCGTGACCCTGCTGTTCGTCGATCGAGTCGGCCGCAAGCCGTTTCTGCTGGTCGGTTCGATCGGCATGGCCGTGACGCTGGCTGTGCTCGTGGTCGCGTTTCTCAACGCGACGACGGCGGCGGACGGCTCCGTCTCGCTCGAAGGCGTATACGGCCCGATGGCCCTGGTTGCGGCCAACCTGTATGTCGTGTTCTTCAACGGTTCATGGGGTCCTGTCATGTGGATCATGCTCGGCGAGATGTTCCCCAACCAGATACGGGGCACGGGCCTCGCCGTGAGCGGCCTCGCGCAATGGGGCTCGAACTTCGGCATCACGATGACGTTCCCGATCATGCTCGGCAGCATCGGCCTCGGCGGTGCGTACGGCTTCTATACGCTGTGCGCGATCATCTCTATCGTGTTCGTTGCGAAGATGGTGCACGAGACTAAAGGAATCGAGCTGGAGCACATGCAGGGTTAGCGCATTCTGCGGCCGAAGTCGACGAAATGGCGATTTCCGAGGTGGTATATTCGGGACAGGAATGCGCAACATCGGCCAAAGCCTGTTAACAACGATGATGTGCGGGCTGTGGCTCGCGCAGGCCCACGCCTACGAAACCGACCAGTACACCAACCGCCACGTTCACATCGAAGACTCGACCGAGGTTCTGAACGCGAAGGTCAACGAAACGATTCGTGATATCGCGGCCGAGTGGGACGGCGACCACGAGCCGATGGAATTCGTCGACGAGTTTTACCGCGAGCTCGGCGGTCGGCACTGGGTCGACCGGCTCGAGCGCTGGGCCATGAAATCACCCGACGTCGAAAAACTGGAGGTGGGTCGCTACGACAGCGTGTTCGCGGACCAGCCGTTCTGGGCGACACGTGTCGTCAAATTCTTTGGCACGGGCAAGACGATCAAGGTCAACGACGAACTGATCGGCTCGGACAAGATCGGTCACTTCATCTCGCAGGGACGCAAGTACTATCGCCGCTACGTGCGCTACGAGTCCGAGGAGCGCGCCGCCGAGCACTCCGCGTATACCGAGCGCGCCATCTTCGGCAGCATGACCACGGGCATCTACTCCAACGCTGATGTCGTCGCCAACTACGAAGGCCACCGATTTTTCCGTAGCCTGTTCGAGGACGAGATCGTTCCGGGTAAGCCGGCGATCCTGCGCTGGGAACAGGGCGGCTGGGTCGTGCAGCGCGACTTCGACTGGGCCGACCACGTGAACGCCTACTGGGACGAGGCGCTCAACGTCAATCACTACGACGCGTTGCTTTACCGGCACATGCACGACACGTTCGTCGAGATGTGCCCACGGTACTGGGAGCAGCCCGAACTTTACACGATCGAAAACGAGGACGAGCTCAAGGCGAAGTACGCGCACCTGCAGTTGCAGGACACGTCGGAGCTCAGGCTGGATTCACTGTGCCCGGTGCAGGCCTTCCTCGAAGGCGATACGAGCAGATTTGCTACTGCGGCAGAAAAATCAGCGCCGGATGCTCCAGCATCTCCCTGATGCGCTGGATCATTGCGGCCGCGTCATAGCCGTCCACGAAGCGGTGATCGAACGACGATGACAGGTTCATCATCAGTCGCACGTCGACCTGGCCATTGACGACCATCGGCCGCTCGACGGCGCGGTTGACGCCTATGATGCCGACCTCGGGCTGGTTGATAACCGGTGTCGACACAATGCCACCGAGCTTGCCAAGGCTCGTGATCGTAATCGTCGAACCTGACAGCTCACCCCGGGTGATGGAATTATCCCGCGCGGCTTCGGACACGCGCCGAATCTCGGCGGCGAGGCCATCAATCGACCGCGTATCGGCATCCCTGGCGACGGGTACCTTGAGGCCGTCGTTCGTCTGCGTGGCAATACCCAGGTGCACGGGGCCGTGCTGGATTAGCACGTTGCGTTCCTTGTCGTAGGTCGAATTGCACTGCGGGAATTCGCGCAGCGCGCGTATCAGCGCAAGCCCCAGGAACGGCAACAGCGTGAGCCGCTGCGACGGGTCGTCTTTCTTGCTGTTAAGGTGCTTGCGCAGCCCCTCGAGCTCCGTGATGTCGATCTCCTCGACATACGTGAAATGCGGAATCTCCTGCGTCGCCTGCGCCATGCGTTCGGCGATGATGCGCCGCAAGCCGATGACCTTGATCTCTTTCGTTTCCGGCCGATCCGCGACGGAAGCTGCCGTAGGAGGCAGCCCCGGCGGGCGATCGGCCACCGCAGGCGCCCCAGCCACGTAGGCATCATAGTCCTTGCGCGTGACGCGTCCGCCCGGGCCGGTGCCCTGGATGGCGCGCAGGTCGATACCGGCCTGCTTGGCGGCATGCCGGATGGCCGGCGAGGTCATGACGCGGCCTTTAGTCGGGGTCAGAGCCCTTGGCTCTGACCCGGGGGTCTCAGCTGGGGTCAGAGCCGTGGGCGCTGACCCCGCAGAAGGCTCTGACCCCGCAGTAGGCTCTGACCCGGTCGCATTCGTCTCGAACACGACGAGCGCTGCGCCTACCGGGATCACGTCGCCCGGCTCGCCGGCGAGCTTGACGACCTTTCCGGAAATGGGCGAGGAGAGTTCGACGGCGGCCTTGTCGGTCATCATCGTGCCGACGACGTCTTCTTCCTTGACGTCGTCGCCGACCTTGATGAACCACTCGCCGATCTCGGACTCGACCGTGCCTTCGCCGAGGTCCGGCAGCTTGAATACGTACTCGCTCATTCGGCCTCCATCATGCTGCGGATGTCCGCGACCAGGCGTTTCTTGCCGGGGAAATATTGCCACTCGAACGCGTGCGGATACGGCGTATCCCACCCGGCCGTGCGGCGTATCGGCGCCTCGAGGTTGTAGAAGCAGTCTTTCTGGATGCGCGCCGCGATCTCTGCACCAAAGCCGCCGAAGCGCGTGGCTTCGTGCACGACGATGCAGCGCCCGGTCTTGTTGACCGATGCCGTGATCGTGTCGACATCCAGCGGCGAGATCGTGCGGATATCGACGATCTCGCAGTCGACGCCGGTTTCCTCAACCGCGGCTTCGGCCACGTGCACGAGCGTGCCGTAGGTGACGATCGTGAGTTCGGAGCCCTCGCGCACGATGTCGGCCTTGCCGAGTGGCACCGTGTAGTGGCCTTCGGGAACCTCGCCCTTCGGGTGCGACGCCCAGGACTTCGCGGGCTTGTCCGGGTCGCCGTCGAACGGC
>JAAUYE010014063.1_pt1 | contig 32738 bp, 31 predicted proteins | sample 7278081 | NCBI WGS metagenome assembly JAAUYE01 (sample SAMN14350131, study PRJNA611818) | marine sediment metagenome | isolation source: surface marine sediment (0.6m) | place: French Polynesia: Moorea | collected 2018-08
GGGGCCAGGAGCGGCCAGAGTGCGTCCAGCAGCCGCCGCTGCAGGTCTGCGAGCGGCCCGATGTCCGTGTCCCGGCGCAGCAACTTGATGTCCGGGTGCCGGCGGATGACGCCGGTCGCCGAACATGGCGCGTCCAGCAGTACCGCGTCGAAAGCCGCCCCGTCCCACCATGCCTGTGGCGTTGATGCATCGCCGGCCACGAGCGTCGCAACCCTGCCGAGGCGTGCAAGCGTGTCCTCGACGGCGCGCAGGCGCTGAGGGTCCCGGTCCACACAGGTGAGATCGATGTCCCCACCGCCGAGTTGCAGCAAGTGGCCGCTCTTGCCGCCCGGCGCAGCGCAGGCATCGAGCACGCGCCCGCCGTTTCCTCGCAGGAGCCACGGGGCCGCCAGCTGTGCCGCGGCATCCTGGACCGAGACGAGCCCTTCGGCGAAGCCAGGCAGCTCGTCGACGGGAACCGGCGCGGCGAGTTTCACCGCGCCGTCGATACCGGCGATAGTTTCCGCCTCGAGCCCGGCCTCGCCGAGCTGCCGTACGTACTCCGCGGCCGTTGCCCGGGACCGGTCGACCCGCAGCCACATCGGCGCCCGCGCATTGTTTGCCGCGAAGATCGCGTCGGCGTGCTCCACCCAGTCGTTCCGCAGCGCGTCGATCAGCCACTGCGGATGGTCGTGTGCAGCCTCGTCGCTGTCGGGAACGGCGGATGCGACGTCCTCGCGCAGGAAGCGGCGCAGCACGGCATTGAGTAACCCGGTGAGCTTGGGTCGCCGCAAGAGCCTGGAAGCCTCGACGGTCTGCGACACCACCGCGTGGTCGGGAATGCGGGTCTCGGTGAGCTGGTAAAGCCCGATCGCGAGCAGCGCGTTGATCACGCTGTCCTTCTGTTTCAGCGGCCGGTCGAGAAGCGTGCCGATCCAGAACTGCAGCCGCCAGTGGCGCCGCAGGGTGCCGTAGCACAGCAGCCGCAGCAACGCGCGATCCTCCCTGGCCAGCCGCGACTCGTGCGCCGGTAGCGCCGCATCCAGCGACTTGCCCGACGTAACGACGGCATTCACGACCTCGGCTGCTGCAGCGCGAAGTCGAGCGCCCTGGCGATTGGCCGACATTCCGCTCAGCCCAGGTGCCGGCCGGCCATCGGCACGGCGCCCGCGAACTCCCGGGCGGTCACCGGGCGCTTGCCGGGCCGCTGCAGGCTCTCGAGGCACAGTGCATCGTTGCCGCAGGCGACGACGATCCCGTCACGATCCGCAGCGAGCACCTGGCCCGGGTCCGCGTCACCCGGGCCGTCGACCACGCTCGCGCTCCAGCACTTGACCGGCATGTCGTCGAGCAGGAAGAAGGCGCCGGGCACGGGGTTGAAGGCGCGCACCTGCCGGTGCAGCGCGTTGGCCGGTTGCCGCCAGTCCAGCCGCGCGTCCTGCTTGCTGATCTTGCCGGCATAGGTGGCGCCGGCTTCGTCCTGCTCGACGGCCTGCAGCGTGCCGCCGACGATCGCGGCGAAATGACGCACGAGAAGGTTTCCACCGAGGGCCGCGAGTCGGTCGTGCAGTTCGCCCGCCGTCTCCTCGGGACCGATGGTGAGCGCTTCCTCGGCATACACGGGTCCGCAATCGAGCCCGGCGGTCATGCCCATGAGGCTGACACCGGTCTCCCGGTCGCCGGCAAGGATAGCCGCCTGGATCGGAGCGGCCCCGCGCCAGCGCGGCAGCAGTGACGCGTGGACGTTGAGACAACCCTGCGTCGGGATATCGAGAACGTCCTGGGGAAATATCAGCCCGTAGGCCGCCACGACGAGGATGTCCGGTTCGAAAGCAGCGACCCTTGCCGCTTCATCCGGGTCCTTCAGCGTTGCCGGCTGCAGTACCTCGATACCTCGCGCGATCGCGAACTGCTTCACCGGGCTCTGCGTGAGCCGCTTGCCGCGGCCGGCGGGGCGGTCCGGCTGTGTCAGCACCGCCAGTGGCGCGATGCCGGCGTCAATCAGCGCCCGCAGCGACGCCAGCGCAAATTCCGGCGTACCGGCGAACAGCACTCTGGTATCGCTCATGACGCGGGCTCGGCCGGCAGCGGGTGGTGATCAGGCGACGACAGCAGCCGCCTGGTGGCGGCGTTCTTTTTCCAGTTTCTTGCGGATACGGGTCCGCTTCGCCTCGGAGAGGTAGTCGACGAAGAGCTTGCCGTCGAGATGATCGATCTCGTGCTGGATGCAAACGGCGAGCAGGCCCTCGAACTCGCGCTCGACTTCGCGGCCATCGCGGTCGAGGTAACGCAGGCGAATGTGCTCCGCACGCTTCACTTCCTCGTAATAGCCGGGCACCGACAGGCAGCCCTCCTCGGTAACCGTCACGCCGTCCTTTTCGAGGATCTCGGGATTGATGAAGACGTGGGGATCGTCCTTGTCGGCCGATACGTCAGCCACGAGCAGGCGCCGGTGAACGTCGACCTGCGTCGCAGCGAGGCCTATGCCCGGTGCGGCGTACATCGTCTCGAACATGTCGTCGATCAGTGTCCGCAGGTCGTCGTCGACCACGTCAACGGGCACGGCTTTCTTGCGTAAACGCGGATCGGGAAATTCCAGAATCGTCAGTTTTGCCATAATTCGCCTGCAGCAATTTTGGGGCTTACCCGGTCAGTATGACCCCCAGAGGACATAATTATTCCATCCGGATCTCGCGCCAAAATCTACAAAAATTCTATAAACGTTTGACTTAATTGAATAAGTTTCAGAAAATGCGGCCAATTACAGGGCGTCTCCGGGCGTTTTTTGGGCCGGAAATGTGACGTAATTAGCAGCCGTGGCTATGCCGGAACGACATATTATACCAACGCCGCGCCAGGCCCGGTTTGAATACGCAACTATGGAGCACCTGCGAACTATGGTCCCCCGCACACAAAGCCCGAAATCCCTCGTCCGGCTCACCGCTGTCGCGCTGGCTGCCCTTCTTGCCGGTTGCTCCCTGAACCCGTTCGCGGATGACGACGAGCCGACGGTACCGACGCCGGCCAGCGCGCCGTCACAGAGCTATGGCAGTTCTGCGCAATCGTCGGTTCCCGAGTACAGCGGGCCGGTGGTCCAGCGCGTCGACGAGCCCGTGCCGCTTGCGGACAACCACCCGAACGAGTACGTCGTCCAGGTCGGCGATACGCTCTGGGACATTGCCGCGACCTTCCTGAAGGACCCGTGGTTCTGGCCGGAGATCTGGCACATCAACACCCAGATCGCAAATCCCCACCTTATTTACCCCGGCGACGTCCTGGCTTTGGTTTATATCGACGGCCAGCCTCGCATCACCAACGTGCGTGCGTCGACCTACCGGCTCTCGCCGCAGGCGCGCGTATCGCCGATCACGCAGGCCGTCACCAGCATTCCTTACGAGTCGGTTTCGGCGTTCCTGTCGAGCGGCGCGGTGCTCGAGAAGCGCGAATCGGAACGTCTCCCGTACCTTTTGGAGACACGCGGCGACCACCTTATCGCTGCGGCCGGCAACGTTGTCTACGTCCGCGGACTCGACGACGCCGCGCTGGGATCGCGTTACAACGTGGTCGAAGTGGGCGGGCCGCTGATCGACCCGGATGACAACAGGCTTATCGGCTACCAGGGCAAGTTCATCGGTGAAGGCACGCTGCGTCGCACCGGCGACCCGGCGACGGTCGCGCTGACCGACACCAACCAGGAAGCCGTGCCTGGCGACAGGCTCATACCCGAATCCGTGGACATCCCTCTGAACTTCTACCCGCGTGCACCGAGCAGCCCCATCGACGGCCGCATCATCTCGGTGGTCGGCGGTGTTACCCAGATCGGCCAGTACCAGGTGGTCGTCCTGAACCGCGGCTCGCAGGACGGTCTGTCGGTCGGCGACGTATTGACGGTGTACCGGACGGGCGAGACGATCAAGGACCGCTTCGGCGGCGGTAAGGTACGCCTCCCCGACGAGGAAGCCGGCACGCTGATGATGTTCAAGGTCTACGATCGCATCGGCTACGGCCTCGTCATGGAAGCCACCCAGGCAATCCACATTCACGACACCGTTCGCAACCCGATCTGACCCGGGCTTTAACGAAACAGGAAAACGGCGCCTCCGGGCGCCGTTTTTTTTGCGCGATGCGCCGAGAATGATCGGGCTGCGGTTTACCGCTGCCGCGGTATTATTCACGAACCTTGACGCACGATCCGGAACCCGCGGTGGACGAACACGAGTGGTTACAGCCGAACAACCACCACCTGGTCAGGTTGGGCGATGCGGACTATCCCGAGCTCCTCGCGGGAATCCCCGGCCCCCCCGAGCGGCTGCACGTCATCGGCGACCCGGAGTGCCTGCACCTGCCGGCCCTCGCGATCGTGGGCAGTCGCAACCCGACAGCCGGGGGCAAACAGAACGCTTTCGAATTCGCCCGGCACCTCGGCACGACGGGATTCTGCATCGTCAGCGGGCTCGCGCAGGGCATCGACGCCGCCGCACATCGTGGCGCCCTGGCGGCCGGTGCGCCAACGGTGGCGTTCCTCGGCCACGGCATCGATCGCGTCTACCCCGCCTCGAATCATGAGCTTGCGCGGCAGATCGCCGAACACGGCGCGCTCGTCAGCGAGTTCCCGCTCGGCACGCCGCCGAACCGGACGCTGTTCCCGCAGCGCAACCGCCTGATCAGCGGTGTCAGCCTCGGCACGCTCGTCGTCGAAGCGGCACGCCGCAGCGGATCGCTGATCACCGCGAGGCTCGCGGCGGAACAGGGTCGTGAGGTCTTCGCGATTCCGGGTTCCATCCACAACCCGCTGTCGCGCGGATGCCATCAGCTTATTCGCCAGGGCGCCAAGCTGGTGGAGGCCGCTGACGATATCGTGGCGGAACTCGCGCCGCTCGCGGGCGCGCTGCTGCAGACCCTCGACGTCCAGGAAACTACGCCCGGGACGACGCCGGAGGCCGCCAGCAACGAGGACCAAGAGTACGCACAGCTGCTCGACGTGCTCGGCCATGATCCCGTCGGCACCGATGAGATCGTCCGGCGCTCCGGATTGACGATCGATCAGGTTTCCTCCATGCTTCTGATCCTGGAGCTAGAAGGAAAGATCGAGAAGCTGTCCGGCGGACGCTACTCCGTACTGAGCTAGATATTTAGTCAAACGCCAGCCACCAAGGAGCTGCTCCAGGCATGAAAGAGAACGTACTCGACGTATTGATGTACCTGTTCGAAACGTACGTCGACACCGACGAAGACCCGGAACCCGATCAGAACGAACTGCGTGGTGAACTCGCGAGCGCCGGCTTCGGTGATGCGGAGATCGATCGCGCGCTCGACTGGCTGGAATGCCTCTCCGAGAACCAGGAAGACCGCGTCTTCAACGCGCAGACGGCACGCGGCACGCGCATCTACAACAAGATGGAGCAGGACCGGCTCGACGTTTCCTGCCGCGGCTACATCGCGTACCTGGAACAGATCGGCATCCTGACGCCGAGCCAGCGCGAAATCCTCGTAGACCGCCTGTTGGCGCTGGATGCACCTGACATCGACGTCGAGCAGATCAAGTGGGTGGTCCTGATGGTGCTGTTCAGCCAGCCGGGACAGGAACAGGCTTACGCGCGCATGGAAGACCTCGTGTTCGAGGAAAATACGGGGGCCGTTCACTGACGCGATCCGGCCCGATTTCGCCGCGTGCCGGAAATGCCGTTTCTTGACACGCTGCAACTAAGGATGTAATTGAACCGCGGCATTGACCGCGGTTTTTCATTGTATGCCCAAGAATCTTGTCATCGTCGAATCGCCCGCGAAGGCGAAGACCATTAGCAAATACCTCGGAAAGGATTTCGAGGTGATGGCGTCTTACGGCCACGTTCGCGACCTCGTACCCAAGGAGGGTGCCGTCGACCCCGACAAGGCTTTCGCGATGAAGTACCAGGTCATCGAGCGCAGTGAGAAACACGTCAACGCCATCGTCCGCGCACTGAAGAAGTCCGACGCGCTGTATCTCGCGACTGACCCGGATCGCGAGGGCGAGGCCATTTCCTGGCACCTGATCGAACTGCTCCGGGAAAAAGGCGCACTGAACAGCAAACCCGTGCATCGCGTCGTGTTCTACGAGATCACGAAGAACGCGGTGCAGGAGGCCATCGAACATCCGCGGGGCATATCCGGCGACCTGGTCGGCGCGCAGCAGGCGCGCCGTGCGCTCGACTACCTCGTCGGCTTCAACCTGTCGCCGCTGCTCTGGAAGAAGGTGCAGCCGGGGCTGTCTGCCGGCCGCGTGCAGAGTCCCGCGCTGCGGATGATCGTCGAGCGCGAACTCGAGATCGAAGCCTTCAAGGCGCGCGAGTACTGGACCATCGAAGCCGACCTGAGCAAGGAGAAGCAGCCTTTCGCGTCGCGCCTGATCAGCTACCGGGGCGAAAAGGTCGAGCAGTTCAGCTTCGAGAACGAAGACGCTGCGCGCGAAGTCGAGACGACGGTTACCGCGGCCGCCGACGGCAAGCTCACGACGATCAACGTCAACAAGAAGCAGCGCCGCCGCAACCCCGCAGCGCCTTTCACGACCTCGACGCTGCAGCAGGAAGCATCACGCAAGCTCGGCTTCAACACCCAGCGCACCATGCGCACGGCGCAGCGGCTGTACGAAGGCATCGAGCTGCCGGGCGAAGGCAACGTCGGTCTCATTACCTACATGCGTACCGATTCGGTCACGCTCGCCGAAGTTGCACTGAACGAGATTCGCGACGTCATCGCCGAACGTTACGGCAAGCAGAACGTCCCCGAGGAGCCGCGCCAGTTCAAGACCAAGTCCAAGAATGCGCAGGAGGCGCACGAAGCCATCCGCCCGACCTCGGTGGCGCGTCACCCGGACGACCTAAAGGGCATTCTCGAGGACGACCAGTTCCGGCTGTACTCACTGATCTGGAAGCGCACGATGGCCTGCCAGATGGTCCCGGCCGTGTTCGATACCGTGGCGATCGATTTCGCAGCGGGCCCGAAGGAGGACGGTCACGTCTTCCGTGCGAACGGCTCGGTGCTGGTCGAGCCCGGCTTCATCGCCGTGTACCAGGAAGGCAAGGACGACGCCAAGGATGACGAGGGCGACCGCCTGCTGCCCGAGATCGCCGAGGGCGACGTCGTCGACCTCGAGGCGCTGCGGCCGGAGCAGCATTTCACGGAGCCACCGCCGCGTTATACGGAAGCAAGCCTGGTCAAAGCGCTCGAGGAATACGGCATCGGGCGGCCGTCGACTTACGCCAGCATCATCGCGACGCTGAAGAATCGTGAGTACGTCGAGATGGACGGCAAACGCTTCCTGCCGACCGACATCGGCCGTATCGTGAATGGCTTTCTCACCGACCATTTCACGCAGTACGTCGACTACGATTTCACGGCACGCCTCGAGGACGACCTCGATGCCGTGTCGCTCGGGGAGAAGGACTGGGTGCCGCTGCTCGACAATTTCTGGCGCCCGTTTCGGGACCTGTGCGAGGAAAAGGAGGCCTCGGTTACGCGCGAGCAGGTCGCGCAGGCCCGCGAACTCGGCGTCGACCCGAAATCCGGTAAGCCGGTCACGGTCCGCATGGGCCGCTACGGGCCTTTCGTCCAGATTGGCACCAAGGACGACGAGGAAAAACCGAAGTTTGCCGGCCTGCGGCCCGGGCAGAAGATGAACGACATCACCTTCGAAGAGGCGATGGAGCTCTTCAAGCTGCCCCGCCAGCTCGGCGAGACGCCGGACGGCCTGCCGGTCTCTGCAAGCATCGGGCGCTTCGGGCCGTACGTGCGCTACGGCGACAAATACGTGTCCATCCGCGGCGACGACGATCCTTACACCATCGAACTGCCGCGCGCCCTCGAGCTCATCGAGCAAAAGAAGATCGAAGACGCCAACCGCATCATCCAGGACTTCGAGGAAGAGGGCATCCAGGTGCTGAACGGCCGCTACGGTCCTTACATCACCAACAAGAAGAAAAACGCCCGCGTTCCCAAGGACCGGGAGCCCAAGTCATTGACGCTCGAGGAGTGCCAGGAGCTGCTCGCCGCCGCCCCCGAGCGCGGCCGCCGCGGCAAGAAGAAGGCGAAAAAGAAAGCAGCGACGGCTGAGGCACCGAAGAAGGCAGCAGCAAAGAAGAAAGCGGCAAAGAAAAAGACCAGGAAGAAGACGGCCAAGAAAAAACCCGGGAAGAAAGCCGCGAAAAAGAAGCCGGCGGACTAGCAGGGCAAGCATGTGATGATCGCTGCGACGCAGGCTTCCGACGTATTGCTGGGCGGCGGTGTCATCGCGTACCCGACCGAGGGCGTGTTCGGCCTCGGCTGCCTTCCCGACGATGTCGACGCCGTCGCGAGAATCCTCCGGATCAAGCAGCGGAGTCCCGCCAAGGGGCTCATCCTGATTGCAGCGCGGCCGGAGCAGTTCGACGACTGGATCGACCCTGCCGCCCGTGGCGCGCTGCCCGAGCCGGATCCGCGCCAACCCGTCACCTGGATCGTGCGTCCGGCGCCGCGCGTCCCGGCTATCGTCACCGGCGACCATCCCGGACTGGCCGTCCGCATCACGACGAACCCGACTGCGGCGGCGATCTGCGAGGACGTCGACATGCCGATCGTTTCGACGAGCGCGAACATCAGTGGCCGGCCGGTCGCCCGAAACCGCTTCGTCCTGCGCCGCAATTTCGGCCGCCTGGTGGACTTCGTTGTCCCGGGCGAATGCGGGCCCGCGAGCGGACCGTCGGAAATCAGGGATCTCCAAACGGGGAAGGTACTGAGGCCGGGACGACCATGAGCACGATCAACGAGGTCAAAGACTACCTGCAGTCGCTGCAGAACCGCATCGTTTCTGAGCTGGAAGCGCTTGACGGCAAGGAGCGTTTCCACCGCGATGCGTGGGACCGCCCCGGCGGCGGCGGCGGCGAGAGCCGGGTACTGAAACGTGGCGGCATCTTCGAACAGGCCGGTGTCAATTTCTCCCACGTATTCGGCGAACAGTTGCCGCCATCGGCAACGAAGTCGAGGCCCGACCTGGCCGGGCAGGGCTTCCAGGCGATGGGCGTGTCGCTGGTGTTGCACCCCGAGAACCCTTACGTGCCGACGACGCACGCGAACCTGCGTTATTTCATCGCTGGCGATGAAGACAACGACCCGGTGTGGTGGTTCGGCGGCGGTTTCGACCTTACGCCCTATTACCCGTTCCACGAGGACGTCGTCGCCTGGCACGAGGCGGCCAGGCGCGCCTGCGAACCGTTCGGCGAGGACCGCTACCCGAAGTACAAAGCGTGGTGCGACGAGTACTTTTATCTCAAGCACCGCGGCGAGACGCGCGGTGTTGGCGGCCTGTTCTTCGACGACCTCAACGACCTGGGCTTCGAAAAAAGTTTCGAGTTCGTGCGCTCCGTCGGGGACACTTTCATGAAAGCGTACGGCCCTATCGTGAAGAAACGCAGCAAGCATCGCTTCGGCGAGCGGCAGCGGGAGTTCCAGCTGTATCGACGAGGCCGCTACGTCGAGTTCAACCTGATTTACGATCGCGGCACGCTGTTCGGCCTGCAGTCCGGCGGGCGCACGGAGTCGATCCTGATGTCGCTGCCGCCCCGGGTTCGTTACGAATACGACTGGCGGCCCGAGCCCGGATCGCCGGAAGAGCTGCTCTACAGCGACTACCTCCGGCCGCGCGATTGGCTACGGGGCGAGTAGTACGGCGAACGCGAACCTCGCCGCGTCGCCGCGATTTTTCTTTTGCCAATGTCGGTGGTAACGTCCAACGCTTCGAGGCGCGCTGCGAGAACCTTCGCACCTGCGCTCAGGGGACAACGGGAGCCCGGGGACCAAGGTATTGGCGGTAGCGCCGTAGCGAGCAGCGATGTCGTGGATAGACCAGATCGAAGTCAGTGATGCGGATGGCCGCCTGGCCGAGATATACAAAGAGCTAGTCGAAAAACGCGGCAAGATCTCCAACGTCCTCAAGGTGCACAGCCTCAACCCGGAGGCGATGTCCGGGCACCTCGACCTCTACATGACCCTGATGTTCGGCAAGTCCGGGCTGAGCCGCGCCGAGCGCGAGGCGATCGGCGTGGTAGTGTCCGCCGAGAACGACTGCGCTTACTGCGTCAAACACCATGCCGTCGCGCTGCAGCATTTCATCAAGGACGAGGAAACTATGAGAATGCTGGCCACGGCCGACGGGCTTGAGACCCTGGAACCGCGACTGTCAAACATCGTGCGGCATGCCCACAAGCTCACTTCCGCCCCCGAAGCCATGACCGAGTCCGACCTGGGCGAGCTGCGGGCCGTTGGGCTCAGCGACCGGGATATCCTGGACCTGACCCTGATTACGGCGTATTTCAACTTCGTCAATCGGCTCGTTCTGGGCCTCGGCGTCGAGTACACGGACGAGGAAGCCGCTGGCTACCTGAACGACTGACGTGGCTCTCCACGGCTGGCGGCGCCGTTCCCGAATGTGGTAACTTCGTTAAAAATCCTCCACTTCGGAAATACTTCTTAAGTAGCTTAGAAAAAAACCTCGGCCAGTCAGGCGCTTAACCGCGCCGGCACGGGAGCGCGGCCGCGGGGATCTCCGTGAAACTGATATCGCTTGTCACCAGTCTCGTCCTGACTCTGTCCGCCGCCAGCGCCGGCGCATCGATGGACTCGCCGCTGCGGGACGCCGGCATCGCGCGCGGCCTGCAGCTCGCCGGCGTGGCCGACCCCGACGCGCGCAAGGTATACATCGTGCAGCTGCAGGCGCCGTCGGCGGCCGAGTACCACGCGACCCTGCACAAGCCCGCGGCTGCCCCGACGGCAGCCAAGGCGGTGCGGCCGCGCCTCGACAAGGCCAGCCCGGCCATCGCCACTTACGCCGACAAGCTGAGCGCCGAGCAGGAGGCGTTCCTGATGAAGGCGGCGCCCGATGCGCGAAAGATCTACAGCTACCGCTACGGCTTCAACGGCTTTGCCGCCGAGATGACCGCAGCGCAGGCGTACAAGCTCGAGAACATGCCGGAGGTCCTGCACGTCTGGGAAGACGAGATCCGGCCGCTCTCGACCAATTTCAGCCCCGGCTTCCTCGGGCTGTTCGACTCCGACGGCGGGCTGCGCGGCCCCGAAGGCCTGGACGGTGACGGCGTCGTCATCGGCTTCATCGACAGCGGCGTGTACCCGGAACACGCGGCTTTATCCGACATGCGCGAAGCCGATCGCCCGCGGGTCTGCCGCAGCACCTGGGCCGACGTCACATTTCTGGGGCGCTGGCTGTGCCGGCGTTTCGACAAGCAGGAAGACGTTCTCGTCTTCGACCCGCCCGAGAATTGGAACGGCATTTGCGAAGCGGGCGAGAACTTCGACGACACGCACTGCAACAACAAGCTCATCGGCGCTCGCTATTTCATCGATGGCGCCGAGAATTCCGGGCCCATCGATTCGGGAGAGATCCGCTCCGCGCGCGACGTGGACGGTCACGGCACGCACACGGCCACGACGGCGGCCGGCAACCGCGTGCAGGCCTCGATCTTCGGCACACTGATCGGCGGCATCGAGGGCATCGCGCCACGCGCCCGGGTAGCGGTCTACAAGGCCTGCTGGCTGCGGCCGGGCGATACCCGCGCGAGTTGCAACACCTCCGACCTGGCAAACGCCATCGACGCGGCCGTTGCCGACGGCGTCGATATCATCAACTATTCCGTCGGCAGTTCGATGCTGCAGATCACCGCCCCGGACGATATAGCGCTGATGAACGCCACCAAGGCAGGGGTGCTCGCGGTGGTCGCGGCGGGCAACGAAGGCCCCAACCTCGGTACGATCGGTTCGCCGGCAGGCGGGCCGTGGGCAATCACGGTCGCGGCGTCCACGCGCGAGGGCGAGACCTCCGTCGAGGCGATGCAGATCAACGAGCCGCCGTCGATCGCGGGCAAGTACGCGGTCAAGGAAGCCAGTTTCACGCCGCAGCTCCGTGACAGCGATCCGATCGAGGCGCCGTTGATCCTCGCCGATGACGACAACGATGCGAGCGGCACCGGCACCACCGCCGACGCCTGCGAACCGCTCGTCAACGACACGGACATCAGCGGCAACATCGCGTTCATCGAACGCGGCGGCTGCAACTTCGACGTCAAGATCCAGAATGCGGGCGATGCCGGCGCCGTAGCCGCCGTCGTCTACAGCATCGCCGGCGATCCTATCGTCATGAACGGCAATGCCGCGCTGGTCGACATCCCGGCGGTCATGATCGGGCAGGCTGACGGCAACCTGATCGTCGCCGAGATCGAAGCCGGCAACGACGTCACAGCCGTGCTGGAGAAGAGCCTGCTGCTGACCGAGCCCGAGACCGGAAACGTGATGGCCAGTTTCTCGGCGCGCGGGCCCGGCCCCGTTCGCGACATCGTGAAGCCGGACGTCAGTGCGCCGGGCGTCAACATCCTCGCGGGCTTTACGCCGGAAACAGCGAACTCGATGCCGGACGAGACCTTCGCTTACCTCAGCGGCACGTCCATGTCGACACCGCATGTCGCCGGCGTAGCCGCGCTGCTGATGCAGGCGCATCCCGAGTGGGACCCGTCCGTCGTCAAGTCGGCGTTGATGACCAGCGCGCGCCAGGATCTCGTGCAGTCCGACGGGGAAAGCGTCGCGAACCCCTTCGACTACGGCGCCGGGCACATCGTGCCGAACGCAGCGCTGCACCCCGGGCTCGTCTACGACGTCGGCGACGACGACTTCGACGCGTTCGCCTGCGGCTTCGACTCCCCGGCGGTACCCGAGGCGCGCTGCGATGAACTCGAGAACGCGGGCGTCTCGTTTGCGCCCGAAGACCTCAACCAGCCGTCTATCGGGCTGGCACGGCTGGCTAACGAACAGACCGTAAGCCGGCGCGTTACCAACGTCAGCGACGAATCCCAGACCTACACGGCCGCGGTGGCGGCACCGCCCGGCATCAACGTCGCCGTCGCGCCGGCGAGCCTTTCGCTGGGCCCGGGCCAGACGGCGGCCTTTGACGTGACCTTCGTTTACCAATCGGGCCCGCTCGACCTGTGGCGTTTCGGCTCTCTGACCTGGACCAGTAGCGATCACTCGGTCCACAGCACGATCGCCGTCAAACCGGTGTCACTCACGGCGCCGGCCGAGGTGACCAGCGTCGGCGGCACCGGCTCCGTCAGTTTCCCGGTCGAATTCGGTTACACGGGCAGTTACTCGCCCGGCGTCCACGGACTGCGGCTGCCCCTCGTCATCAACGGCTTCGTCGACAACGACCCGACGAAGACCTTTACCTTCCGTTCGGGCAACGGCGTCACGCCGCATCTCGTCGACGTACCGGCCGGGCAGCTGTATCTGCGCTTCTCGCTGTTCGACGCGCTCACCGACGGCGACGACGACCTCGACCTTTATCTCTACTACCAGCCGGGCACCTGCAACCCGCTGGACTTCCGCGGCACCCGCGTCACCGAGAGCGGTGGACCGACGGCGGAGGAGCAGGTGAACCTGTTCCGGCCGCCCGCCGGCTGCTACGGGGCGCTGGTGCACGGCTTCGAAACCGACGAGATCAGCGGCGGGCCCGGCGCGAATTACACGATGCTGGCGTGGGCATTCGGCGTCGTCGACGACCAGGGCAACATGATTGCTTCCGGGCCGCCGTTCGTCACCTCGGGCTCGACCGAGACCGTCGCGGTCAGCTGGACGAACCTGTTATCGGACACGATCTACCTCGGCGGCATCTCCCACAACACGCCACAGGGGCTCGTTGGACTCACGCTGATCACGATCGGCAACTGAGGCGGCGCCTCAGCGGATCCAGCCCTTCCTCCGGGCGTGGCTCGCGTACCAGATCCAGATGACCGCACCCGCGAACACCGACCCCTGGATGATCAACAGCGACGAACCGAATATGGCCAGGGAGTCGGACAGGACGAAGAGATACAGCTCCTGGACCAGCAACGCCACGAACGACACGACGAAGAGCACGAACGCCACCGCTTTTCGCAGCAGCAGGACGATGCTCGCGATCACTCCGACGGTCGTGGCAATCGCAAACGCGGATGTTACCCACAGCGGTGTCGCCTCTATTGCTGCGTATTGTTCCGGCGTGTAGACGGCTTTCAGCTGCTCCGGCGTCGCCCCTACGCTCGAGTAGTACATGAATAACCCAACCAGGTTCCACGCCAGCGCGACGCCGGCGACGATCCAGAATGATACGGGCGGCTTTCCATTGAGTACGTCGGACATGTCAGAAACCCCCTGTCGATCTTGTTGTTTCAGGCAGGTCCGACGATGATCGGCCGCTACCCGACCGATTGCAAGCAGGCAGGATGCCTACCCGGACTGGAGGAAGTTCTTCCGGGCGAGCTTTGCGCAGGGCCGATGACGGAAGCAGTCGACCACGTGATCGTTGACGAGACCGGTCGCCTGCATGTGCGCGTAGACAATCGTGCTGCCGACGAAACGGAAACCGCGCTTCTTCAGGTCCTTGCTCAGCGCGTCGGACTCGGGTGAGGTCGCCGGGATATCGCTGTCTTTCCTGAAGCGATTCTGCACTGGTTCGCCGTCGACGAAACCCCAGATGTACTTGCTGAAGCTGCCGAACTCTTCCTGCACCCGGATAAATGCCTGCGCGTTAGTCACCGCTGACTGCACCTTCAGGCGGTTCCGCACAATGCCGGGATCGCCAAGCAGTTTCTCCACGCGCTTTTTCGTGAAGCGCGCAACCTTTTCGACGTCGAAGTCGACGAAAGCCTTGCGGTAGCCCTCGCGCTTGTTGAGGATCGTCGACCAGCTCAGCCCCGCCTGCGCACCCTCGAGCAACAGGAACTCGAACTGCACCCGGTCGTCGTAGACGGGCACGCCCCACTCCTTGTCGTGGTACTCGATGTACGCGAGGCTGACGCCTTCCGCCCATTTGCAGCGCGTGATCTTTTTCGTCATAACGGCAATCTAGCAGGGCGCGCGCCGCCCCGCAGCCGCATTTTCTCCCCCAATGACCCATTATCGACGGCGGCGACGCAGGCGATGATCGGGTCATTTGTCTCCGTCGTCGTAAGGCATCGGCCGGCGGGGAATTCCTCTCGGTCATGGCTCCCTTCGGTCCGCTTTACTTCCCTCGAGGAACACCCCGGCCGGCCTCGCCGCCGGCTAGCCGATGATCGGGGCGTTTGTCGACCGAAGTAAAGCGCAGCGCAGCGAGCCATGAGGGAGAGAAATGACCCGATCATCGGCAGTGGGACGATATTCGTTGCCGCACCCTGGGCGGGGTAAGGGTCGAGGGGAAGCATCAAAAAAAAGGCCCGCGCGCTGCGCGGGCCCCTTTTTTGCTGGCTGGCGTCGATCAGTCTTCTTGCTTGTCGCCGCCGCAAGAGCCTTCACCACACTTGCCCTCGCCTTCCTTGTCGCCACCGCAAGAGCCTTCACCACACTTGCCCTCGCCTTCCTTGTCGCCGCCGCAAGAGCCTTCGCCTTCCTTGTCGCCACCGCAAGAGCCTTCACCGCACTTGCCTTCGCCTTCCTTGTCACCACCACAGGACCCTTCGCCCGCGGCCAGCATATAGCCGGCGCTCAGGGCCGACATTGCGAACGGGTTGTCGACCGTATCGGCCTGGGCGACACCGCCAATGGCAAACGAGCTGGCCAGCGCGGCGCCTACAGCCAAAGCGACGGGTTTTACGACTTTCTTCTCTGACATGATTTTCTCTCCTGGTTATTTGCCCAAGGCCGGGCACGGTTTGTCATTAACACGGAGCGTCAGGTGCTCCACGTTACTGAATTCACTACGTTCTCCTGGATATCGTCCAGCCGTTCGTCGCGCTCGCCGATGATCGCGACGCTGCCGCTGCCGACCGGCAGCAGGATGCCGTTGATGCTCTCACCCTCGATTTGCATCGCGGCATCGATCATCTCATCCGGCAGCAATAGTATCGTCACGGGTCCCCGCTCGCCCTGCACGACGAGGTGGGGAATCTTCTTGCCATTGATCACGCAGGTCTGCGCGTAGGTAATCAGGCCCGCATCGTGGTTCATGTTCGCCACGCTTGCGGGTACGACCCGTGCCAGTCGGCTGTTATCGACGGGCCTGTCGGTAACGCGCAGCGCGTAGGGCTCATGGTCGAGGTGCGCCACGATCTCATCGGCCAGCGATGGATACTCCACGTTGCTGCCGAGCATCCGGATGCCGATGAAGGCTCCCAGCACCAGCACGGCCGCGACCGCCATCCACGCGGGCATCGTGAAGCGCCGGTGGCCGGCCAGCGGTACGACATCCGTGGTATCGATCTCGGGCAACACCGGAACGCTGGGCGGCGGTACCTCGATGGCGAGCGCCCGGCCGATCTTGCGGTCGAGGCCGCGCATGTCATCGCGAAACGCACGGCAATCGCTGCAGGCGGACAGGTGCGCTTCGCCGCCGTCGTAGGACGGGTCCGCTGCTATCGCCTGTCTGTAATCTTCGCAATTCATCGTTTCAGGTTTCCGATGGCCCGGAGGCGGTCTCACTATTCAGGTCTTTCCTGAGCTTCAGCCGGGCCCGGTGCAGGCGCGTGAGCACCGCGCCTTGCCTGAGCCCCATCAGCTCTCCGATCTCGTTCGTGCTGTAACCCATCAGGACCTGCAGCACGAGCGGTTCCCGGTAGTCGTCATCGAGCCTGTAGATCGCCTCGCGCACGTCGTCCAGCTCGTGATCCGGCTGGTCGGCGAGCAGCGCCTCCTGCGACGGTGTCAGTTCATCGACGTCCACGGTGTCGAGGCGGCGGCGCTCGAAGTAGCGCGCATTCTCGCGCCGGACGATCGTGAGCAGCCAGTGCTTGGCGGCTGCGTCGTCTCGCAACGCATCGAGCGACTTCCAGGCCCTCAGCAGCGACTCCTGGACGACATCCTCGGCAACGGTCCGGTCCCGGCTCAGCCAGGCGGCGTAGCGGTACATGTCCTGGTGGTACACACCCACGAGTTCGTCAAATCTCCGACGCCTGTCTGCTCCGGCATCACTGCTGTTCATACGAGTTGACCCGCCCCGTCGCGTATTTATTACCGATTCTGTGGAAATCCGTGATTAAGGCGTGGAAACACTGCCTAAATACAGGGAAAATAAAGCAATCTTATTGTCATTCAGAATAGCTATGAGTACACAAGCCCCCGGTCAGTTCCCCCGTGTTCGAATGCGGCGAACCCGTCGCACAGCTGCACTGCGCCGCCTGGTGGTCGAGACCGGTCTTTCCGCCAGCGACCTAATTTACCCGGTTTTCGTGCTCGATGGCGACGATCGCACGGAACAGGTCGAATCGATGCCGGGCGTCGAACGCCAGAGCATCGATCGCCTGCTGAAGACACTCGGCGAAGCGGTCGACCTGGGCATCCCCGCCGTGGCCCTCTTTCCCGTCATCGATGCGGACAAGAAGAGCCTGGATGGCGTCGAGTGTGCGAACCCCGACGGCCTGGTCCAGCGAGCCGTGAAGGCGATCAAGTCGGCGCACCCGGACCTCGCCGTAATCACCGATATCGCGCTCGACCCCTATACCACGCACGGCCAGGACGGCATCATCGACGATTCCGGCTACGTCATGAACGACGAGACCGTCGCGATGCTGACGAGGCAGGCCCTGTCGCATGCCGAGGCGGGCGCCGACATCGTCGCGCCGTCCGACATGATGGACGGACGCATCGGCGCTATCCGCACCGCGCTGGAAGCCGCCGATCACCGCCACACCCTGATCCTCGCCTACGCCGCCAAGTACGCATCGTGTTTCTACGGCCCGTTCCGCGACGCGGTGGGGTCGGCCGCCAATCTCGGCGGCGGTGACAAGTCCACTTACCAGATGGCGCCCGAGAACAGCGACGAGGCGCTGCGCGAAGTAGCGCTGGACCTGGACGAGGGCGCGGACCTTGTCATGGTCAAGCCCGCGATGCCCTACCTCGACATCATCCGCCGGGTCCACGATCGCTTCGGCGTTCCGACGCTTGCTTACCATGTCAGCGGCGAGTACTCGATGCTCAAGGCGGCAGCCGGACACGGCTGGCTCGACGAGCGCAAGTCGGTGCTCGAAGCGCTGATGTGCATCAAGCGAGCCGGCGCGAGCGCGATCCTCACCTACTATGCAATGGATGCGGCTCGCTGGCTCGGCGAATAGGTATACTGGAGGCTGGATAAACAGCCGGGGTAACGCAGACGGTGACCGTTGACCGCTATGGTGTCATGGGCTACCCGGTGGCGCACAGCCGGTCGCCCGTCATTCACCAGCTATTCGCGCAACAGACCGGCCAGGAAATGCGCTACGAGTTGCTGCGCGTGGCGCCGGAACACCTCGAGGCAGCCGTGCGCCAGTTCCAGCGCACCGGCGGCAAGGGCCTCAACATCCCCGTCCCCCACAAGCGCGCCGTCTTCCGGATCGTGGACCATCTCAGCGAGCGCGCGAGCACAGCGGGTGCCGTCAACACGCTGAGCTTTCGCGACGATGGCATCCATGGCGACAACACCGACGGCATCGGCTTGTTGCGCGATCTCGTGGTGAACCGTGGCCTCAACCTCGAAGGCGCCAACATCCTGATTCTCGGCGCAGGCGGCGCGACCCGGGGCATCATCGGTCCCCTGCTGGAAATGCAGCCGAAACACCTGTGCATCGCCAATCGCACCCTGCGTCGCGCCGAGGACCTCGTCGAGCGCTTCGCGAGCCGCGGCGAGATCAGCGCCTGCAGCTTCGACGATGTGCCGGTGGCGGAGCCCTACGACCTCGTCATCAATGCCACGTCAGCGATTCACAGTGGGGAGGTGCCGCCGTATCCGGCAGCCGCCATTTCGCCGCAGACGGTCTGCTACGACCTGGCCTACAGCCTGCACCCGACGCCGTTCTGCAAGTGGGCGCTCGAACACGGCGCGGCGCACGCGATCATGGGCTGGGGCATGCTGGTCGAGCAGGCCGCCGAGTCGTTTCATATCTGGCGCGGCGTGCGACCCGACACCCAACCGGTACTGAAGCAGATCGCGATCAGCGCATAGTCACGAATTCTTCGGCGCTCGTCGGATGGATCGCGACGGTGTCGTCGAAGTCTTGCTTCGTCGCGCCCATGCGGATAGCGACCGCAAAGCCCTGCATCATCTCGTCCGCGCCGTCGCCGATCACGTGGCAACCGACGATACGCTCGTCGTCGCCGGCCGTAATCAGCTTCATTACGGTGGTCTCCTTGTCGTCGCCGAGCGCGTAGTACATCGGCGTGAAACGCGACAGGTAGACCTTCACCGCCTCGCCGAACTCGGCACGGGCCTCCGCCTCGGTCATGCCCTGGGTACCCATCGGCGGATGACTGAAGATGACGGTCGGAACCAGACGGTAGTCGAGGTGGCGGCCTTCCATGCCGCCGTAAATGCGGTCCGCGAGGCGCCGACCTGCCGCGATGGCCACCGGCGTCAGCGCCTGCGCGCCCGTGACGTCGCCGATCGCAAAGATGTGTTCGACGTTGGTCACCTGGTACTTGTCGACGGGCACGAAGCCTTCCTCGTCAGTCAATACGCCCGCCTTGTCGAGCGCGAGTGTATCGGTGTTCGGCTCGCGACCGATGGCCCACAGGATGCAGTCCACCGGGCCGAAGCGGCGCCCGTCCTCGCTGGTCATGACCAGGCCGTCGTTTTGCTTCTCGACGCCCGCCGGAATGACCCGCGTATCGAAACGGACGCCACTCTTCTGCATTGCCAGCATGACTTCTTCCCCGAGCATAGCGTCGAAACTCCGCACGACGCCGTCCTTGCGCACGACGATCTGCACGTCGCTGCCGAGGGCATTGAAAACGCCGCCGAGTTCGATCGCGACGTAACCGCTGCCGGCAATGAGCACGCGCTGCGGGCGCTCGTCGAGCGCGAAGAAATCGTCCGACACGATGCCGTAGCCGGCGCCCGGGATGTCCGGCACCATCGGCCGTCCGCCGGTGGCGATGACGATCCGGCCCGCGCGGTAGTGCTCGTCGCCGACGGCCAGGGTGTGCGAATCAACGAAACTCGCGGCGCCGGCGATAAAGTCGACGCCGCGCTTGTCGAGGTTGTTTTCGTAGATGCCGTTGAGGCGTGTGACATAAGCGTCGCGGCGGGCCTTCAGGGCTGCCCAGTCATGCCCGCCGACCCGGACGTCGAAGCCGTAGTCGGCGGCGTGGTCCAGGTGGTGCTGCGTCTCGGCCGTATACCACATAACCTTCTTCGGCACGCAGCCAACATTGACGCAGGTCCCGCCCAGGGGCCCGTACTCGATGACGGCCGCTCGCGCGCCGTATTCCGCGGCCCGCTGCGCGTGCGCCAGCCCGCCGCTGCCGCCGCCGATAACCAGCAGATCGTACTCCTTACCCAAGTCCTTACTCCTTCCGGTGCCGTGCTAACATCCTGCGCCGGAGAAGGATATCAGCAACGTCAATGAGCAACCCACTTCTGGACACGTCGTCACTGCCGCGCTTCGCGGAGATCGAGCCCGAACACGTATTGCCGGCCCTCGAGCACCTCATCGCCGCTCACCGCAGCCGGCTCCACCAGCTGCTCGACAATACCGCGGAACCGGACTTCGACTCGCTGGTGGCACCGCTTGAGGACATGGAACACGAGCTGTCGCGCGTCTGGTCCCCGGTCAGCCACCTGCAGGGCGTGCTCGGTTCCCCGGAATGGCGTGAAGCTTACAACGCAGCCCTGCCGATACTGACCGAGTACGGCACGGAATTGTCACAGAACGCGCGGCTGCAGCAAGCTTATGCCCGCGTGGACAGCCACCTGCCGGCGGACGCCAGCGAGGCGCGACGCAACACCGTGGCCCATGCGCTGCGCGACTTCCACCTCGCCGGGGTAGACCTGCCCGACGCCGAGAAGAAGCGCTTCCGGGAGATCATGCAGGCGCTCGCCGCGGCCCAGGCCAGCTTCGACCACAACGTGCAGGACGCATCGGACGCCTGGGCGCTGTCCATTGACCACGAGGCGGAACTGGAAGGCCTGTCGCCGCAGGTCCTGCAGCGTGCCGCGGCAGAGGCCTTGCAGCGGGGCCGCGACGGCTGGCTGCTGACGCTCGACTACCCGACCTACCATGACGTCATGACCCATGCGGAAAACCGCGGTCTGCGTGAAACCTTCTATCATGGCTGGGTGACCCGCGGTTCCGACCAGGGCGCGAGCGAGGAGTGGGACAACAGCACCAACATCGAGGCGATCCTGGCGCTGCGCCACGAGGCCGCGCAGCTCGTCGGCTTCGACAGCTACGCGCATTACTCGCTGGCCACCAAGATGGCGGAGGCGCCGGCACAGGTCATCGACTTCCTGCGCGACCTTGCCGCCCGCTCGCGACCGGCGGCGGAAGCGGAGCTTGCCGAGCTCCGCGAGTTCGCGGGCATGACCGTCGAACCCTGGGACGTGTCGTTCCTGCTCGAGAAGCTGAAGCAACAGAAATTCTCGATCTCGAACGAGGCCCTGCGCCAGTATTTCCCGGCGAAAAGGGTAATGGATGGCCTGTTCGAGCTGGCGAGCCGCCTGTACGGCGTGCGCTTCTCGATCGACCCGGACGTCGTCACCTGGCACGAGGACGCGGTGTACTACCGGGTGCACAACGAAGACGGCGAGGCGGTGGGCGGCTTCTACACCGACCTGTACGCGCGCAGCGGCAAGCGCACGGGCGCCTGGGTGGACGACTGTGTCAACCGCAAGAACCTCAACGGTTCGACCACGCAGCCGGTCGGCTTCCTCGTCTGCAATTTTGTGCCACCCGACGAACACGGTCGGTCGCTGCTGGCGCACAGCGACGTGGTCACGGTATTCCACGAGTTCGGGCACATGCTGCACCATCTGCTGACGCGCATCGACTACCCGAGCATTGCCGGGATCAACGGTGTGCCGTGGGACGCGGTAGAGCTGCCCAGCCAGTTCATGGAGAACTTCGCCTGGTGCTACGAGGTGCTCGAGCGCTGCTCGTCGCACGCCGAAACGGGCGAACCCTTGCCGAAGGACCTGTTCGAGCGCCTCGACGAGAGCCGCCACACGGGCGCCGGGCTGGCTATGATGCGGCAGATCGAGTTCGGGCTGTTCGACATGCGCCTGCACGCGGAGTACGACCCCATAGGCCCGAGCGCGGTGCTTCGCACGCTCGGCGAGGTGCGCGAGGAAGTCTCGCTGCTAACGCACCCGTCATACAACCGCCTGCCGCACAGCTTCTCCCACGTCTTCGCCGGCGGCTACGCAGCCGGTTACTACAGCTACAAGTGGGCCGAGGTGCTCGCGGCCGATGCGTTCGCGGCCTTCACGGACGCCGGCATCTTCGATGCCGCGACCGCCGCGCGCTTCCGGCGCGAGATACTCGAAATCGGGGGTAGCCGCGACTTCATGCAGGCTTATGTCGATTTCCGCGGTCGCAAGCCGGAGATCGACGCTCTGCTGCGCCAGAGCGGGATCGTGTCGTGAAGATCGCCACCTGGAACGTGAACTCGATGAAGGTGCGCCTGCCGCACGTCCTCGAATGGCTGTCGGCAGCCGATCCCGACGTCCTGGTGCTGCAGGAGATCAAGCAGCTGACGGAGATGTTCCCGCAGGACGAACTGGCGGAAGCCGGCTACCGATCGCTCGCCAACGGGCAGAAGACCTACAACGGCGTCGCCGTCATCAGCAAGTCTGAGCCGCAGGATCCCGACCTCGAGCTGCCCGGCCTCGGCGACCCGCAGCGCCGCGTGCTGGCCGCGACGATCGACGACGTACGCGTCATCAATCTCTACGTGCCGAACGGCTCCGAAGTCGGTTCGGAAAAGTACGAGTACAAGCTCGGCTGGCTGCGCAGCCTGCGCGACTACCTCGCCGGGCAACTGCAGCAACACGAGAACGTCGTCGTGCTCGGCGACTTCAATATCGCGCCCGCCGATGAGGACGTGTACGACCCGGAGAAGTGGGGCGAAGCGATCCTGTGTAGCCCGGCGGAGCGCGCGGCGCTCTCGGAGCTGCTCGATCTCGGACTCACCGACGTGTTCCGCGAATTCGATCAGCCCGAGAAGAGCTTCAGCTGGTGGGACTACCGCGCCGCCATGTTCCGCCGCAATGCGGGGCTACGCATCGATCTTATCCTGACCAGCGCGGCGATGACCGGCCGCTGCAAGGCAAGCTACATCGACAGGGAGCCGCGCACCTGGGAGCGGCCCTCGGACCATACCCCGGTCATCGCGGAGTTCCGGTCCTGAAACCCGGCTGGGCAGATTTTACCGAAATGACATATTGTCGAATATCGGCCGGTATGCTCTCGATGCGATGTGTATGATTGAGCCTGCAGCGCCCGACAGCGAATGGATGCGCGTTGCCGTCAGGACGACGGCATGAACGACCCCGGACGCAGGCCAGTGCCGGGCGATACGGCCAACAACAAGAAGAACAGTATCGTGTCCCAGGATCGCCGTAACGACTACGACGTAACCAACACCGTGCAGGTCAGCAGTCCCGCTGCTGTGCGCAATGCGGTCTGGCAGCTGTATGCGGAGACGTTTCCTGGCGCGCCGATCGACAGGCTGTGGCTCGCGTTCTACGACTTCGAGCGCCTGTTCACCGGGCGCTACCCCGGCTTCCTCGGTTGCGATACGACCTATCACGACATGCAGCACACGCTGGACATGACGCTTGCGCTGGCGCGCCTCATCGCAGGCTATGAACGCAGCGTCGAGGCCTCGGACCGCCTCGGGCCCGAGCGTGCGCTAATGGCGATCATCACCGCGCTGTTCCACGACTCGGGCTACATCCGCCACCAGGAGCGTGACGGCGACTTCATCAACGGCGCCGAATTCACGCTTTATCACGTGACGCGCAGCGCCGATTTCCTGCGCCACTACCTGCCCGAGCTCGGCCTCGCGAAGGAGGCCGGCGTCGCAAGCATGATCGTGCATTTCACCGGCTACGAGGTCGATCTCGACGATATCGAACTCGACGACCCACGCGACGTGATATGCGGCCACCTGCTCGGCACCGCCGACATGATCGCGCAGATGGCGGATCGTTGTTACCTGGAGAAATGCCGCGACCGGTTGTACAAGGAATTCGTGGTCGGCGGCGTCGCCGTCGAGAATTCGAAGCCCGGTGAGTACATGGTGCGCTACAAGTCCGGCCAGGACCTGCTGCAGAAGACGCCGGTCTTCTACCAGCAAGTCATGCGCGATCGCCTGAACCTGAAGTTCAATCGCGCTTATCGCTATATCGAGGTTCTCTACGACGGCCACAACCCTTACATCGAGGCGATCCGTAACAACATCACCCACCTCGTGCGCATCATCTCGACCGGCAACTGGGCGCTGTTGCGCCGCGACCCGCCATGCTTCGTCGGCGTTTCGGACGCCGTGCACGAACTCGAGAGTTTCGTGATGGAGCAGCTCGCCGCCCTGACCGGGCGCGCCATCGAGAAAGACGAATTGCTGATGCCCGTGTGAATCCGCCGCTCAGGCGCCGGGTCCGGCCTGTTCCTCCCACACCCTGTAGGACGCGTATTGCTGCCGCGTGAGGCGGCGCTTGGCGTAGAACGCAGCAATGCCCGCGGCCGCGAGCGCGTAAATGGCGTCCGCCGGCGTCATCACCTCGTCGAAGAACACCGGCCACGTGAAGCTCGTGGCGGCCCGCAATACCGCCAGCGTGCCGGTATCGTACTCCGCCGCGGTAAACGAGGCCGCGACGATCACGTTGCCGGCCAGCGCGCCCGCCACCGCGGCGACGGCGGCGACGACCGGGAAGCGCCAGTCGAGACCGCGGCCCGCGCGGCGCACCGCGAGCCCGATGATCAGGCCCTGCACCACGGTCATCCAGGGGAACACGCGCCCGAGCGCCGTCGACAGCATCACCCAGACCAGGCTGAAAGCGACGATCGCCAGCACGGCCGCGATGATGGCCCCGCGCAGCGATTGTGCGCGAACGAGTCGCGCGCCGGCCTCAACGTCCGGCATTGCGGAGCGCTCGCGGGAATGCCGCTTCGGCAGGCGCAGCACCTGTTTGCGTTGGTCGTCGCTCATGGCGAGTGTCGGGATTCCTGGCGGGCGGGGATGGTAGACTGCCCGTCCTGCAGTCCTGCAAAGATACCGGAGGCGGATGTCATGAGCCACCTGATACCCCGTGCCATCGCGGTCGTGCTGCTGCTTGCGACCCTGCCTGCGGTTGCCCAGGAGGGCGCGGACATCGGCGCGAAAATCCGCGATACGCAGGCGCTGGTCGCGAAGGAGTTTCGCCAGATCCTGCGCGAGGAAATGATGCTCAGCGATGCGGAGGCCGGGGAATTCTGGCCGCTCTATGAGCGCTACAGTGCCGAGAAACGGGTCGTCAACGAACCGTACCTTGCAGGCCTGATCGAGTATGTCGACCGCTACTACGGCGGCGACCTGACCGACGCACACGCCGAACGCCTGATGAACACGTATTTCGAGGTGCAGCAGGCGCTCCTCAGGAAGCGCCACGAGTACGTGAAGAAGTTCGGCAAGATCATGGGCAGCGTCAAGGTCATGCGCTTCTTCCAGCTCGAGAACAAGGTGCAGGCCGAAGTCAACGCCGCGCTCGCGGTCACGATACCGCTCGCGGACCCGCGCTGACCGTCATGCGAGCAGCGCTGTACCGCACATTCGGCGGAGCACAAAAGGTCCTCGAGATTGCCGAGGTGGAAACGCCGGCGCCCGGACCCGGCGAGGTCCTGGTGCGGCTTTCTACCAGCGCCATCAACCCGTCAGACGTGAAGAAGCGGGCCGGCGCTTTCCCCGACCTTCTGGATGCCGGCTTCATTATTCCGAACAGCGACGGCGCCGGCGTCATCGAGGCAGTCGGCGACGGCGTCGACAAGAGCCGCAAGGGTGAACGCGTCTGGGTGTACCAGGCGCAGCACGAGCGCCGCTTCGGTACAGCCGCCGAATACGTCGCGATCCGCAGCGATTGCGTGCCGCGCTTGCCGGAAAACGTAGGCTTTGACGTCGGCGCCTGCCTCGGCATCCCGGCGATGACGGCCCACCGCACCGTGTTCGCCGACGGAGACGTCGAAGGCCAGGCGCTCCTGGTCATGGGCGGCGCCGGCCGCGTCGGGCATTACGCAATCCAGTGGGCTCACCGCGACGGCGCGACGGTCATCGCGACCGCCAGCAACCCAGACGACCGTGAGGCATGCCTGGACGCCGGCGCAGATCGCGTTGTCGACCATCGCGCCGCTGACTTCGCGGCACAGGTGCTCGAAGCGAACAGTGGCGAACTCGTCGACCGGGTTATCGACCTCGAGTTCGGTGTTAACCTGCCGGTATCGCTCGAGGTGCTCAGGGTGGGCGGCACGATCGCCGCGTACGGCTCGACGAAGAAGCCGGAGCCGGTGCTCCCGTTCTACCGGATGATGTACAAGGACCTGACGCTGCGCACGATTATCGTCTTTTCGATGTCGAACAGCGCGAAAGACCACGCCGTTGCGGACATCAACAGTGCGCTGTCGCACGGCTGGCTACAGCATCGAATTGCGCACTCGATGCCACTCGAAAACATTGTCGCAGGCAACGAACTCGTGGAATTCGACAAGCCGCGCGGGGCGGTGATTCTCGAGATTGCCTGAGAACCGCAAGCGACGAAGGGTCGGCTTGGCCGTAGGAGCGGTTCTTGAACCGCGATTCAGGCTTGTTCGCGCGCCGAGGCGCGCTCCTACAGCAATGATCGCTTGGACCGCAGAATTTTTCGAACCGCAGCCGAATGGGGGGGTACATTGGTGAAGCACGCTGTCATTCCGTTGCTATTGATGTGCGCCGCCTGCTCGTCGTGGACCGGCCCGCCGAACGAGAGCCGCTTTACGCGGGCAGCGGAATCCTGGACCGGCGCGCCGCTGGACGAAATGATCGCCGTCTGGGGCCCGCCGCGGCAGTACCTCGACGACTCGGAGATCGAGGATGCCGGCATCGCGATCTGGCGCAGCACCCGGGGCGATGCCTATCGCTGCAACATCAACGCCTGGTACGACCCGGACAGGATTGTCACCCGCATCGACGTCACGTCTTACAAGTGCGACGAAAAATACGAGGCATACCTCGACGGGCTGATGCGGCGGCGCTGAGCACCGCTCACCAGAGGTAGAGACTCGCGTTCTTGTTGAGAATGCGCATCGGCACGACCGCCTCGGCGGCCCGTCTTTCCATCCCGTAGCAAACGTGCAGCGGCAGCAGGTGCTCCTCCCGCGGGTGGCAGTAGCGCGCGTGCGGCGCCTCTTGCCACTGAATCAGCCGGCGGGCCCTCTCGGCCTCGTCGAGGTCCGGGCTCGAGCAGGTGTCGATTAGCCAGCGCTCGAAGGCGTCGTTCCTATCGTCCGGTCGTGACGCATCCGGACTGAAGAACGCCTTGAGGTTATGGAAGGAGAAGCCGGAACCAATGACCAGGACGCCGTCGCGTTGCATCTCCGACATCGCCGCGCCGAGCGCCACGTGCGCGGCCGGATCGAGCGAGGCGAGTAACGACAGCTGGATGCAGGGAATATCTGCCTCGGGATACATGATCTTCAGCGGAATGAAGAGGCCATGATCGAAGCCCCGGTCGGTGTCGAGCTCGACCTCGACGCCGCTGGCATCCAGGCAGGTGCGGAGCCGGTCTGCCAGCCCGGGATCGCCCGGTGCCGGGTACTGGATCTCGTAGGACTCCGGCGGGAACCCGTAGTAGTCATAAATGATCTCCGGGCGCTCTCCACCGGTGATCGTCGCGACGGCCTCCTCCCAGTGGGCGCTGACGACGATAATCGCCCCGGGCCGGTCGATGGTTGCCGCGATGGAACGGAGACCCTGGATCATTTCCTCGTGCGCCGGGTCGCCGAGCAGCGGCAGCGGGCCGCCGCCGTGAGAAAGGAACAGCGCGCTGGCCTTGCGTGGAATCTGCCCGATAGTCATTACCTGATGGTAGCAGCCGGCAGCGTCGGCATGCTTGCGTGCACCGCGCGCCATCGGCAATCTTGGCGCTCACCCGTCAGTAACAGGAACCGGGAGGCGCACGATGAGGTCATGGTCCCTGCATTGCCTGGCCATCGCACTGCTCGCGATTGGCGCCGGGCATTCGAGCGCGGAAGAAGCCGCGAACGAGCAGGTGCAGAACCGCGGCGCCGGCAAGGACAACTGGTGGGATGCTCTGCCCCGCCGGGAGTGGTCCGAGTTCGAGCGTATCGACCAGGACCAGGACTGGTTCGAGGTGTACCGCATCGCCGACGGCGTGTTTGCGATCTACGAGCCGGGGCAGTTCGAAGAGGTGATCTCTTTCCTGGTTACCGGTGAGGAGCGTGCGCTGCTGTTCGATACCGGCCTCGGCATCGGCGACATGAAGCGCGTCGTCGAGCAGCTCACCGATCTCGAGATCATCGTGCTGAATTCGCACACGCACTACGACCACATCGGCGGCAATTACCAGTTCGAGACCATCTACGCCCGCGACACCGATTACACGCGCCGCCGCGCCGGCGGCAGCCCGCCCGAGGCCACGGCCGAATTCCTCAAGGAAGGCTGGGTGTGGAAGCCGCTGCCAGAGGGCTTCGACGCCGGTGACTTTCGCAGCCGGTCGTTTACGATCAGCCGGTTCGTCGACGAAGGCGACGTAATCGACCTGGGCGGCAGGCAACTGGAGATCCTGAGCACGCCGGGTCATGCGCCCGATGCGATCTGCCTCATCGACCGCGAGAACCGCCTGCTGCTGACTGGCGACTCCTTCTACCTCGCGCCGCTGTATACGCACCTCGAAGGATCCGACTTCCTCGACTACGAAAAGACCGCGGCGCGACTCGCAGGGCTCGCAGGCCAGATCGATGCGGCGATCACGTCACACAACGTGCCGGTGGTTGCGCCGCACTACATGACCGCGCTCGGCGATGCGTTCTCCGCGATCGCGAACGGCACAGCCAACGACTACGTGACCGCAGACGGGTTCCGTGAGTACCGCTTCGACGATTTCTCGGTGATCGTCGATGCGCGTGGCCCGGCTTACGATTGCTCGAAGGCGGAACACGAGATCGAGGTTCTGGTGTGCGAGAACCCGGCGCTGTCGGCACTGGACTGGAAGCTTTTAAAAACCTACTCGCTCGCAAGAACGATGTTGCAGTTGAATAGCGGCCTGGATTTCCGCATCTCCAGTACGTACTTCGAAGCCGAGCAGCGTGAATGGACCGATCATCGCAACGAGTGCCGGGATGCCGGGGATCCCGTCGCCTGCACCCGCGCGAGCTATGAGCGGCGTATTGCGTGGTTTCAGGCCCGCTACTTCCTCGTGGAAGGCGGCGACCCGGTCGCGTTCATATGTAATGGAACGGAGGAGATCGTGGCCGCTTTCGTTCCAACCGATCCCCCGACGGTTCGGCTCAGACGTGGCGATATGCTGCTGGTCGCATGGCAGGTGCCGTCCGCCTCGGGCGCAAGATACGAAGCCGATTTAGGCATGAGCTTCTGGACCAAAGGCGACGCGGCGATCGCCGAGTGGCCGCAGGGCACCCGTCTCGACTGTCGTGTGACGCCGTAGCCGTGCTGCCGGACTTCAGGGGCCGGCATAGGTGAACAGGAAGGTGCCGACCTGCAGGCCGTCGTAGAGCACGTGCGCAAGCACCAGTGGCAGCACGCGGCGAATTCGCAGGTAGAAGAACCCGATGACGGTGCTCTTTATCGCGATCGTAACGATCCCGTACGGCCCCTGGCTCCAGTGCAGGAGACCGAACAGGATCGCAGCCGCGACGATAACCGCCACCAGCCATGCCTTGTTGTCGGAGAGAGACCACAGCTCGGTCAGCAGGAAGGCGCGGACCAGTTCCTCGTACAGGGCAATGCCCACCCACAGCACGGGCCCGAACCAGACGACGACCATCCACGGCTGCGCGCGCATGTCGAGCATCAACCCGAGCAGCTCCTCGTTGGAGCGGAACTCGAGCACATCGCGAAGCGTCGCTTGCGCGAGAAAAAAGAGCGCGAAACAGGCGAGCGCAAGTCCGAGACCCCAGAGGACGTCGGTGGCCAGCCCGCCAGTACCGCGGTTGAGGTCCGACAGCGGCTCGCCGAGATAATAGCGCTTGAGCAAGGTGACCGCCGCGATGCCGATGCTGCCGAACAGGAGCGGGTAGACGATCAGTTCGATCGCTGCGAAGGCACTCGACTGGTGAACGCGGTACCAGGCCATGAGGACTGCAGGAAAACCGGCTACGACAAGTAGTGAGACGATCCGCCGTGTGACCATGCGTGCGCTTCGCGGGTTCGCCGCCATCCGTAATGCTTACTGCGCGATGGCCGCGACGGTGCCGCCGGTGAGCCGGACCAGGTCGTCGGGGGTCAGCCGAAACACCGCGTTTGGCGTGCCCGCTGCGGCCCAGATGGTCTCAAAAGCGAGCAGTGACTCGTCGATGAAGATTACCGATTCATTGCGATGTCCGACCGGGGGCACACCGCCGATTGCAAAACCGGTCTGCTCGCGGACGAACGCGGCGTCGGCCCGGCCGATACCTTCACCCAGCAGTTCCGCGAGGCGCGCCTCGTCGACCCGCACGGACCCCGACGCGATCGCGAGTACCGGCCGGTCGCTGTCGAGCGCGCGGAAGATCAGCGATTTAGCGATCTGGCCAACGGCGCAGCCGATGGCTGCGGCCGCGTCCGCGGCCGTGCGGGTGCTGGTGTCGAATTCGAGCACCTCGAAGCCCTCGCCCAGCGTCGCCTGGACCTTCAGCGCGGATGCCGACGTTGCGGGTTTCATTTGGATTCGCTCGTTGTAAGGTTGCGCGCGAACACCGTCCCTCGCTCGTCGTTCAGGAACCTGACGTCGCTTTTTTCCTGCCAGCCCGCCCGTCGCAACATGCTCTGCAGGATGGACGTACTGAAATAGACTTCATCGTAGCGCAGGTCGCGCGCCAGGCGCTCAGCGGCTTCGATGAGCGCTCTCGCGATGCCTCGCCCCCGGGCCTCCGGCGCCACCAGCAGGCCGACGACGGACGGCGTGAGTCCGGTCGCTGCATCGCGATCGAGCGCAGCGCTGCCGAGGATACGATCGCCCTCGATTGCCACGAGCCCGATGGGCAGCCGGTCGCGGTTGCAGCGCGATGCGAGATCGGCGCGCGCATTGCCGGGACCACTATCGCCGTAGTACGGCGCCCACTCAGCTTCGTACCGTGCGGCCAGTTCGTCCACGGACCCGGTATGGTCAGCCAGTAGTGCGATGTGCAATTTTGCTCCTTGCGCGGTGCTCCTGGCCCCATTGGCCAGTATCTGGAAACAGCCCGAAACCTGGCGTGCCTGGCGGTCGGCGCAGCGCCATTTTCCCGGATGTCGCCGCGTTTTTGTATACTGCTGCGACCCCGCGGGACGCCGACCGATACTGCTTGTCCTGCACGCACATGAAACCGGATGACCGACTATGACCAGAACCAGCGTTGTATTTTCCGTCCTGATGGCCGCCTGCATCCTGTTCACGCAGGCCGGTAATGCAGAAGTCACTCGCCTTTCGGAACCCGTGGCGGTGACCGACGATGCCGAGATCTTCGGCGCGCCGCTCGACGCAGATGCCCGCGCGACCTCGCTCGAAGCGTTGCTCGACAGTCCAGCCGACTTCGTCGATACGGCCATCAGGGTCGATGCAAGGATCTCCCAGGTCTGCCAGAAGAAAGGCTGCTTCATGATTGCAACGGCCGGCGACCAGGCAGTCCGCATCTCCTTCAAGGACTACTCGTTCTTCGTACCCACCGATACCGGCGGCAAGACCGTCACGGTCACAGGTAAGTTTATCGAGCGCGAACTGTCGGAGAAGCAGGCGGCGCATTTTCGCGAGGATGCGGGCAGTGACACGATCCAGGCCGGCAGGGTCTATGAAATCGTCGCGGACGCAGTGAGCATCCCGAAGACCTGATCCTGTCGCGCCCCGGCCGGAACCCCGGTATCAGACAAAAGCGATCTCGACGCACTGGCGGCAGGGTCAGCTAGCAGCGCGATCTTGCAGCCTGCGTGCGGAGAGGGCGCGGCTCGTCGGCGAGACTCTAACGCGGTGCGGCGTCGGGAAAACCGATTCGTTGCAGCAAGTCCTGAAACGCCGGACTGGAGCGTAATCCGTCGAATGCGGGGTTTGCCTTTATGTGCAATATCTGTGGTTGACGATGTTGATAGGCTTTTTCAAGTAACTCCAGTGCCAGCTCCGACTCCCCGGCACGCACATAGAGCTGGGCAAGTAACACGTGGTCCCTGAATCCCGGATCGCGTTCGACCAACGCATCTGCAAGGGAACGAATTGCGCCGGCGTAACCTGACTCCGAGAAGCCTTTTTCCAGTGCCCGTAGCAGTGTCTCGTCCTGACCCCACGTTTTCTTGTAGGCGTCCAGAGCCTCTTCATACCTGCCCTGGAACCACAAAGCTTCACGATAGAAAGTGAGGTCTGCCGCGTTGCCCGGATCGGCGGCAACGCTGTTCCTCGTCTCTTCGATGACCTTGTCGTATTGCCTGGCGAATATTCTGTGGCCATCAAGGACGAGGCGGGTCACGGGGGAAAACGGATCGTACAAATGGCCAATTTCGACCTGTTCCAGGCTTCCTTCGACGTCGCCCATGACCATCAGGTAATCCGCATAAGCATGCCGGGTGCGTGCGTCACTGGGATCCAGTTGCAGGGCCCGCAACAGGTTTGACCTTGCCGAATCCCAATCCCAGTCATAGTACAGCTGGATGTAACCGAGCGTTGAGTATCCCCCGGGTGAATTGCTATCCAGGCTGATCGCCTTTAAGGCTGCCTCCCGCGCCTTGGGGATGGACTCGGAGCTCGATGCCCAACCAAAGAAAGCCGTGGCCATATAGGCACCGGCTTTCTTTGGTTGGTCATCGAGCTCCGAGTCCATCCCCAAGGCGCGGGA
>JAAUYE010185774.1_pt1 | contig 32306 bp, 48 predicted proteins | sample 7278081 | NCBI WGS metagenome assembly JAAUYE01 (sample SAMN14350131, study PRJNA611818) | marine sediment metagenome | isolation source: surface marine sediment (0.6m) | place: French Polynesia: Moorea | collected 2018-08
CTTCAACCGCACCTTGATGCGGACGGTCACGTCTCCTCCGTAGTTGTACGTGGCATCTGTATAGATACCGCTGGCATTCGCCAGCCCCTGGGATATTAGTGCGCCTGTATACGCATTCTCAATCCGGACCTTGGCGCCGTTAATGCCATTCTGGTCCGAATCCAAAACCGTTACCGTGAGGGTTACAGTCTGGTTTATCGTGACCGTGCCGGTGTAGCCGGCAGCGACCTCGTAGCTGAAACCGGAGGAGGTATCGCCGCCGCCTGTCCGCTGGACATTGATCGCGGTGCCTCCGGTAATGTTGATCGTGACATCGCCGTCGAGGGCGTTGTCGATATAGAACACTCGGTTGCCCGCAGTGTGATCCTGGCTGGCGTAGCCGTCGACCGTTAAGCCGGTGAAGTTGTAAGTGGTCAGGCTGGCGGTGTTGAGGCTGATCTCGATCGCGTTACCGGTGCCATCCGAGATGAACGTGCTGTTGGTCTGGTTGTCGGCCTCGGTCGGCGTGGTTGAGATCAGCACCGCGCCGTTGGCGTTGGGGGTTCCGATCCATGTATTGCCGTCCATGTTCATACCGCTGAGCGTCGCCTGATCGCAGTTGATGAACGTGGAGTTATCGCAGTTCTTGTCGACGTCCTCGGCGGCCCAGGTCATCGCCCCGAAATCAATCCACTGGGTCTGGTCAAGGGTGATCTCGTCGACGTTCGCATCATCCCAGTAGAACTGAGCGCGGGTGCCGACGTTGATATTTACAACACGGGTCTGCCGGAAGATGTTGGTGCCGGTGGCATTACCGACGACGCGCATCGGGAAGTGGTTCGCGCCGACAGCATGGCCACCACCATTATCGCCGAGATAGAACCACTGCTCATCTGTACCTGAAAACGCGCTGGTTCCAGTACCAGTATCGCCCCACTCTGTCGGAGCAAAAATGTAGTAGGTCGAGCCGACAGGGTTCGAGAACAGGCCGGCGCCGACGGTAATATCGTCGCCCACCAGGTCGGCCATGGTCTCGGGGGTTCCGCTGGTGCCGCCCGTTACCGTGGCTGCGTAGCCGGTGGTGGAGGAGGTCGAGTTCGCGATGTAGTAGATACCATCGAAGAACGTGTTCGGAATCGTACCCTGACCTTTGATCAGGTGGATTGAGCCGTAGCCGACCTGCAGGATTGTGGTGTGCGCGATATTGGCCTCGGAACCTGCGTGATCGTAGTAGTCGACGTTTGCGGTGCCGGGGCTGGCCACGACCACCGACACGTCGAGCTTGATTGCACTGTACTTCTTCTCGTAGGGCAGGCCAATGACATCGAATCCCGCAACCGCATACCCGCAAACATCGGTGCTGGTGCCATCAGCGGTGTCGGCCAGGACGATCTGCGCACCGAGGTTCGCGAACGAATCATGCAGGTTATCCTTGATCATCATGTAGATGGTCGAGTCAGACAGGTCGAGGCTGAACGTGTTGCCGTTCAGATCCTGGTCGTAGGCCAGATATTCCTGAGAGTTGGTGACCTGAAACTGAAGCGCGGTGCCGCCCTGGATGACAACGCCCGATTCGGTCGTGTTTGACTGCGGGTCGGCGCTGGAGTCGGCGGCAACCTCGTTGACATTGTTGCTGTCCTGCAGTTGGGTTCGATTGTCAGTGAGCGCCATGGTACTTCTCCAGCGCGATAGCCGCAGCGCAAACGCCGTACAGGTGCGTCGGTTGGCTCACGCACTCAATGCGATAGGTTTCGTCGCGCTGCGCGTAGGCCAGGTTATTCATGGCGGTATTGCCCAGGACGAGAACGATATCGCCATTCGGTATCTCATCGACCGTATGCATTCCAGTCGGTTCGAGAAAAACCAGTTGACCGTGAGCGAAGTCAATCGCCCTTTTCATCTCGTCCTCGTTTTCGATCATCACCAGGCGCTGAACGCCAAACGCGCCCTTGAGCTGACGCCAGATCTGGCGATCAACTTCGGGGGGCATCTGGGTGTCCTCGTATCTGGTGATGATGGTGATCAATGGACTGTCGAGGCCTCTTGAATCGCGAGTTCCATCATCCCTGGCCCGCCGGGGGAAAAACCGAGCGTCGGCTCGGCTATCTCGTCGGTCGGCCCGTCGGTCGGGTTCTTGATGATCCTGGGTGGCTCATCCCACGTTACCCAGTCGAGTTCAGTGGGCAGTTCGGCGACCGGCTTCTTCGCTCGAGCCTCGACCAGGTTGGTGGCCTCGGCCTGGTTCCAGGCGATGATGGTGTGCTTCTTGTAGCGTTTCCGCTTGGCCGTCGGGCCGCTGACGATAACCTTTACCTCGAACAGCCGGCGCAGCTCGTATCCCTGTTGATGACCTGGTGCGTGATAGAACATTTAGTTTTTCTCCCATGATTCGAGCTTCTTGTACGTGATGTTCAGCTCCTTGTTGTTAGCGGCAATGGCCGCTGCGACGATGGCATTGATCTGGTCGCGCGACACCACTGCCGCGTGTGAATGCACCTGTTCAGGCGCCGGATCAATACCCTCGACGTTGACGTTGACTGTCGTCTCGACTGCGGCCTGCGATTTTTCATACTGGTCGTACCCCGCGTAGCTGACGAGCAGCGCTGTCAGGATCGCCCAGATCCTGCCCATGATCGGATTGTCGGTGGCCTTGATCTGCATCAGAAGTGCCAGTTCACAGCGCCACCGAATCCGCACTCCTCGACATCACCGTCGAGCAGGCTGCAGGCCACGCCCCCGTTAATGAGCAGCTCGTCGACGCGCTTGCCCACCTGAAAGTTAATCCCCCACTCGCCGTCGTAGTTCCACGTGGAACCACAACCCTGCATCGCTGTCGAGTAATCGAACTGGCACGATCCCGCGGCCATCGACGCGGCCACCGCGGCAGCCATCGCATCGTAGTCCGAGCTGCGCATCCCCGAGGTGTTGATGGTCGCGGCCTCGGGCGTCGAGTGGTAATTATTGGTGACGCTGTTGTCGACGTTGATGCCGTGCGCCAGTGGATCAATCCACCACAGCAGCAGTATCAGTGCGACCATGCCGGTAAAAATGTACTTCATCTCTTTGTTGCGTATTTCCATCCTATACTCCATTGAAGTGTTCCCACAGTTCAGCGATGCCCAGGAACGCTGCGGACAGCGCTCCTACTGCAATCGCAATTTTGAATAACAAAACCATTGATCGAATCCCGTCGTTGATAGGCGTCATTTGCTCCTTCACAATGTGAACATCTGCAGCCACTTTCTTTATCAAGCCAGCATTCTTTTGCGTGGTTTCGGCCAGGCCGATGATTTTCGATTCATGCTCGATCAGCTTGTCGAAGATATGATCATGCGTTATCTCGGTCTGCCGACGCTCTTCACCGCTTCTTTGTTCTTTCGCTGACATTAGTTAATCGCCTTTGGCACTGCCGTGAAACGTAACCCTTTCTCGCCATCAATGAGCTGTCGCTGGTCGCGCTTGAATGTCAGGTGATAGTCGACAGGCTCGTTGATGACAATGACCTCTTGCTTCAGCCCCGCCACGGCAGAGACCAGCTCGGACAGGTCTATATCGCTGCCGATTTCTTTATCGGCGATAGTCTTTGCCAATCGATCGAGACCAGCCTGGATTCGCTCCTGGCCAGCCTGCATGTGCGCTTGCTGAGCAGCAGCGATCTCTTTCATAGCCGCAATCAATGTCGGCGAGTCGACGAGCTGGGCGTGGGTTTCCACTTCAGCTCCCTTGGCCTGCAATTCGGCGATTTGTTTTGGGGTTAGTTCACGCACGCGCGCAGTCCCTCAATGCGTTAATCATGTTCACTCGCTGCTGCAGCTCATCCCATAGGGTTTGTGCGCTCTGGCGAATCGTGACGGGGTTGCCGGCCATGTCTCGAGCGCTCTCCTCGATCACGGCATCACCGAGATCCTGGGTCTGACTCAGCACGGTGACCTCCTCGTAGTCGGGATCAAAGGCCGAGTAAATCGATTTGATTTGACGTGGATCAAAGACTCGGTATTCGAGTTCGCCCTCGTTAATACCCATGCCTGGATGGACGACGCTGTCGTAGCCGAGCGCTTTGAGCGCGTCGATAACTTGCTGATTGTCGAACATCCGGTAGGCCGGAACCTCCATTTTCAGAAATGCCTGCGGGTTTTGAGCATAGGCCTCTTGCGGGGTGATGGGGACGTCGTCCTGAAGCTCGGCTGGCGTGTTGGCCAGCTCGTACCAGGTGTCCATGTTGTAGTCGAGAAACTCGAAAAGCTCATTGTAAAGACCGAAAGGCGACTCCTCGTCGAGGGCGATTTGCACCATAAGATCCTCGCCAATGAGGTCGGCGATTTCCTGCAGGGAGATGAACGGGTCGCCGTCATCTTTTATCGGAACACGGTTATCCATCCTCAGGTAGGCCGCGGTCACTACGGGTTGACCTTCGTAGTCGGCAGCCTCAAGGTCGTTCTCGCTTTCCGCATAGAAACTGGCGGTTTGAGGTGACGGCGAATAGGTTATCGCGCCACGTCTTGACTGGGTGCCAACCGTAACGGCATCGGAACCATGCTCACCCCTGTAGACAACGAGGCCTGTATCATAGCCCTGGTCCTCGGCGCGCTGCTCTCGGGCCTCCTGGGTCATCTCCAGGCCACGGGCAACTGCCTGATCGTACTCGTCATACTCGCGCTGGTTGAGGTACTTGGTCTCGTCGATGTCGATATCAGTCTCTGCTGTTCGGCCAGGGCCGACGACGCGCAGGCCCATATCCTCGAACACGTCCTCGAGCGTTATCTCCGATCCGTCTTTCTTCTTGACCCCGAGCTTCTTGTACTCCTCGTACTGGGCGGTTGCCATGGCGGGGATGAGTTCGGCACTCTTACGAGCTGCCGCTTTTGTGAGCCGCCCCGTCGCGACGAGCTGAGCCGTAATGGTCTCATGGATCCGCTCTGCCTCATCCCGTGTGTCCTTCGCATTCGCTGCCGCCGCGAGGATATTCTTAATGTAGTCACTGTTCGTATCCTGTTCGAGTTCCTCTATGGTCTTGAGTGCTTCGTTGGTTTTGATGTAGCGCCGAACCAGGTCGAGTTTCTTGGTGTCGACCGCGAAGTGGTTCAGAAACTCCGACAGCGGCATCTCGACGTAGCCGCCGCTGTTATCCTGCATCTGATCGATCAGTTCCTGTGGCGCGTTGTCGAGCTCGCCGATGACGTCGGCGGCGATGTACATCTTCTTGTCCGCGCCCACGGTTTCGATGAAGTCGTTGAACACGGTCTTCGCGCGTTCGTTGGTCTTGCTCGACTGCGCCAGGTACAGCAGGTTGTCGAGGCCTTTCTGCGCCTCCTCCGAGTTGCGGCGGGACAGCAGGCCAGAGATTGACTCGCGCATCACGCGCTGGTCCCTGGTCATGTAGCGGTTGAGCGCATTGATCGATCCGGACATTGTCCCGCCACCGACCAGAGTGGCGATGCCGGTGACCACCTGCCGGCGCCCCTGAATCTCGAAGATTGCGCCCCAGTCGCCCTCGTTGTAGGCACCGACCAGCTCGTCGTCGAGGTCGTGCAGCGCGGCGTTCAGCGACTGGCCGGCGGTGGCAAGCTGCTCTGTCCACGCCTCACGGATAAGCCACTGCTTGACCTCGCGCTTCAGCCCGTCCTTGCCGAGGTTCTTGAAGATCTTCTCGATCATGCCGGTTGGCATGCGCTCAGTGCCGTACTCGATCGCAGCGTCGATCATGCCGTAGCGCATGGCCTTCTCGAACTCCATACCCTCAAGCCTCGCGGATCCATAGGATTCGGAGAAGGTTTTTACTGTCAGGAAACCGAGGGTCGGATTGAACTTGCCGCGGGTGGCCAGGGATGCCGCCAACCCCGGCGCCATGTCCAGGATCATGGTGACGCCACCGCGGATACCTTCGAGCAGCACCGACATGTTCTTCGGGGTGAGATCGGACTGCACGTCCTCGGCTTCCTGAATCAGTCCGCGCTGTTTGGCCAGGAAATCGTTACGGGCCTGATCCTGTTTGTCGAGGTAGGCGATCATGTCCTGGTCGTTGTTCTTGATGGCTTCCTCGCGCATTTTGCGATGGGTCATCCCCCACGCGTTGTCCTGCTCCACCTCGACGGCGAACATCTTGGTGGTTTCCCACATCTTGGCCAGGCCAACGAGCCAGGAGTCGACGACGCCACCGAGATCATCGACCGAGTCGCCCATCTCGTCGTCAGCCTGGAGCCGGCGCTCGATTTCCTCGAGCGTGGGGATGTCGTCTTTGGCAACCGAGGCGTTGCGCGGATCACTGAGCCACTGGGTTGTTTTCGGGCTGCGATCTCCCATATCGCCGACCTGCAGGCTGTTCAACCATGCTATCCGCTTGGCCTTCTCGGGATCCCGCTCAATGCTGGCCTCATCAATGTCGGTTTCCTGGCCCAGCCGTATGACCTCGGCGACCTTGTTTGGATCCCGCTTGCTGGCGATATCGAGCGCTTCGAGATGCGGCGCGGGTGTTTCCTCTGCCGGCACGGGTTCGCGCTGCACTGGCTGCAGCATGTCGTCGGGCATCAGCGCCGGGACATTCCTGTTCTGCGGGTTGAACGGATCAAAGGCCTCGCGAGGTAACTCAGCCATCTGCAAACTCCCGCCACTTCTTCTCGAACGATTCGGCAGTCGGGCGTTCCTGCAGCTCGTAGAAGTACTGGATCGCCTCGTCGTAAGCGGCTGAGTCTTTGCTCCTCAGGTAATCGCCACGAACCTTCATTGCATCCTCGACGCCCATACGCCCCAGGAAGGACTCTGTCCACGTCCCGCCGGATTTCGGGTAGGTGCGACGCGCCTCCGGCATCAGGGAATTGGCGCGATCTTTTTCGCGCATCTTCTCGTAGAACTCCAGTTTCTCCTCGTCATCCATCAAAGCAACAGACTTGCCACCCCAGTTCCAGAGGGTGCCGGTCTCGGCCTCGCTGATGGTGCGGTCGATAAATTCCTCGACCATCTGGTCAGACGGCGGCTGGCCAGCGTTGGCTGGGTCGCGCTGGTACTGCATGTACCAGTCGTTGATGTGGGTGATGATGCTGTTGGCTTTCGACCACCCCATCTTCTCGGTCATGGCCAGGACGCGCTGCTGCTGGCTGAACATTCCATCGGCCTGGCCACCGACCAGGATGTCATCCCAGTGTTTGCGGTCGGACGCCGTAAGCCTCGACCAGTTGGCCATGAAATAGTCGAGCGCCTCTTTGCGCCTGCCTGATCGTTCTAGCACGTTGAGGTTGTGCCAGACACTGAAGTCCGAAACCTTCGGCTCGGTGCCGGCACCGACCTGTCGCAGGTAGTTCTCGACGTTGGATCGGTGCGCTGGCAGCATTTCCTTGAAATCACGGTAGGCCTGAGTACTGGGATCTCGAAGCATCTCAAGCGTGATGGCGCCATCGCGAACCTGCAGATCCACTTTCTGGTAGAGGTCGAGTTCCTTTTGCGTCTCGGCATTGCCGCGCTGAGTTTCGAGGCTGTTGTACCAGGTGATCGATTCCTTCATGCGCTGCGCACGATTCGGGTCGTCGGCGTACATTGCGTTCAGAGCCATGCTGGCCTCGAACTGGTTGTTGATGTTGGGGTTCGCGATCAGCTCGACAGCGGCGTCATAGGACTCGGTCTCGATCACTCGCTGCATGGCCTCGGTCTTCAGCGCCCGGAGCTGGTCGGCGCCGAGGTTGTTAACCCAGGGCTGATCAAGGGCGTCGATCATTTCCTGTGGCGACATTGCCCGGAGTGCGCCGAGGGTCATTTCCTCGCGCCTGCTCCTGAGGGTTGCCTCGGCCTGCTCACGGCTGATGACGTTGCGCTCGACCATCGAGTCGAGGGAGAGCTGCAGCGCCTTGGTGGCCTGGGGGATATTCCCGGTGGCAATTGCGCCCTTGGTCATGGCTTCGAATGCGTTCTCCATGTATCCAATTTCGCGGTCATTCTTGCGCTGCTGAACGACCTGGCCCATCTTCAGCTTGTCGGCCTCGACCTGAACCTGCGTTCGCTCCACAAACATGTTGCGGATGTTGCTGTCGGTAATGTAGGAGGCGGCGTTCCCCAGCCCCTCGTTCATGTCCGCGGCAAAGCGATCATCGATGGTATCGATGTCCTCGTCGTTCTGGTACTTTTCCTGGGCCGCTATCTGGGCCAGGTTGAACTGCACCTCGGCGTTGGCGAGCTCCTCGTTGTCCTTTTTCTGGGCAACTTCCTTTAGCGCATCGGAAGCCACACCCAGCGCCTCGTCCTGGTAGAGGCGGGGAGCCACCATTCCTGGCGCACGGGTCGCGCCTCGCGGGACGCGAATTTGAATATTGCTGGCTTCAGGTATTCTGGGCATTAGCCGCTCCTGTCATAGCCGATGTTGCTCGGCGGTTTGCCGTATCCGGGGCGAGGCTTCTTTGGCTTTTGCGCGTAGGACAGAGGGAGATCCTTCAGCGCCGTGATGGCCGCGCTGAATCGAATATCCTTGGCTCTAGCGTCGGCCTGCATCTTTGCCCACTCGCCCTGGCTGCGCACATTACGCGCCTCTGCCCGAATATCGGATGCGGCCACCGCGGAATCGTAGATCGCGGACATGGTGTTGTAGTTGGCCTTCTGTTTCAGTCTGGCCAGCATCTCAGGGTCTACGCCGCCGCCCATTGCCGCCATGTTGGCGATGGCGTTCGACTCAGTGATCTCGCCCTGGCGCCGATACTCTGCGCCCTCGCGCACCCCGGCCGCGAATCTGCGCTGGGCGTCCTTCATCAGCGCCTCGGCGTTTATTTGCGCGATCTCTCGAGCGTACTTGCCCTCTCGTTCCACGGTCTTTGAGCGGTTGTACTCCCCGATGAAGCCGAGTCCTGCGCTAATCGTTTTGATTGCTGTTGAGCTTGGTGTCCACATTACGCTGTACCTGCTTGTACCGGAGTCTTGCTGCCGGTGTCTTTGATCTTGTAAGTAACCGCCATGATCTTGACCGGCGCGGTAGCGCGGATTGCGATGCGCGGGTCGGTCGTGCTGCGGCCCTTGTAGGGAAACGGGAAGTAATCGTAATCGCCATATACGGCGGCCTGGCCATCCTCTTGTACGGGGAAATTGCCCAGGTCCGAGAGGCTTGGCCCGATGGTCACGGTGCCTGGAGTGTATCGGCGCATGATCAATCCGGTATTGATCAATCGCCGGCGCTCACCCAGGACAGCCGCCTCGTCGTAGCCGGTGAGCTTGTTGCTGATGTAGTCGCCGGTGTAGCGCAGGCCAACAATAACATTGGTGCCACTGGTCACGCCGGTGATCTGGTTCGCGCTGACGGTGTAGTCGCCATCGTCCACGCCATCAACCCAGACGCCGACGGTTTCGCCGTTCAGGTGATCGAGGCCCGTGATCGTAGTTCCTGGCGAAGTGAACTGCAGGTGAGAGTCGAAATGCTTGGAGATCGACTCACCGAGGCACTCGCTCGGTTGCGCGAAGCGCTCAATGGTGGCAGTCGTCGCGTCCTCCTTGACGACAACATAGACCTCGTCGCCGTTCTTCTTCGGCAGGATAGCCACGTCCTGGTAGGTTCGGCCCGAGTACGTGAACAGACACCAGCCCAGAACATCTTCGGTCTTGTCGCGCAACAGCACGGCCATTGTGCCATCGTCCAATACGCAATAGATCCTGGGTTCAGGGTTGCGCTGAAATGCCATTCTCACGACCTGGGGCTTTAGTATGTCCGGGTTCAACAGGGTAAAATCGGTAATCGCATGCGACTCGGAGTTGACGGTGAAGTCAATCCCGATCAGCTTGTCGCCGCCTTTCTGTACGAAGATCACCTCCTGGTCAAGCACGATAGGGAGCACGGGCGCTGCGCCCAGGTCGGATCCTATCTTGATGTTAGTATTCTCGGGCGTCAGCACTTCGCCGAATGCGGAGGAGCGGACGTCGAGTTCGCCGGTCGAGGTACCAATGACCAGCCTGGCCGAGGGCGCCAGCCAGAGGACTTCATCGGACGAGGAGAACCCTATCGTCTTTTCGATAGAGGCGCTGGCACCCTCGATCAGGCGGTCAAACGAATTGTAGAAATCCGATTCGGATCCCCAGATCTTGTTGTTGCCGGCGGCCCACCATCGCCCCTCGTAGAAGCAATTCGCTCGAGGATACTTGAACTTGCCGCCCCACTCGCCAAGGTACCAGTCGGGGCTGGTGTCGCCGAAGCTGGAGTTGATCGGGGTGTAGAACGCCACGTCCACCTGGTTCGCGGCGTCGACCTCCCAGATGTGGCCCTCGCCCTCAGTGACGCCGAACTCATAGGTCAGCGTCAGGATGATCGAGGTCATCGAGCCAACGGTCTCAACCTTCAAGCGGTAGAAGACATCGGTGCCGGTGAGCTGGTCGTCGTAGTTCTCATCGACAACATCGGTGCCAGCGGTATAGTCCTTGACGCCAACCCAGGAGATCTCGTCGAAAGACTTCTGCAGCTGCACCAGCGTGTAGGAGCCTGTCGTGTCGATGTTGACTACGAAGACCCTGTTGCCGCCCGATCCGGTAACGAAGATTGCATCGGTTGCGACGGCGGTCGTGGACCCGGTTGCGCTCTGCTCCTGGCCAGCGTAGGCCACCTTGAAAGGGGTGTACTGGGCGTAGGTCATGAATGCCGTGTCGTTAGGCTCGTTGAAAATCTCCTTGTCGAACTGCATGGTCGCGTCGCCCGAGCCAGTCGAACCGAGGCTGTCGGCCAGGTTTGACAGGTCGGTATTGATCTCGCGGTACGGGCCGTACAGGGTCTTGACGTGCTCAACCGAGTAGGAATTCGCATTCCAGCGCGTGACGATCATCGGGATTATCCCTGGCCCCGTGAGGTAGATTCGGTTTCCGGCGTGGCTGGCCTGGATGTTGCGCTGCGCTTCGAGATCTGTTCCGGGGAGGAACTGAGTCAAGCCAAAGACGGTCTCGAGCGCGATGTCGATTTCTACGGTCGTACCAACCAGCACGATTTGCTCTAGGTAGCAGGTGATCTCGTCGACATTGGATACAGTGATGGTGATCGCGGTGACGCCGGGGGTGACCTGTATCTCGTGCCACCCATAGGCCAAAACCTCGTCGAACAGGTCGCCAGAGTCAACGCCGGCGGTGCCGAGCTGGAAGCGGCATTGATGTTTTGCGACATGAATCTGGAACGAATGCGGGACGCTGGCCTGGAACGAACCCAGGGTTTGCCATCGCTTGGCGGCGTCGAATCCCGTTCCGGTCAGGTGCATCTGGTCATTGCCACCAAGGTCAACCGTGGATACCGCGGCACCCTCGTCGGCGTCGGTCCAGTTCAGGCTGTTGAAAAAAGTCTGGTTCTGAAGGGTGCTGGTCACGGCGGGGCGATCAACGAACGCGCCATTCTCCATGACCTTCAGGTTGAAGAATCCAGAGGGCGACTCGAAGACCAGTAGCGCGTCTTGGTCCGAGGCGGTAACGAACGGCACCAGCGTCGTTTCAGGTGCGCCGGCGGCTGCCAGGTATTCGGTGCCAGGGCGCAGAGACATCGGCCCCAAACGCTCTGGCATGAAGTTCTCCATGAGCTCGCAGGAGTTATCAATGGGCGTAACGTCTTCTCGAGCGAAGGCGTCCTTCGACACCATCCCCCGGTTGAACTTATTGAAAAGGCCGCGCTGCAGGGTCATGGCCGATGTCTGTTATGACCGCGCGGTCCACGGCGAGTACGTGACCAGGATCCCACGGCCAGCGTCGTCGGCGGTGAGTTGATCGCGTCGGTGGACTTCGCCTCGCTGCGCCTGCTCTGGTACTGAATGATTGCTGCCTGCACGTCGCCCTCGGCGATGTTGGCATCGACCGCCAGTCGGGCTGCGACCAGCCGCTTGAAGTAGGCAGGCCACAGGCTCGGGTCGGTGATGAAGTCGTTCGAGACGTATTGCATGTAGATCACGTTGTAGGACGATAGGATGTAGCGCTTGCTTCCAATCTTTTCGTCGACATAGTCGCGCAGCGGGTTACGCATGAACTCGTCATACCAGACGCCGTTGATGCGGTGAACATCGAGCGGCACCTCGCAGGCGAAGCTGTAGCCCCAGGCTGGGTCAATGCTGGGGTCATAGAATATCTGCTTCGATTCCATGCCGAAGTGCCAGCCCTGGTCTTCCAGCACCGACTCGACCAGGCCGTTTTGCCGTGCAATATCAAGGCGGTTGCGGCGCAGGCTGTCATCGGTATTGGTCGCTATCGGGTCGATCTTCAGGATGTTGAGCGCATCGTTGTAGATGTAGCGCCACTCGTCGGTCAGGATCTCCGGGGTGAACGCTCGAGCCTGAGGCTCGTTTTCCATATCAACGCTGCCAGCAGTCTCGACGCGCTGCCCGAACTTGGCCTGCAGGACTTCCTCGGAATCCGGGTCATACTTCCAGGCCAGCTCCGCAGCCAGGTAGGCGCTGACTACTCGCCCGAACGATGGCGGCATGTTGGTCAGGCCGACCGTCGCGAAGTCTTGGATATATCGAACGTAAGGAGCCTGGACGTCGGTCAGCAGGTCATTCCCCTCGCGCACGTAGCGCTCAACGGGGGATTCCATCAGCCCATCGAGAAAGACCCCATCGAGCGCGATGAAGTTAGCAGGCAGGGTGACCTGGTAGGTGAACGTCGTCTCGGCAGTTGCGGCGACACCTGTTATCTGGTCGACCTTGACTGCGTATCGCGGCTTTACAACTTCGAGGCAGTAATCAACGGCCCCGTTGTCGTAGAGCGCGTCGAGGTCGTATCGGGTCTCGATGGCCTCGGTGTCGGTGTCCAGACGCCGCTCACCCAGGAGCATCAGCGCGTCGTTGTATAGCGACAGTTTTGTGGCCATTGAGTTACCTCACTATTAGGCTGCCTTGATGAAGTCTGTCAGATACTGGATTGCCTCGATCTGCGAGTTCAGGCCTTCCTTCAGCACGTTGCCGGTGTCTTTGTTCTGGATGAAGAACTTCTTCACCGCGCCGCCGTGTTTGATGAAATAGCCGTACATCTCCAGCTCGTCGGAGACCATCGCCTCCTGCAGCTGGTTCAGCTCGTAGATCTGCACTTGAATCTCTCGACCGAGTGAGCGTCGGATAATGCCCTTGGCAATAAACGATCCGTCCTCGGCGGTGACCTCGATGCGATCGAGATCCTGAAACCTTGAAGCCATGAAGCTGTAGAGCTTGGGGTCTTCAAGGTCTTCGATGGTGTAATGTGAAGGTACAAACGTCGCCCAATACTGATGCATCAGCGGGGCCAGTTTGACGTCGCCCTGCCGGAGCGGGACTACGCCGCGGGATGCGGCCTTGGTTTCGCGTGGCGCAGCTTGCACGGCTGGGACCGCTTTCTTTGGTGCTGCCTTCTTCTTGGCTGTGGTCATTTTGTTCTCCGATATAAAAAGGGGCAGACGATCAATCCTGCCCAAAATGGCGGCGGGGTAATGGAGGAACCCCGCCGCCCCCAGATTGTGGTTCCCGTGTTACGTTGCCGTCGCGGCGCCTCCCGCCGTGACAGCCGACACCACAAGGACTGCGCCGACGCCGGTTGATTCGTCGGTGATAATCTTATCGCCGACTTTCATACCCTTGTCGTCACCATCCGCGAAGAAATCCGCGCCGCGCTGAGTGATCAGCGTATCGGATGCGGAGTTCCCGTAGTGCCACAGGTTACCGCCGGCCCCGCCAGGAGCCGACATCCACAGATTAAGGTCTGCTGTTGCGTATGCCATAACTACCTCCTTAGAACGTAATAGTCGGCAAGGCCAGGGTGTCGTCGTGGGTCATCTTGACCACGCCAGCATCCTGAAGCAGCTTGCTGCCCATGAAGGTTGTGCAACGCGCCCACGACTTGTCGTTCTTCTCGTCGTAGCCAACGGCTGTCATCATGTTCTCGACATCGCAAGCGTGGCCGATGGCCTGCTTGTTGAAGATGAACTGTGATGCTGTAGCCGTGCCTGCGCCAGGAAGGCCGGCGTCCACAATCCAGTTGATACCAAACCAGTTGAAGGCCTTGGAACGCGAGACGTTCTCGAACCCTTTACCGTTGATATAGTCAACCGAAGTGAACTGTCGGTAGGCCATGAGCTGCCCGTACATCGCCGGCGTGATGAAGGCCCATGGCTCTTCTTCGGTGGCGAAGTTTTCGGACAGAGTGGTACGTGCGCCGATGATAGAGGCCAGGTGGCCGCCTGCAGCAGGTGCCGACCATGTCGTGGTTGCGTTAGCGAGCTCGGTGTAGATGTCATCATCGATTTTTCTGTTGATGACTTTCATCGAGGTCTCTTGCATGATCCGACGACCATCACCCTGCGATGCATAGATGTTGAAGCGGGTGCGCTCCGGTACATCATGCCACTCTACGAGTGTCGCGGTGTATTGGTTCAGGTTGTCGGGGCGAGTCGGGATGTCACCATTGATGCCCCGAGTGGTAGCGGTAGCGCCACCTGAGTCAGCGACCAGGAAGGTAGCCTGGTTGCCGTTGATTTCCGTCTCGATTGTTACCGCGCGACGGGTCAACGATTGACCTTTCTCGAAGCCCATGATCACTTCCCGCCTGAACTTTTCTTGAAAGGCTGATTCTGCCATTTTGAAATGCTCCCGTTAGGTTAAGTGATATAGCTCGTCTCAGTTAACCTGTCCCTCGGAGTAGGCCTTCGGTGCTTCTGTCGGGTAGGCCACAGGGGATGCGGGGCCGACTCGGCGCGTCGGGGGTCTTCAGACAGCGTCAGGCGAATAATGGATCAGCTAATGAGCCACCGTCAAGCCCTGACGTTTCAGAAAGTTGGCGCTCGGAGTGGGACTCGAACCCACGGCGCACAGGGTGTCTAACACTGCCGCTCTGCCACTGAGCTACCCGAGCCAAACTTACTTTTGCTGTTGAACCGCGATTGCCTGCTCGTACAGCTTCTCAAGCTCGGTGCCGTAGTACTTCTCTTTCTGCTCCCCAGCGTCGAAGATCTCTTTGACCTGTCGCTCGATGTCCTGGGCCGTCGCATGCTGATTGAAGCCCTCGCCCGGAAGCGTGTCGAGCGGGTGGATCTGTCGATCCAGGCTAACCAGGAAGTTGACGACCTCGGGCGAGTTCATCAGCCCCTTGCCGTTGGCCAGCCTCGCGTCTTGAAAGTCTTCGCGTACAGCCTCGGGGAGGAGGTTGATCATGTTGGTGAGGCGATTCATGTTGACCTCATAGTCGGCGCCCCAGTTCTCCCTGGCCACATTCTCGAAGGTCTGTCGGTCAATGCCGTCCTGGGCCACCATCTGGTCAAGTAGCGCATCGCGCCCTCTCAACTGAGCCTCGACCATGGCATTGAACACTGGTGTCGAGACGTTGCCGGCCAGGGCGATAGGCATGACCTGCTCGATCATGTCCTGGTCGCCTTCCTGCATCTGCACATCGTCGGGCAGGTTGATCTCGTACTTCCCGTCGACCGGGATGCCCTGTGCTTCACGATACTCGGCAAGCTGATCCTCTGACATGTCCGAGACGTTGACCGACTGGATCTCTCCGGCCCGGAGTTTTGCGTGAGCCTGGACGGCGCCCTTGATGAAGTCCCCCTCGGTTGTGAATCGCCCCATCAGCTTGGAGGCTGACTCGCGTTCGTCCTCGGGGACGTATTCGCTCAGCCTCGAGCGCCAATCGCCAGGATCTTGAGAATCCCCAGCATCAGCACCGTTCCCAGCGCCACTATCACCAGCAGCACTGGCGCCTGAATCATCACCCACACCGTCGCTACCACTATCGCCACTGACGCTAGCGTCGCCGCCATCAGAATCAGCTCCTCCGTCAAGGTCGGATCCTTCATCGAGGTTTGCTTCACGGTACACTCTCCCAGCCCATCGGGCTTCGTTACTTGGTTTCATTGCCTACTTTCCTCCGTAGCTGTCTAAAGATTTCTTTGCCTACAAAGACCCTGCCGTTCAGGAATCCGGTCTCGTCGGGAGATCCGAACTGAATCGGCTGGATGTCATACAGGCAAAGTTTCTCGATGATCACGCGAATAGCCAGGGCTTGTTCTTCTGGGCTAGCGGTCTCTTCTGGGTTGGCTGTCATCTGAAGGGCCGCGAGCTCGTAAGCCTTGAGCTTCGGCACCTCCATAACATTGATGTGTTTGGGCATGGGATCCTCTCATTAAGCTGCAGCTCCGGCCTGTTCCTGGGCCATCATCTGCATCTGGGCTTGTTGTTGTTGCTCAGTTCGTTGCTGAGCTTCTTGTAATTCGCGTAACCATTGTTCCGGTGCGCCGGTTCCCTGAACCGCATCGCGCAGCGCCTGGTTGACGTCGACGTTATTGATGACGCCAGGATCGACCTGGGCTGCCTCGGCCAGCATCTGCGCTACCTGCTGGAATTGGTTGGTCTTCTTCTCTTCTTCCGCGGCAGACAGCGGGGACGCGAACTTGAACTCAATCTCGGCGCCCTGCAGCGACCGAGGTATGTCGTCCGGGCTACCCAGGAAGCCTCGACCCATGGCCAGCTCGAAGGCGACCTCGCACATCCGGCCCGAGTACTCGTGCTCGATCGGGGCGAACAGCGGCAGGTTTTCTCGGCGGTACTGCTTCATCCGTTCGCTCACTTCGTAGGCTGTCATCTCGTGAGTGGTTTCAGGTAGGCCGATCTTGTTGATGTAGAACGCTGACTGCAACACCTCGATGATGTTCTGCTGCATGTCCAGGCCAAAGGGGAAGCCTTTCGAGTCCTGCTGCAGCGGGCGCAGGCTGGCGCCGAGGCGCTCGTCGTAGTCTTCGCTAACAAACGTGACGCCGTCCGGGTAGAGGTTGGCATCACCGCGGATCACGCCCTCGGTAGCGATAATGGGGGGTCGGGCTAGTCTCTCGCCAGCTTCGAGTAAAGTATGGGTCATCGCCTGTAGGGTTCTGGCATCAGGCAGCCCGACCACAGTCGCAGGCGAGTACGCATAAGGCGAACCCGCTATCGTCTGAAATCTTGGAATGATGTAGAGCGGCCCATTCATGCCGCCCTTTTCTATGCAGTGCTCGTTATGAACATCGACCCAGCAGCTCACGCGCGGGAATCGATCATACTCGGCCTCGTTGTACAGCTCCGAGGAGACGTCGAAATGGTAGACCTTTACCTTCTTGAACGGCTCTTTCTCGAGCGCTGTCTGCCAGGAGGAGTGCAGCTTTTCTTTGCCGAAGTAGTTAGCGACCTCGAAGAGCTTGGCATTCCAGCAACGGATCACGCCGTCGACCTGGCCCTGCTCGTTGTCCCACCAGCAGATGTCCTTCATGTGCCAGGTGCGGAACAGCAGGCCTTGCTGCTTGCGGTTCAGCTCGATGCTCATCGCGCCCTGGCCGAAGGTCACGTAGTCGTTGTCACACTCTTTGGTGGCGCGTCGGAAGTTCGCCGAGCGGTCGTTCATCATGCGCATCAGGCGCTTGGTCGCCCACTCCAACCACATCTTGCCCTCGTGATCAGGGTCGTCGCCGGCAATGGTGAGCTGAAACCAGTCGCCGTCGCGCAGCATGCCCTCAAAGGAATTAGCCAGCTCTCGGCGAATCAGGATGGGCTGAGAGGAAGCAAGGTTGTCTGCCAGCTCCTCACCGATGTTATGGGTCAGCCGAAAGTTGGCGCGTTCAGGGTAGAAGTTCTCGGCGAGCTCTTGCCACAGCGACAGCACACGATCCTGTTGTGAGAACCGCTCTTGCGCGAGTTCCTTGAGGCGCTTTACCTGCATCAGCCGATGGTCGCCCGATTGCGGCGCTCAGTGGGGTTGCTGCGCCTTGTCATGTACTGGCGCTCGAGGGCGATGCGGCTCGTTGCGCCCATGGCTGTTGGCCCTGGCTGCAGCTTCGACAGCGCCTCTTGCTCGGCAGCAAACTCTTTCTCGCGCTTAGCTGAGTCGAGCTTCATTTGCTGAAGCTGTTTTTCTTCGGCCCGTTTGGCGTCTCTACGAGCCTTGTTGGACTCGTTCATCGTGACCATTAGTGTTGCTGCTGTTGCTCCCATGTTCTACCCCAGGTTGGCTACTCGGTTATAGGATCTGCGCCGTAGGCCCAGCCCTCTGGCCTGACCTCGACGGGTTCTGGCCTGCGAAGCGCGAAGGCTCATCGCTGCCTTTTGGCTGCTGAATGGTGTACTGGCCTCCTCTCGGTAGGCCGTCAAATCCTGAAGGCGCTTGGTCTCGGCGCGGAGCTGGTCGATATCGTACTGAATCTGACCGTCTCGCTTCGCCTTGGTTCTGGATGAATCGATGGCCTGCGATTGCTTCGACCTCAAGAACTCCCCGCCGCCTTTGCCGCCGCCCCAGATCCTGGAGTACCCCTCGATCGGTTCGGTGCCGTACTCCTTCTTGTACCAGTACTCCCAATTCCTGGCGTCCTTCGCGCGTTCTTCGTTGAGTCTAAATGCAGAGGTATTGGTCCCGATCTTGACCTGATCCATGCCCGTGTCCTGGCCCCTTAGGATCTTGCTTTCCTCGAAGGTGAGGTACGGATCCATGGCGCCCTGTCGGCCCAGATATTGTTCGCGCTTCTGCGACATTGTGCGCTTTGGCGCCCTGGTATCACCCTTCGGCATTACAGCACCTTGTCCCAGTTTTCTTCGGTCAACGTAAAGCCCTGCTTGATGAGGAGATTTCGGAAAGGATGGGCCACCTTCATATGAACTGTCAAGATGTCACAGTTCAAGTTTTTGAGGTCGGCTGCAGCCTCTCTCAGCAGGCGGTATCCGAGGGTGCTGCCGCGGCACTCGGGGGAAACGTAAAAGATATCATTCAGCGCTACCTTGGTCTGCGCGTAGTGCAGGCTCGGCGAAATGAACGAAACGAAGTAGCCCACTATCCACCCAGGACGTGTGACAGGTATCCCGCGGTCATCTACCACTGGTTGATCGTCAGCGGCTCTGATCATCTGAACGTCGGTCCTGGCCGTCATGATCCGGAGGAAGCCGCTGTCCTCGAGCGCGTAGTATCCATCCCAATCAATATCGAGCGGCTTCACGCTTTTATCGGTGGCGATCTCGGCGTAGTGCGCGTGGAGCAGCGGCTCTATCTCGCCGCGCACGGCGTCGAGCGTTTCGATTTGCAGTGTCGTCATGACAGTGCCTCCAGTAAATCTTTGGTCAGTTCAGTCATTGAGCATCATTATGGCGAAGCTGTTCTCGACCTCGCCCTCCGTGATGCATGACGGGCAGACGTTCGCCGGCAGCGGACTCATGTCTTGATGGCTGGCCTGGTAGTCACAGTGGCAGCGCTTGCATCGGTGAACCCATACCGCACTTTCCATGTTGTATATCGGGTCGGGTATTAGCGGGATTACTTCGCCCATCATCTCCTCCTGGGTCTGGTGTTGACGCGAACGGTGCGTCTGCCGGTCTCGCCAAGTTTTGTTGTGTGGCTCCGGCTGGTGCGCGGAGCGGTTATCACTTGCGGCTTGGCCACTGCCGCCTTGTGCTTGCCGGCGATCTTCGGGAACAGCTCGGTGGCGCCGAAGACCAGGGCGTCGAGTCGGTTCGGGCTGCGCAGTCCGGTGTACTCGCTGACCAGCATGGCCTGCATCTCGTCCTCCATCTCGGGGAAGTAGCCCACGTTGTGGAACTTGCCCTGCTCGTAGAGTGCGCTGACTGGCTCGGCTCGGAGGTGCTTGCCGCGGCTGGCGTGGACGTCTTTGTAGGGTATGTCCGGGTTCACAGCCTGGATTGTGGCCCGAACCATATCGCCTCCATAGTTCGCCTCGCCGATTACACGATCCGCATTGTTTCGGTCATAGGCATCGCAGACCACTGCAGCCCACTCTTCGGGCTTTGCCCGGACGGTGAGATCCTCGAGCGCGTAGCCGTGGCCATCCGTACCCAGCCCGACAACGACGATGCCTATCATGTCGGAGCGCTCATCCTCTTTGCCCTTGGCGCCGGAGGGATCCACAGCAACGACGATACGCAGCATCTCGGGCAGCGGGTTGTCAGCCTGCGCCAGGACGCGCGTAGCAGCCAGCAGCTCCTCGGTCCAGAGCTGGCCTTCACTGTCATCGGCGAACTGCCCGAGGAGGAAGCGCTTACGAGCTCGCTCCCCGAGACTGCGCAGCTCGTCGAGATATCCTGGGTCGAGGTTGGCCTCGTTGCCCTCGGGATTCATCGTCATGTAGTTGGTGTTGTACGGGTTGAGCAGTGGCTGGAGCGTAAGTGGATCCTTTTTCTCGATGAACCTGCGATACGACCAGTGCTTCTTCGATGGCGGGTTGAGGTCGTAGTAGGCCTTGAGGCGCAGGCCTTCGGTCTTTTGTGCCAGGCGCGTGATCGCGGTCTCGACCGACTGCCAGGGGATCTGGCTGCACTCGTTGAAGAACATGGTCGCGTACTCGTGGCCCAGTACCTTCTCGACGCGCACGTCGTCATCCAGGCCAGTGATCCAGATCTCGCTGCCGTTGGGCAGCAGGAAGAACCAGTCAGTCTTGTCGAGCATTTCCTCTGGCGGCGGCAGGTGAGGGAAGCATAGCTTCATCACCTTGGGCAGCGTGTCCATGCCCACCGCGGTCTTCGCAGCGTTGAATCGGAATCGGGCGATCAGGTGTCGTGAGTGCGGTGCCTTTCCGGCCCGGATCAGCATCTGCCTGCAGAAGAGGAAGGTCTTACCCGATCTTGAGCCGCCGCCGAGTGCGTTGTGGACAGCATCAGCCGACAGGTTTTGTAGCGCCTTGCGCTGGTCTTTGGTCAGCTCGTAGCCGACCTGCGGATCGTCAGGGTCGAGCCTGACCTGCTTAATCGCCGTTGCGGCCATTGCTTGAGACGTTGACTTTGCCCGAACCGTAACTTATCTGCTTCCATCGGTAGTCGCTGAGTTCGCGGCTCTGCATCTCGATACGCATCTTGAGCTGGTGAATGACCTCGCCCTGGCGCCAGCTGTACCCGAGCAGCGCGAGGCAGACGAATATCAGGCCGACGATAGTGAACGGCTCCCACGGTATGTTTGTAAAGTCCCAGCTCATGCGTTCTTATCCTCCTCGTATAACAGGAACATTTTGATTTCTTTTGTCGCCCCGGAGTTCTGGTGATCCTCGTAGGCGTTGAAGTGCTTCAGCATCTTCTCGAGCGCGTTGATCTTGTCCTTACCGAACTTGACCTTGGTCACGAGATCCCCGTCATCGGTTCGGATGGTTTCGATCTCGTGGATTGACTTAGCCGTGGCGTCATCCATTTCCAGCAGGTGCTTGAGGTGGCCGCACTCGTCGAACAGGTTCCGCGCGTCGAACATGGCCAGCGACGAGGTCTCGCGCAGGATATCTATCTTCTCGGCCAGGAGCTGCTCGTGGTACAGGCGCTGGTAGAACTTCACGCGCTGCGCAACGTCAGCAATTGTCAGCAGGCGATGGGCTGATTGACGTGCGCCTTCGCCCTCGTATCCTGCTAATCGGTAGGCCTCGACACGGTTCCCGCCGTTAGCTGCCAGGATCATGGCAAACTTCTCGCGCCTGTCGTTTTCGAGCTTCTCTTCGCGCTCGGCCTTGGTCAGGCGTCTGCGTTTAGGGGTGGCCTTTTTCTTAACCGCTTTCGATGCCATGATAGTACTCTTCCCGCCCGAGGCCTTTGATCATCCGGTCGTACCAGATCAGTGGTGCCACTTGTGCGCCGTAGAAGCAGAGGCCAGGGACGAATGCTTCGGTGCGGATACTGACGATTTCATCCACGTCGAAGTGTTCGCTTGGCCTCTGGTACTTGGAGTTACCGAGCACATAGGTGCAGCTCAGCGGATGGTTATAGTCCTGCAGCAGGATATCGTTTTTGTTAGTGGGTTCCTCGAGCGAGACCAGGGGGATTCCGGGCGGGATCCTGGCTTGTCCTGGGTGCTCGATGATCTGCAGGTTGAACCGACCGTTGTGGCAGGCCGTATTGTAATAACAGCGGGACAGGTATCTCGGGTCGGTCTCGGTAAGGGTGCGCTCTTCGATGGGCCAAAGCCCGATTATCGTTACAACGGGATCGCCTTGCTGCACCCAGTTGGCGTCCCATATGTGGGTATGCCCACAGGATGGGCATTGCTCATGGAGCATGAAGCCCTGGTCATTATCGTCGTCGTGGCATGTATCCATTATTTTTTTCTGGGTCGCGGTGCATTTTTGAAACCGTTTGTGGCGTAGTACATTCTCACTTGAGCGGCGGTAAACTCCCGACCGCTCGGTGAGACGTACTTCTTACCCTTCTTCTGGAACGGCATCAGTGAACCGTCAGGTTATGCTGCGGTATCCGGTTGATCAGCAGATTCCTCTGCAGCGGATTCCGTTTCAGCGGTTTCCTCGGGTTCGGCAGTGACGGGCGCTTCGAACATTTCTTCGAGCGCTTCGCGATGCCGCATGAGGTTGTTGAGTGCTTCTGATCCATAGGGTTGATTGGGGCCGTGTCTTTGAAGGGTTGCCTGGCAGAGCTGGTGCGCTGCGGCGAGGATATCTTTGGCGTCGGACATTAGAGTTTCTCCTGTATTCGAATTAAGGTTTTACCTGGTGCCTCGACACCAACTCTCGCGCATCGAAAGTCAGCAATGATGTGGTCGTCTTCCCAGAAACGAGCATAAGAAAGGGCATCGCACATGGGTTTGACAATATTGTCGTGGATATCCCTTTTGCGACGATCCGGCATGGTGAACTGTACTTCGACCTGAATATCCCTCGTGAAGGCTTTGAGCCGCTGATGGTATTCGAGTTTGAGCCGATAGATTTCGGCTCTGAAGTTTGTTCCACCTTTGCCTATCCCCTTCCTCACCTTGCCTTGCTGACACCACTCGACATAGTAATGGTTGATGGTTGGGGGGTAACTGAACTGCAGGACGAGAGCGTCATCTCGCCATGTTACTGGCTGTAACGGTTCGGGAATCTCGTCGAGCAGCTCAATCACCCCCTTGGTTGTTGCCGATTTCACCTTGGCGCCCCCGATTCTAACCGAAAGCGCCTTCGGTATACAGCGCCCAAATCAACAGCGCTAACCACACCGCCATCAGTACGATGGCCCAAGTCTTGGCCCTTTCGGGCGGCGGTAACCATTTCATCAGCAATGCTCCGGATCGATCAATGTCATAGGATTCCCTCCTTCAGGGCTTTGTCCTGGGTGATGATAACCCACTGTATCTGACGCACAATCCACGAGGCTGGGTCTTCGTGCAACTTCTCGTGGCAGCGCCGGCACAGTGGCATGGCGTGGATGTCCGAGGCTTTCATACCGACGGCACCCATTTTGATTCCGATGATGTGATGCGGCTCTGTTTCGGGGTGGCCGCACTGGCAGCAGGGTTTGGTTCGCACCCAGGCCAGGTACTTGACGTTGCGGTGGCTCATGCTGTTTCCTCCACGTAGTCGAGCAGGTTACCCCAACCTCGAGCGTCCGGATCCGTGAGGTTCACGCCCAACTGGACGTACTCCTCCTGGATCCTGGTCAGGAACTCGGCCATCTGCGACATGCTGAACTGCTCGGTATGGACATGAGTCTTGACGAACCACATCATACGCTCCGAATCCTGCTTGAACTTCTTGGCGTAGGCCAGGTACAGCTCGGCCATCATGTCGTCGTCGCGGATCAGGATGGGTAGGCCGAACTTGTACTTGCACTTGAGGTCGAGCAGCTCCTTGTCGCTGTCGTAGTGGTCGCCGATCCCCGAGGCCACGATGTCGTTGTACCAGATGTGCTGCAGGCCTCGCTGCCGTGCAGACTTGGTGCCGACTCCGGTGAAGGTTACCTGGACGGTGCCGTCGACGGGTAAATCCATCAGACGGCTGACGACGTTCTTGCGAACCTGACCGTTGACCAGGGCGTAGCTCTCGGCTTTCACAGTTCCTTCCAGCAGGTCACGCGCGCTGTATGCTGGAGCAGCGCACGATAGCTGTTGATCTGGTCGAGCAGATCCTCGATCCTGAGATCCCGCTCGGCCAGCATCATATCGATGGCATCAAAATTGGCTGCCTTCTTCTGCAACTCGTCGACATCGACATCGGCGTGACCGTTGATCTTTTTGGTCAATCGAGTGTTGGCTCTCTTCAGAACCGTGATCTGACCCTTCAGGTCAGCGATCTGGTCTTTCATAGTCATAGTAATTTCTCCATTTTTGAGATCCGCTCACCGAGCCAGCGCATCACCGGAACCGCCATCGAGTTGCCGAGTGCTTTGTACCTCGGGCCGTCGGGGCATTGCTCCGGTGACTTGCCGCGCCAGGATATGCGGGTGTAGTTGTCGGGGAAGCCCTGCAGCCGCTCACACTCTATCGGCGTGAGTCGTCGCACGACTGATTGATGCAGGACACCATCGTGCCTGCCGCCGTCACCTCCCCGAGAAAGGGCGCCGGCGTGATCTTCGGTTGCGTTGAGTTCTTCGCTGAATGCAATCGCCATGACCTGACCGCCGTTCGGTCTGGCTCCAGACATCGATCGCATGCTGGGGCTGACATCCTGGGCGGCTCCCTGGCCGTCGTCGTTGGCCGAGAACGCGATCACGTCATAGCCTTTGCCGTCCGTCGTGGGCGATCCATCGTGTTCGGCCCGAAGGGTTCGAGCGACCTCGCCGCCGTCGATGTGGGTGACAAAGGTCTCGGACTCGAAGTCCTGATTGTTGTTGTCGCCTTTCACCGCGGTGGCCACGTCTATTGGCCCCGAAGTGCGGTTGCCGCCGTAGGCCTCGGTTATCTCAGCGTTGACCTTGACGATGTGTCCTTGCATCGCATCCTGCACACTCACTGCCCTGCCAGACCTCGCGCACAATGAGCCGACAGAGCTGGCCTCGGTGACCAGGTGCGAGTGGCCGTGATCCATGTCGCGACCGCTCGTCCCTTGCAGCTTGCCGTAGCTGGCCTCGAGCGCGGTGGTTATTGTTCCGGGTTCCTGGCCGCCGCCACGACGCTTTCCAAGGCCTGCTGCAACCGTGTCGGCAACTTCTTGCCGCGCTTCTCGGCTCGGCGCTGGATCCCCGCGCAGGCAGTGCTGCTCAAGTAGTACCGCCGCGGGAGGTCGCCAGTCTCCAAGATATCCGACAACGAACACACGTCTGCGTCGCTGTGGTACTCCGAAAAACTGTGCGTCCAAAACTCGGTAGGCGAACCCGTACCCGAGTTCTGCCAGCCCCCCGAGGAAGGAGCCAAAATCCCGTCCTTCGTTTGTTGACAGGACACCGGGGACGTTCTCCCATAGAATCCAACGGGCGCCAAGTCTCTCAGCAAGTCGAAGAAACTCGAGCGCCAGGTTGCCACGGTCGTCATCCATCCCTTTTCGCAGTCCTGCGATGCTGAAACTTTGACAGGGGGTGCCTCCGACAAGAAGGTCAATTGATCCATAATCTTTTGCTCCAATAGTAGTGAAATCCCCGTGCAGGGGAATGTCAGGATAGTGGTGCTCGAGTACCGCGCGGGGGAAGGCTTCGATCTCGGAGTTGAACTGGCACTGCCAACCCAGCCCCTTCCAGGCTTCGCTCGCCGCTTCGATACCGCTGCAGACTGATCCGTACTTCATTCGCACAACCCGTAGAGTGATTTGCACACCGGCGGCTCGTCGAACTCAAGCGCCCTGGTCAGGTCGTACTGCCGGCCACCGCGGGAGGTCTTCGACCATTCCACGTAGGCGGTGATGCCGTGAGTTTTATGGCTGACAGTATGGACGTTCTCGGCGGTGATCTTCGGCAGACCCAGGGAGCGCTGCGTGATCCTGGCATCGAAGAACGTACTCACCCCGCGCTTGGCCACCTTGCCGACCAGCTCCTCCCATTTCGCCAGACGCTCGAGTTCCTCGGGGAATCGCTTCGCGATCTCGAAGACCTCGTCCTTGCCGGCGTGGATGCAGGGCATGCAACCGACTCGGCCCATGCCCATTTTGTAAAGCGGGTTCGGTTCGATGCCGTGCTTCTTGTGCATGGCGAAGCAATCCTCCGCTGTCCACTTCAGGATCGGGCGGTAGTACATCAGGCCAGGGATGTGCGCGGAGTCTTCGAGCATGACAGCATCGGCACGGTCGCGCGACTCGTCGTGTCGGATGCCAATCCAGCTATAGACCTCGGAGAAGTCGTCGGTCAGCTCGGCCATCAGACGGTTAATCGGTATCGCCTTGAGTTGCTCAGAGCAGAAACGAACGCGCGTCGACGGGAATCGTCCCTTCCACATACACAAATCCAGAAAGGGGTTGCCCGTGGGTTGGAGGTACTCAAGAGCTTCAAGTACATGCTCTTCGGGTACTCCGTCACGACGCCACTTATCAGCGACCACTTCCCGTTTGTTCGCGATTCGATCATCGAAGTTCGCGCGGAGTCGCATGATTGGCCCCAGGCGCTGTTCAAGGTACTCGACATACTCGTAGGTGAGCGGATGCTCATTACCTGTGTCCGCAAACACGAACGCCAGATTCGCTGGTTCCTTTTCGAGTGCCAGGAGTGCAAGCGCTGTCGAGTCCTTGCCGCCCGATAGGCTGACGACATTAGCTTCGTCCGGATTGTGCGTTTCGTTTTTCAACTTCGGCATTGAGCCTACCTCGATACTGTGGGTACGTTTCACCAGAGCGTGGCAAGCTCAGGCCGTGTATCTCTGCGAACTGCTGCAGACCTTCATCGTTCCTGGGTAGCGCCAGTTTACCATTCGAGTTGCTACCAGAGCGAGGGTCGAACACTGCTTGTCTTTTCGACCAGTTACTGGCTGCGAGTTTCCAGTTCTTCATCTTGGCACCGCGGCCACCGGAGAGTTTCCAGTCGCAGTTTTCGAAATGGTTGTAGAACTCCTCGGGGTCACCGTTGAGTTTTTGTTCGGCCCAGTGGGTGCGAATCTCGGACAGGTCAGGCGCGATGAAAACCGCAGGTTTTCCCTTCCCCCTTGAGGGGGATTTAGGGGGTGTTTTATCTGCTTCTGCTTCTGCTTCTGCTTCTGCTTCTGCTTGGGTCGACTGCGGTCCACTTTGTCCACATTTGTCCACAGATTGTCCACGCTCTTCGGCCCGTTTCTTGGCAGCCCACTCGCGTTTGTATTCCTTCCTGGCCTCCTCGTCTCGGAGGTTCCGGTAGTAGGTGTGGTTGAGTAAACGCCAGCCGCCCTGAATCTCCTCGATGCGTCGACCCTCGTGATCCTGGGTGCGGGAAAACTGGTCGGGCGACTTGAGAGTCTCGAGCGCCGCGAGGCATTCTTCGAGACTGACACGGGCCAGGTTAGCGAGGCCTGGAACAGATCCCCACACCCTACCTTTGGCGTCGGCCTTGGCCAGCATTGTGATCCAGACCACCTTCGTTTCGGCTGGTTCACACCAGATCGTCGACTCGGTAATGCTGGAAAATAGCTTGTTGAATGAGTAACTCATTATGTCCTCCATATATAATGGGTAGACATTCTACATCTAAAAGAGTTGCAAAGCGACAGGAAAAACCTATAATTCGCAAATAGGTCTTATCAGAAAATTTTTTGAACTGAAAAGACCCATACGGCGTTACCCCGTAACGCACCTTTAGAAAAGTACAGGAGCTAAGATGAGTACCAAAGACTACAACGCAATCCAAATCACCCTTTCCGTTTGCAACTTCCAAGAGCTGACCTCCCTGGTCGCCGAGGAACTTCGCCACGGCACCGAGATGCTGACCATCGAGGATAACTTCGATCAGAACCGTAAGAGTCGTGATCGCCTGCATCGTCTGGTCGACCTCGCCGCCAACATTGGGCTTTACGAAAAGGAGGTAAGACAGTAATGGCTAGCGGACTCAAAACCATCGACGTGTTCAACGTCAATAACAGTTCACTCACCGAAAAGCGCGAGGCCCGTCAGTACTTCGACGGGTCTGGCACCGAATACCTGACCTACCCGCGCGACAGCTTCTGGCTCCCCTCGCCGATGCACGGCTGGGATAACTGGAAACTGCTCAGCGGTTCTCTCGGTATCGGATTCTGGATCGCCAAGAGGGAGAAGTCATGAGCGCATTCAACGAGAACAACATCTTGATGTATTTCCACTGCAAAGAGTGTTTCAATGACCGACCCGAGGATCAATCCCCGCAAGAGTGGTCGAAGCTGTCTGCCGGCTTCACCAAGTTCGGGCTGCAGGTCTGGTGCGACCGCTGCGAAGCCAACGTCATTCATATCGACTTCCAGGGCGTGAAGCATCCCGCCGATATGACTCGGGTTGGCGACTCAGGTTAATGTAGAAGGTAGCTCAGCCAGTGATCCACTGGTTGGGCTACATTGTGCAAAGACGGAGAAAAGTATATGAACGAAGAACCCCTCACAGAAACCCAGCTCAAAGCCGCCCGTAAAATTGCACTGGTCGGCTTCCTGGCGAACGAGTACGACCCTCCCCTGCCGCTGCCCAATCGACGCCGCATCATCGAGTGCTTCATGGAGTACTGGGATGGCGAGCTCGATGTCATCACCCTCAGGAATCATCTATGGCATCGCGCGGGATACCGTAAGACTTTGGATTGGAACGCGCTGTACATGTTCCTCGACAAGAAGGAGTTCAACTAATGGGCCAGGAAGAATGCAAGCACGAATTTTTCAGGGCGCAGGATTGGGAGGGTGACCCCTCTGCTGGCCCGTCCTACGTTCGCAAGATTTACACTTGGCGCTGCCTGCACTGTGATCATGAGCAGGACGAGCGCCCCCCTGAGGATCAAATCCACGAGCCTGACTATGAGGCCTACCAATGGAATTGAAACCGCTAATCGCTGCCATCCTGATGATGGTGGCAATCCTTTTCGGCACTGCCGATTTTTCACCAATGGAGAAATGCTATGACAGCACGAAAGAAAGCAGTCGCAATCGCGACACCGATTAACCCGCCTGCCACGGCCTCGGTTCATCCGGGCAACATGATCACAGCGCTGATGGCGGCGCCCGATCTGGACACCGACAAGCTCCTGACGCTCTTCGAGCTGCAGGAAAAGTACGACGCCAAGGTCGCGCGTGAAGCCTACTACAAGGCCATCACCCAGTTCCGTGGCCTCGTTGCTGACGTCAACTACAACAAGACGGCGAACTTCGGCGGCAGTGGCGCGAGTTATGGTTACGCTACTCTGGCTCACATGCTGCGCGTTATCACGCCGGCACTTGAGTCATGCGGCCTGACGCCAACCTGGCAGCCCGGAATGACTGAGACCGGAGACGTCATGATGGTCTGCTACATCAATCACGAGATGGGCCACAGCGAGTCTTGCACCATGGCTGCAGGCAAGGACACCAGCGGATCCAAGAACTCGATCCAGGCGGTAAAGTCGACGCAGTCCTACCTGCGCCGCATGACGCTCGAAGCCATGCTCGGCATTGCAGCCGACGAGGGCGACGACGACGATGGCCAGATGGGCGGCGTCCCCCTGGTCGACGACGACGACGTCAAGGCCATCCGTGACCTGATGGCCAAGACCAAGACCGACGAGGCCACGTTCCTGCAGGCCTTCGCCGTCGACACGCTCGAGGCGCTGCCGAAGAATCAGGTCGCCATTGCAACCTCTCTTCTGACGAAGAAGGCAGGTGCCAAATGATAAAGGTAAAGTGTGAACAGGGCAGCCCGGAGTGGTTCGCTGCACGAGCTGGTGTCGCGTCGACATCAAACTTTGACCGCATCATCACCGCCAGTGGCAGGCCATCCTCTCAGCAGGACGATTACATCTACGAGCTCGCCGCTGAGTTTGTGACCGGCGAGAAGAAGTCGATCAAGCCCAGCTACTGGATGGAGCGCGGCACCAACATGGAGCCTCAGGCCAAGGCGCGTTTCATGTTGGAAAAGGACAAGAAGGTCGAGGAGGTTGGCTTCATCTATAAGGACAAGAAGAAGCTGGTCGGCTGCTCACCGGACGGCCTGGTCGATTCGGATGGCCTGGAAATCAAATGCCCCGCGCCGATCACCCACGTCAGCTACCTGCTGCAGGACGGATGCCCGAAGCAGTACCTGCCACAAGTCCAGGGTTCGATGTGGATCACGGGCCTGCATCACTGGTGGTTCGTTTCGTTCCATCCCGATTACCCCGTCAAGATTGAGTACGTTGAGCGGGACAAGGAGTGGATGGCAAAGCTCGACGAGATCATGCCTGCCTTCCTTGATCGGTTGGCAAATATGCGTAAGGATCCGCGCGTGAAGGAGCTGCTGGCCATGCGCGTTGCGCAGCAGGAGGCTGCAGCATGAGCGAAGCACGAAGCGAAATCATGGATCAGCTCCTTCGTCTAATCACAGACCCGGACGTAGATCCACATCAATTGGTCGTCTTATATGCTGCAGCCTGGGGGACGTTGGTAGATCTTTGTCCCAATGAATACAAGACTGATGCATACGACCGCATGATCTCATATTGCAACACGAAGAAACAGGAGTTAGAAAAATGCGCGGAATCAACAAAGTTATCATAGTCGGAACCCTGGGTCAGGATCCCGAGGTACGTTACGGCCAGAGTGGTACGGCGGTTGCCAACCTCTCGGTGGCCACGTCTTACAAGCCTAAGAACGGCGACGAGGAAACGGAGTGGCATCGGGTTGTCCTGTTCGGGCGCACCGCGGAGGTCGCTCAGCAGTACTTGTTCAAAGGATCCAAGGTCTACATCGAGGGGCGCAACCGCACCCGCAAGTGGCAGGACAATGCCGGCCAGGATCGTTGGACGACCGAGGTTCTCGGCTGGGAGATGCAGATGCTCAGCAAGCCCGAAGGAGGGACGACGAGGCCTGCGCCACAGCAGGGTCAACCCGAGCCTGCTCAGCAGCAGGCAGTGGATGACGGCTTCGACGACATCCCGTTCTGATGGCGAATATCTTTGAAACAGCGGCCCTCTCTCCCGAGGGCCGTTTTCTTTATGTGAGGATAACTCCAGGCATGATCAGGCAGGCCAAGGCCAGATTCAAAAAGAAGGTAGCGCTCACCAAGGGCAGCAGCTACGATCGAGATCTCACCAGGGACAAGTGGCTCGGGGATCTGGGCGAAATGGTGATCAACCAGTACCTGAAATATCACAAGGTCGATCATGATTGGCAGGCCGATGGAGATATCTTTGCGACCGATTTCAACGTCGCTGGGTTCAAGACTGAGGTCAAATGCCAGACCATCAATTACAAACCCCAATCAAACTATTGGCTGAACGTGCGCCGGGATTCTGCCCTGGCCAACACCCTCGCGCAGCACTATGTCTGGACCCTGTTCCGGCCCGAGGAAATGATCCTGTATCTGGTTGGCTACATGGGCAGGTCAATGTTCATGCGAGACTCGGTACTATTCACCAAGGGCCAGCGGATCACCGGCAGCTTTGAAGTGCTTGAGGATATGCACTGCGTCAAGATCAAGCAGGTGGCCAGGATCGAGAAGTGGCTAGCGCTCATGCAGTATCAGATGAAGTGGAAGCCGCTTACTTAGACCGACCTTTCATCTTCTCATAGGTGCGCAATGCACCGAGACCCAGGAGGGCCAGCACCAGTTCGAGGATAATGTCTTCGGGCAGGTCTGGCCCTTCCTTCGATGACAGCCACTGCAGTATCGGGTTGATCAGAAACATGAACGCGAGGCCGACGCCACACACCCAACCGATGAACGGGCGCCAGCCGGCGACAAACATTGAGCGGTGCTGCGCTTCGACCTTGTTCAGCTCGACCTGCGCGATCTGGGGCTGCTGCGCCAGTCTCTGCTTGGCGAGCTCAAGCGTTTCGCGCTCCTCGTCGCTGGTAAAAAGTTGATCGAGTACGTTCCCGACTGCGTTGACAGGTGTAGCTACGGCCTGCCCACCGGTGAATAAACTCCAGAAACTCATGTTTCCTCCCATCCTACTTCTTTGAGAAAGTCCGACCAGGGAAACCCGTCGCCGGGATCCACCTTTCGACCGGGGCTGATGTCGCTATGTCTGACCAATTCCTCTATCGGGTAAGAGGCCAGCCATGTTTTTACAGCTTCGATGCCAGCGTCCAGCTGCATCACTGACAGGTATGGCGTTTTGATCTTATCGAGGAACGTCGCATAGGTGTGCTCACCCTCGACCAGGAACTCGATGCCCAGGCTGTCAGTGTTGTGTCCCCGAGCATGCCACGCGACCTCGTCATCGTCGCGGCAGATGTAGATATCGCCGTTCGGTTTGACCAGGGCGTGGGCCGAGAGTTTGTACTTGTCTAGGAAGTCTGGCGCATGGATGGGTTCGGGGTCGATTATGTATTCGCCCATGCAATGCACGACGATTTTTTTGGGATGGTTTATCCGATCCCCGCCATGCGCTAGGTGATGCATGTATGCGTTCAACTAAACATCCAGTCTAGCGGAACCAGCAGAGAAGGCTCTACTTCCTGTTCGTCCGGAAACAGCTTATCCACCTTGACCTTGGTTAGATCCAGCTCCACCGTTTCGTTGGTCAGAGCGTTGATCTGCTTCTGAAATTCAACGAGGTTCTCGGGCGGGATGTCGAACGCCCCTGGCCTGGTCTCGCTGGGAACGCCGAATTCTTCGAGAATCTTTTGACGCCGTTTAGTGACCTGCTCTTCCA
>JAAUYE010010093.1_pt1 | contig 31788 bp, 41 predicted proteins | sample 7278081 | NCBI WGS metagenome assembly JAAUYE01 (sample SAMN14350131, study PRJNA611818) | marine sediment metagenome | isolation source: surface marine sediment (0.6m) | place: French Polynesia: Moorea | collected 2018-08
CACAGGACATTGGGGTAGTTGGGACTGGTTCGACAATCGACTATGGAAGTGGATACACCGTGGCTTCTGCCACATGTGCCCACGTAAACATTACTGTCTCAAATGGAAGGAGATGAAATGAAACATCCACGTATGTTAGATATTGGTTCGATCTGTATGTACCTTACTATAGATCAAGTCAACACAGTCTTACAGATGTGTGACGATATTGAAGATGAGTGGAGTAGGCTGAATGATGATGAGAAAGATATCAAAGCATACTTCACTACGAAAAAAGAAGAATATGAAAGGAGAATGAAAGATGCCAACAGGGAAACGTGATCCATATTGGAGCAGGGCAAACGCCTTGTATAAGTGTCCTGATTGTGAACACCTTGAAGCACCGTCACGGAACGACTACACCGGGTTCGATGGGCATCCCGGCAAGCTGATATGTAAGCGGTGTGGTGGTAAAATGGATAGGAAGGAGTTGAAAAATGAATGAGATAATTGTATTCGATCTCGATGGAACAGTGGCGGACTGTCAGCACAGACTGCACTACATCAGTGCAGATGAAACTGCCAAGCCTGATTGGGATGCGTTCTATATGGCATGTGGTGATGATTATCCTATGCACCCGACCATTGATATCTGTCGTAAGTTAGTAGATGATGATGAGTTTTTAATCTACTTTGTCACTGGTCGCTCGGAAATCTGTCGAGACATTACTATGAACTGGCTTGAGAAAAATGGTATTTATATCGCTCCGGGTCAGTTGCTTATGCGTAGTGCAAAAGATTATCGTACCGATGATGTGGTTAAACTTGAACTCGTAGAGAAGGCAGCCATTAATGATCGGATCGTAGCAGTCTTTGAGGACAGAGCACGAGTCGTTGATGCATGGCGACAACGTGGAATCAAATGCTACCAAGTAGCGGAAGGAGATTTCTAATAAATGAAATTCATGAACGTACTGAAGCTATTTGCGGAGAAGAAGGAGCAGTTCGAGAGGAAGCAGGGATGGATAGCAAGACTTCCTAATTTGGATGCTAACATCAAGACCCTGCTCACTACCATTACAAAGTATTATGAGCAGTACCCTGAACATGAGTACATAGGTAAGGCAGAGTTAAAAGAGTTCTATGATTTCCTCTATCCGGGAAGCAGAGACCAAGACTTATATCATGAGCTGATCGAAGCTATCTATGAAGCAGAGGTCAGCACGAACGTGCAAGAGGATATCACTGAGCAGGCTATCGAGATGGCGTTCGCTCAGGATATCTGTAACAAACTCCTGCCCGTCGCACAGGGTCACAAGTTCGGAGTCGTACCGACGTTGACGGCTGATGTCGAGGAGTTTACAGGTCAGATGAAGAGACCGCCGAAGAGTTCGACTGACTTGGAGATGCACAACTATGATCCTTGGGAACTGTTACAGGATAACTTGAACTATGAAGGACCACCGTGGAATCTACAACCATTGAGTGATATCCTCGGTCCCATCCAGTTGCAGACTTTAGGCTGCTTCTTTGGATTCGTGGATAGTGGTAAGACGAGCTGTGTACTTGACGTGATAGCCAGTGCAGCTCAATACTACGCAGGCACAGATGAAACAGTGGTGTTCTTGGGGAATGAAGAACCAGACAGACGTGTAGCCACTCGGTTACAGATGGCATTCATGAATAAGAGCAGACATGAACTTGGAGCTATGTCTGAAGCAGACTTAGGTGTCGATCTGGAACAGAAGGGATGGAAGAACACGTTAACTGCCAGTGGAATATCTCATGTGAATCAGGTACGTAAGTGCTTAGAGTTGTATGACCCACGATTGGTGGTCATAGATCGTGGCGCTAAGGTACATCATGACTTCAAATGTAAGGACATTGATTACCTTATGACCCTGTATAATTGGTATCGTGATATGGCAGAACAGTTTAATTGTGCGATCATTACAGTGGAGCAGGGAGTTGGCGAAGCGAACCGTAGACAGTGGGTAGAGTTGACCGACATCTATAACAGTAGGGTAGGTATACAGGGTGAGTTGGACTATGCGGTAGGCATAGGCAAAACTGATAAAGATAATCAGCAAAACTTTCGGTACTTCAACGTGTCGAAAAATAAACTATTCAATGGTGAGAAGGCGAAGTTTGCCACTTACTTTGAAGAAGAGAGGTGCACATGGAAGGTAGTTTAAAATTCAGAAAGTTTGATAAGATACCGAGACTAAACCGTGACATGATAATCACGGAGAAGATTGATGGTACAAATGCACAAGTAACATTGGAACTGTTCGACAACCTAAATGAAGAGGAGAAGGACACGTTACCCTATGTCCCAATCTTTGAAGACAGTATGATTATGTTAGTTGGTAGTCGCAACAGATATCTATCAGAGGAGAAAGATAATTATGGATTCTTCAAATGGTGTGTGGACAACAAAGAAGGGCTTGCCAATCTTGGACTCGGCAGACACTACGGAGAATGGTGGGGAGCCGGAATACAGCGCAAATATGGGATGCATAAGAAAGTATTCAGTCTGTTCAATACCCACCGCTGGCTACATGATAGACCAGTATGCTGTGATGTGGTGCCTGTCCTCTACGAAGGACCGTTCTCCACTCTCAGAGTACGTGAAGAACTCCTCAGACTGATGAAAGATGGCAGCCATGCTGCTGCTAAGTACGTTGATAAGAGACAACCTGCGGAGGGGGTTGTGATCTATCACAAACAAGGTAACTTCTTATTGAAGGCTACACTTGAGAACGATGATATTCCAAAATCATTAGTAAAGGAGTAGCGTATGAATGTAATTGCCATAGACTGCGAACACAGCTATGGACCGATGCGACCCTATGATGAAGGGTTTTACCTGTCGTGTGTAGGTATAGTGGAGTTAGGTGGACCAGCACATGTGTACTGGTTCGATCATTCGGAGTCAGATGGAGGCTGGCATACGAGTGTTGAAGCTGTCCGCAACTACATCGAGAAGGCGGACATTGTGATTGCACACAACCTAAAACATGACATGACCATCTTAAGGCATTACGGAATATCTTTTGAAAAAACAGACCTTTGGTGTACTATGGTTACGGAATACTTGCTGTCCGGGCAAGACGTTAGGAACCGGACATTTGGATTGGATGCCGTTGCCAAGCACTACGAGATCGGTACTAAATTGGATAAGGTTAAGTCGCTCTGGGATCAGGGGATTGACACTTATGATATACCACAAGAACTCTTGACTGAGTACGTGTTGTCGGATTGTCAGTTGACCCTTGACATTTTCAACAGGCAGAAAGATCATCCAGAATACAAGTACATTGAGAAGGTTCACAAGTTGCAGATGGAGTTTACTCTATCGCTGAGTGATATGGAGTTGAACGGATTTAAGTTTGATACAGATAAAGCGGAGTCAATCGTGAAGTCACTGGATATACAGATGACTGAGATGGAGACGGAGCTTAAACAAATCTGTAAACAACCGCATATCAATATAGGTTCAGCACAGCAACGATCTGCACTTCTCTTTGGCGGAGAGCTTAAGACCTCTTGGAAAGAATGGACGATGCAGACCTTGAAGACTAAACCGGAGACTAAATACTATGAAAAGAAATACGAAACAACTACCGAGTTTAAGGGATTGGGTTTTGAACCACCCAAGAGTCAACGGGCAGATGGTTATTACAGCACTGATAAAGCAACGATTGAAAGCCTTAGGTGCAAAACCAAAACCCAACGACGTATTAAACACCTTTTGCTGGAGTATTCTGTCGTCAAGAAAGCCAGAGAGACTCTTCTTGGCAAAGGTAATAAGGGACTTGTTAACAAAGTCAGAGTGGATGGTTGTATCCACCCGAACCTTAACCAAGCTGTTACGGCAACTGGAAGACTGTCCAGTTCAGACCCAAACGGTCAGAACATGCCAAGAGGAAGTACGTCGCCTCTTAAACAGTGCATAGTACCACGATACGATCTCATATTACAGGCAGACCTAAGCCAGATCGAGTGGCGAGGGGCTGCGGAGTTGGCACAAGATGTGGTGATGTTGAATGAGATCAACAGCGGAATAGATCAGCACGCTGAGGCGTGTACTAATCCCAAGTTGATGAATCTACCTTTGACCAAGGACAACAGAACCGATGCCAAGATATTCAACTTCCGTATGATCTACGGTGGTAGTCCGTATGGTTTCTACATGGACCACAAGATGCCGAGCTTCCCGCTGAAGCGGTGGAAGCAGATTGTGTCTGGATTTGAGGATAAATACTATGGGTTGACGCACTGGCAGCAGCGCAATATCCAGAATGTAATGCGTCACGGCTGCCTACGCATCAAGACTGGTCGTAAGTTTGTGTTCAACAAGATCGGTCACGAGTACAACGAGAGACAGATCAAGAACTATCCTGTACAGGGACTCGCCGGAGGCGATATCCTACCACTCGTCTGCGTGGTATTGAGACGAGGGCTGTTAAAACATAATTTAAAATCTAAGTTAATATTAACAGTACATGATAGTATAGTTTTAGATATCCTTCTCGAAGAGAAGGATATAATTATTAACTTAGTTAACTTAATCTTTAATAATTTAACTAAGTACATTATTAACTATTATAAAGTAGATTGGTCAGCAGACCTCGCAGGTGAAATTGAGATCGGTCCAAACTATGCTGACCTAAAGGAGATTAAATTATGAAAAGAGTATTAGAACTTAATGTATGGAATCAGAGGGCGATTACTTCGCCCGGTGGAAATGCGTTTACCGTTCTCAATTTAGGTAAACGTGAAGAACATAACGGTAGTTTGTTTATCAAGTCAGACAATGGAATTGTTCTGCCTAAAAATGTAAAGGCAGTTAAAATTACATTTGTTAAAGGAGATGAATAATGGATAAATCAGGATACCTTGATGCATCCAGAGATGAAATGAGAGACAAGATACTTGCCAGACTCGCAGAAATGTGGGTGGTTGGTGAGATCAAACGAGGCACCGCCCGCTTCAATGAAGAGGCAGACTATTGGGAAGGGTGGATGGATGCATGCAAACATGCCGAGAAATTCATAAAGGGGGGATGTATTGATGGGAAAGACCCGTGTTAAGGGAAAACTTGAGTTCTCACGGTGGGAAAAAGGGGTCGTACTGACTCCCAAACAGGCGATCTTAGCTCAATGCTACCAATGTATGGGCGAATTTGATGATGGCAAGCAAGATTGCGGTGGTGAAAAGAGTTGTCCGTTGTATAAATACTATCCATATCAGGGGGTTAAAGCATGATACAAAAAGGAAACCAAGTCACGTTATTAGTTATGGGAGAAAAAGGCGAGTATGAAACTCGCACCTTTACGACTCAGCACGAAGCGAAACAGTTTCATCGAGAAGTTTACGATGAAAACGGCAACATCATTTGGAATCCGAGAGCCGTTACTTTTTCGGAAACCAAACGTATATAGTCTTAGAGGGGAGAAAACTATGAACGAAAATGAAATGTTTAAAGAGTGGAAAGGTTTCGCCGAAGACAGGGCAAAAAACCTTGTGCCCGATGCTTTAGTGGATGATGCCACTCAAGAGGCATACATCGGTTTGCTCAAGGCAATCCGAACCTTTAATCCTGATTCGGGATTTCAGTTCAACACGTATGCCACGCACTGCATACGCAATGCGGTATATGATTTCATGCGGAAAGAGAACCGACAAACGGAGCACATGGTATATACTGACAAGATGGAAGAGATACTACCAAGTGCAGATGCGACAGCTCATGCGGAACTGGAACGATATCAGTTGAACGAAGCTATCCGCAACGCATGTGGTTCACTTGACACTCGTGAAGAGCAGGTGTTAACCCATAGAATGTTAGCGGAGAAGCCCCTTAGTCTGCAAGAATTGGCGAACAGGTTTAACACAACCAAGATGTCAATCAAGCGTGACGAAGACAGACTAAAGAAAAAGATAAAGGAGAATTTTAACCATGCCGAATGGAATGAATGTTAAATGCTCAAGATGCACAACTGTATATAATATCTATGACGACATACAGGTGAAAGCGGTAGGTATCTGTCCATTATGCAATAATGTGGAAGGCTTCAAGTTCGAGCATCCGTTCACGTTTGATTACAACGCCGGAAATGTGGAGCCACATCTTGAGGGTGAAGATAATTACGATTGGGATTGGTTGGAGTACGAGAAAGGGAAGAGTGCTCAACTGTCCCTTGAAGAAGCAGGACTGGAAGACTCCCCGAGTGGAGCATTCGATCAGGATGATGATCTGATTAATTCAAACTTAGGATGGAACTAATGATCGCAGTAACAGGGGAACCACGAAGCGGTACATCATTGACCATGATAATCCTTAAGGAGTTGGGTCTGGATATAGCAGGTGAAAAGTTCATATCAGACACAACCAGAGAGGCTAACCCTGATGGTGTCTATGAGATACCAAGGGTAGCCAAGAACGGATTAAGCATGGACATGTACCTCGGGCGCACTCCATTGTGCCCCAAGATTGCAGGGTATGAAGCCATCAAGTTAGTGACGTATGGGCTGACAAGTTCAGACCCTAACATATTCACAAAGATTCTGGTGTGTGTACGCAATCCGATAGAGGTTGCTAAGAGTCAGTACAAGAGAGGGTACAGACCGCACACTACCTCACTGGCTAATGACATTACCCTGAATTATATTCAACTGCTTAAGTGGTTGGGTATGCATCGTATACCCTTTCATGTGGTAGACTACAACAGTATGATTCAGTCACCACTATGGGAAGTGTGTTCGATAGCCTCATTCGTAGACCATCACAGGTTTACATCTGAGGATACTACTAAGGCAGCCAAGGCTGTCAAACCTGAGTATCACAGGGAGCGAGTATGAGAGGAGAAAGGAAACGATCAATGAGAGAACTAATGGTTGATATCGAGACGATGGGGACTAACATTAATGCTCCTATCGTACAAATCGGAGCCTGTTATTTCAGTATGAAAACTGGTGAGATAGGTGATGAATACATTATTAACATCGACCTTGACGACAGCATCAAACACGGTGCTACACCTGACGGACGCACTATTTATTGGTGGTTGTCGCAGACAGAGGAAGCACGGGGGAGTATTCTAACCGAGTATGATCCGGTGTGTATGAAAGAAGATCAAGGACTTGCAGACTTCAATCAGTTCTGGAGTCGGGCTAAACGAGTGTGGTCACATGCTACGTTTGATTTCGTTATGTTGATGCACGCTATGAGGCGTAGGGATATTCAGCCGACTGTACACTATCGCAAGGCAAGAGATATCCGAACCCTAACTGGCTTGGCAGGTATGACCAAGGAGCAGATCGACACGTTTCAAGTGGACAGAGTGGGTGTACACCACAATGGGTTGGATGATGCAATTTATCAAGTGGCTTATTGCCACGAGTGTTTTAAAATTCTAAAAGGAGAAGATGCTTAATATGGATATAAAATTTAAAGAACTGCAAAAGGTACAGGGTGAGTCCGCTAAAGGTGTGTGGACCGCCTACAAGATTGTTGGATTGAAACTGGAAGACGGTTCCCCTTGGGAATCCAGTAACATCTTTGACAATCAGTACAACTCTGACCTACTGGCAGAGCTAAAGAATCTGGAAGCGGGCGAGCAGTATGCTATCAAGCATAAGAAAAATGCACAGGGTTATTGGGCTGTCACTGGTATCGGAGAGGTTGAAGATAAACCTCGCCCTTCCAAGCCCACCTCTGGTCGAGGTGGCTCAAGCGGAAGTTCCTCAAAGAAAAGCAATGGAGATACCATGAGTAAAGAGGAATGGGCAGAGAAGAATAGAGTGGATGCAACACGTATCGCTAAGTCAGTTGCATTGAAGATCGCTAACGAGAACACCAAGACAGGAACCAAACCTGCCACTCTCATTGAGATGGCTGCTCCGTTAGTACCGTGGTTGCTTGAAGTGAACGATGTCGATGATGTACCTTTCGACATGGGTGGCGAGGACGGATTGGACGCACCTGATATTGAGTAAAGAAGACCTTATATGGATAGTGGTTCTAATTCTAATAATAGGATGGTTAGCAATATGAGAAATGATTATTCAAATCAAATAAAAGAACTCGCCGAAACCACTAAGCTAACCAACGCACAGATTGCAAGGAAGTTAGGATGCTCGAAGCGTACAGTCCGGCGACATGCCGGACCGTATGCCGAGCGTCTGCAAAAGTTCTTTGGGATTACACCCGAAGACCTCAAGAAAGAGGGAGCTAAGATTCTCCTCTTTGATATTGAGACTTCTCCGATGGAAGCATTCATCTGGGATTTAAAACAGCACGGTTACATACCACCCACGATGATTAAGAAACCGTGGGCTATCTTAACGTGGTCAGCCAAATGGCTGTTCGAGCCAGAAGTTATGAACGGTATCGTAACTCCCGAAGAAGCCATCGAACGACAGGATGGCAGTATCATGAACGGACTGTGGGAATTACTGGATGAAGCACACATCGTAATAGCACACAACGGTGCACGATTCGATGTGCGTCGGATGAATACTCGATATGCAGTTAATGGATATGGTCCACCCATGCCGTACAGAGTAGTGGATACCCTGCGTGTGGCTCGTAGACAGTTCGATCTACCGTCATACAAGATAGACTTCATCAACGATCTGTTTGGATTGGAGACGAAGAAGGGTAACGAAGAGGGCATGGACCTGTGGAAGAAATGCGTTGGTACTTTTGGTTACGACGAAGTACAACCCGCATTAGATCGCATGTCGTTCTACTGCGATAACGATGTCAGAATATTAGAGGAGCTTTATGTACAAATCAGACCTTGGATCAAGGGTCATCCGAATCTTGGATTATATATCAATACTGATGGCAATGTCTGCACTAATTGTGGTAATACTAACCTTGATTGGCGTGGTAAGTATTATACCCCTGCGGGACGTTATCTTGCTTTTAGGTGTAATGGTTGTGGTGCGGTGGGTCGCAGTCGCACTACGGATATTGATAAAGAAGAACGGAAGAACATAGTCTTAGGAGCTGCATGATGCCATTTCAATGTAAGCATTGTCCGAGATGGCAAGGAACGAAGTGCTCCACATGGGGTATGTGTAACAGCGTCATATTGAATTTACACCCAGAGATTCTTGAGTTGTCGTCTCCCTTTGAGTACAAGAGAGTCGGCACGACATTTGATCCGCACGACTTCTATACGTATTACTACCGCAACAATGAACTGTTGCGAAAGATCAAGAGAACTGAGGTGCCTTGGGGTGTGGTAAGACTGGACAAGAACAAGAAGTCACTGACCTTCATCTACGATAAAGATGGAGAGATCATAGGTGAAAGGGTGTCTAAGGTTTGGATACCGACCTTTTACACACATGAACATTATGGCTGCCAGTATATGTTCTTGTAAGCACGTAGTTCTTGAGCACCTTGGTAACAGTTATTATAAATGTATGACATGTGGTTCCGTGTTAGATAAAGGGACGCTCACCCGACAGGCACCGCATGAATGTGAGAGATGTGAATACAAATTACGATGCGAGGAGAAGAGCAATCCTGTCATCGTGGAAACGGAGTAACATGGACGATCTATGGAAAGAGATTCGTAGAATTGTCAGAGCACATTGCTGTAGTGGTTGTGATGGTTATCAGTGTCCCAATGGTGGGGCAGGTGACAGCACTGATGCTACCACTGACGAAATCTATACTCTAATCGAAAGAGTAAGAAAGGAATAACATGGAACATATTCAGATCATAAAGGATGCGTTTGAGATATACGGTAGGGAGTACCGTAGTCTCGGTGACTATTCAGCAACATCCTTGATTGATCCCCCTCGTAAGGTTCAGCTTACGAAACGATATGGGCACTTGGTAAGACCCACCATCGAGAGCATGATCGCTGCCTTGGTTGGTACTGCGGTACATGAGAAGATGGAGCAACTGCTTAGGCTTGCCAACGTGAAGAACCCTGACTACATGCTTGAACGCAATGTCATGCACCCACTGCTGTCTGGTCCTGACGGTACCGAGACACGGTTGGTAGCAGGTAAGTTTGATATCCTCTACAAAGAGCAAGACCTGTATGATATCAAGACGGTCAAGACATGGAAACTGATCTTCGACCCTGAGATGACAGACTGGCATGAGCAACAGAACATCTATGCCTATCTGCTGTATCAGAGAGGGATTGAAATCAAGACGCTGAACATCGTTGCTTTCTACTTGGATTGGATTGAAGCCAACGCAATCCGTGACAAGAGATACCCTCAGTCTCCCATTGTACAGTACAAACTAAAGCTATGGGACATGGCTGAGACCAGTGAGTTTATTCAGAAGAGGCTTGACATGCACGTAGCTGCTGAGTATGAGAAGGACGAGGACTTACCGAAGTGCACTTTGGAAGAGAGATGGGAACGGCTTCCAGAATTTGCCCTTATGAAGAATGCGAAAGCCAAACGAGCTACGAAGGTACTCCGAGACGGTGCCACCTTTGAGGACGCTCTTCGTGCAGCTCGTAGCACAAAGGGCATGGGAACTGACAGTTACATTGAGGCTCGTCATAGTGTACGGAAACGCTGTGATAAATACTGTAAGGTTAAAGACTACTGCTCACAGTACCAAGCGTATGCTCGCAAGAAAAATAGTCAGGGATTGAATACCATCTATCCCTTGAGCGAGGTGTTATAATGCCAAAGAAATTCTTAAACCCGACCACCGTCATGAAGCGGTGGGAAAAAGCAGTCGATGAACTGAAAGCTAAACTGAATAAAGAATGTGAAGTGAAGGGTATCAAAGGAAGAGACAAGTCACAGAAGATTTCCAAAGCATGTTCTCGGTTGGCGAAGGACATGGCTAAACTGGCAGGGATGAAGAGTATAGGTGAGGTACGGTTCGCTGCTGACATGATGAAGAAGAAGATCACGTACTCATACGAGACTACTACGGTAGAGTATCAGCATAAACCACAAGAGTACACACCTGACTTCGACATCTATGCCGGAGAGAAAAAGATACACATTGAATATAAAGGGAAGATGGACTATGACACACGTAAGAAACTACTTGCTATTCGTGAGTGCAACCCTGACATGGAAATTATCCTTGTATTTGAGAAGGCTAACAACAAGATTAGAAAGGGCAGCAAGACCACGTATGGCATGTGGGCTGAGTCTAAAGGATTCCGATGGTCAGAGCAAGAGTTCAAAGAGGAGTGGCTAAAATGAAAAAGGAGAATAAAACATGGCTTGGCAACACTTTAGCATAGACGAGTTCAAGTGTCCATGTTGTGGTGGTAATAAGATCGAGCCGGACTTCGTAGACCTGTTGGATAAGATACGTGCACGGGCAGGAGTACCGTTCAAGATCACATCAGGATACAGGTGCCCGACTTATAACACCACATTAGGTGGTGGACCTGAACACCCGAAGGGTCAGGCTGCTGATATTGCATGTCCTTCCAGTCTACACAGATGGAAGATGCTTGAAGCTGCCTTTCACTACGGAGTAAGACGTATCGGAGTCGGTAAAGACTTCGTACACCTTGGAAAAGAATACACCCTGCCTAACCCTGTGGCATGGGACTACTACAAATAAGGAGATATCATGAAAAAATATGACAAGATTATGGGTACGTTCGGCAAGACTGCCGATAAACTAATGAGGTTGAACGAAGCTAACGCAGGTAAAGCAGAGACACTGATTGCAGAGGTAGACAAGATTGAAATGAAGATCGCTGACCTTGCTGCGGAAGCATCACAGGCATATCTGATGGCTGAGAAAATTAAATCATTCATGGAGCTATAATATGATAAGAATTTATCTACTAATATCTATGTTTTTCTTTGCGTGTTCAGTACCCTTCGGTCTACTATACGGCTTACTCGGCAGAATCACCAAGGATTTTATCAGACTTGGGAGCCACTATAAAGAGCTTTCCATCCGAATATATCGTGATGGAGAAGCAAGTAACGGATGAAGAGAGCCACCGCATCTGGTTCGTGTGGGCGATCAGTAGTAAGCGTATCATCTATGCGTCAGAGAAACCGTTGCTTCATCGGAACGCAATGGAGTGGATAGAACGCTACTCGATGGCAGGATACAAACCAGTTGAGCGTGGTCCTCATGATTGGAGTAAACGTGAGTCGCTACAAGCTCTGTGAGAATTGTACAATACGTAACTGCCGAAGAAAACCGAAGACCGAACAGACACCTTGGGGTTACTCCCATCGGTGCCACAAGAGAGCGAAGATAAAAGGTGGGTTCAAGTTTGTCGAACTCGCTATGGACAACAGTCCATTTGAGACCGTGAGCATTCTGTACGCCCACGGATTACAAGCAACCGAGAGTCCGAAGCGTGGACTCCGAGTTTCAAGGAGAAAATCATGATGAAAATTGATACAATGATGGCAGCTCTGACTGATGCCTATGAGAAGAAGGCACAGGAGCTAATGAAGTGTCAACAGGAGCTTAAGCTATGTCAAGAAAAGATCAAAGAACTTACTTCTACTGCGGACGAAGAAGCAGCAGAGGAGACATCTTAATGAAGCAGTCGGGTGTCATGCGTATCTCTCAGGAGATATGCGAGGCACGGTGTCAGAGGGGCAAGTGCCCTCAACGATACAAAGACCCTGCCGGGTGTGACTGTTACAAGGAAGGAGTATTATATGACACTGATGGAGTTCGGTAAGGGAGAGACAGACCCAACAGGGAGAGGACAGCATGACGATGGAGCTAAAACGGACGAGGGAAAACCGCAAGCATCCTTGCTTCTTATGTTCGGGAAAGCATTGCGGGCTGTTGCAAGAGTTGGCACCTTTGGTGCGATCAAGTACACCAGAGGTGGCTGGCAATCTGTGCCAGATGGCATTAACCGTTATACAGACGCTATGCTCCGACACCTCTTGGAAGAACACTATGAAGAATATGACAGTGATCTCCCTGTACTCCATGCTGCTCAAACAGCGTGGAATGCACTCGCCAGATTAGAGTTGATGTTACGAGAAAAGGAGAACGATGATGCCGTACATAACACAAGTGAGACGAGATGACCTCGCTCATTATAATGACGAGAGTGATGATGTTATGCAAAATGCGGGTGAGCTGAACTATAAGATCACCCAAGTTATCAATGAATATCTGAAGGAGTTTAATACCTGCTACGATACATTCAATGATGTGATAGGTGCCCTTGAGGGTGCCAAGTTGGAGTTCTATCGAAGAGTTGTTGCCCCCTATGAGGATGAAAAGATAAAGGCTAACGGAGATGTCTACTAAGACTCGACGACATCACAACAACAAAGGTATTAGACAGATTAAAAATGGAAGTACCTACGGACAGGTACAACGCATGGTCCGTAGAATATTTGGAAGGAGATTATTAAATGAAAAGAGCATACTTAGCAACAAGCTACACTTGGAAGAATCCAATGAGGAACATTCCTCTACTCGGCAAGGTGCTCGGAAGATTGGTTGAATATATCCGTTTCATCCGAGTATCTAAGTGCACCGCTGCACTGTTAGAGCGCACAGGATGGAACGTGTTTAGTCCCATTACTCATAGTCACATTATACCACGATGGATTCCTGAGCGTCTTAATACGCATACATTCTGGTTGGGGTTAGACTTCGATTGGATTAGTGCATGTGACGAGGTATGGGTTTTTTGTCAACCCGGATGGAAAGAGTCCTATGGTGTTGGAAAGGAAATTCAACTCGCCATTACTGAGTTAGGAATGAGAGTCCGATACATCGACATGGATTACCAGTTCAAGGGTGCAGACCCAGAACATTACGAACATCCGAAAGATACACATACTGGTCCGGGTGCTATAACCTCGGGCAAGTAAAGGTAAAGGGGAGTGTTAGGGGGACACTCCCCATATCTTTTAGCCTATGCCCGCTGCTTGTGCAGGGGGTGGTAACTGAACGGGCGGACCACTGCCCGGTTGTCTACCCGCACCTACACCACGGGTTTGACCTTTAGCAAGTCCTTTACCCTTGCCTTTTTTCTTACCTTTCTTCTTTCCGCCACGTCTTGCCAGTTCCTTCATGATACGTTCACGAATAGCTTCCCACTTGTTGCCTGTGGCACCACGTTGGATGTTACTCTGTATACCAAGCCCCATACTGGAGACGGGTTGATTCGCTGCATCCTGTTGTGGTCCAGACATCATCATCTGTCGTACAATAGGATTATCTAATCCACTTGGATATTGTGCTGGCATTAATAGTCTCCTTTTAATAGGCTGCGTATACCTTCTTGTTGTGAAGGAGCAAGCCCTCTAAAGTGTACGATGTTACGTGGGTCATTGACCCAATTCTGTAACTCTATCCGTGCAGCAGCCTGATCTTCTTGTACCTTAGACATCTTAGACCCGATGCCGAGCATGTCCAAACCCTTACTAAACATCGTACCTACGTATGTCTTTGGAGCCGGGGGCAACGGCTGCTTAATCCGTTTAACTACGTCCCCAAGATAGTTTTGTGTTACACCATATTCAAACATTATTTAAACAATCCTCTCCATGTTCTTAGACCAAAGGTTGCTGCTACCATACCAGTGATACTCCACTGATACCATGCGGGTAAGGTCTTCAGCACGGCAAAGCCTGCTGTTACCCACGGTACACAAGGCGGAATGAAACACATGATTAGAGGTATGGAGAATAGTATGAGTAGATACTCGTCCTTCCATGAGAACTGCATACCTTTCATAGCTACCAAGTCCATCTCGCCAAGCTGCTCGTACCGCTTGACCTTCATGTTGATCTTGGCTTTCTTAATATCTATCTTGCCCTGTGTTTTTATCTTATTTCGTTCGATGATACCACCACCGATAGTCTTGCCAAGTTCGACTATCCCTGTGATGATTCCGCCTATTAGTGGTATTGGCATTAGTCATTATTCCCCATTAAGTGTTCTTGTATTTTATCTAACTTATCCTCGATACGCATCTGCATGGTATCGAACTTCTCTTCTGCCTTCTCGACGTGCCTATCAAAGACAGGTCGAGGAGTTGCATTCGTAACTTGTACCGTTGCCCATGCTCCCCAACCTAACAACGCTGTTACGATTATCGGTATCAAAATCTTCCACATCATTCGTCATCCTCGTTCAACAAATAGTACCCTCTATCCATCAGCCGTTGAGAATCTTCAGCCATATTCAGGAAGAGTTTCTCCATCTGTTCTTGTTGTTGTTCTTGTGTTAAGTTCTCTTTCACGTTGATACGATTCCATTCACGGATAAATTCCAACTTCATATCAGCCTCGACCTCACCTAACTCGGTGAACCTTCGAGCTGCTTCTTCCATGTAATCGAATCTGCGTATCTTCAACCCTAAGAATACATCGAAGATCGCTTCCGCAGTTGAATACTTTCTACCTCTGAAATCTTTCTCTCCGAACATGACACGCTTCATCTTGATGATGCTATTCGGATCGAGTATACCCGGAGCAGCAGCCTTCCATGCATGTTTCATCAGCTTGATGGCTACCTCGCCACCAGTATCATGCTTGTAGGTTAATGGCTTCTCAAGGAATACATCCTCATTGGCAGAGAAGTCCCGCCACAGATTCCACACGGGGTTATTTGGCATGATTGAGCGACTACCAAATGACAGGTCGCCGACTCCCTCAGTAATGTCACCCCAAGGTACGATAAAAGACAGGTCAAAGTACTTAGCTCGACCCTCTTCATCCTTCCAAGGTAGCCTTAAGTGTGACGGTTGCCCCGGTAACATTTCCCGTTGTGCATAGTGAGGCAGTACCCTGCGTTCCGCTTCGATCTCCTCAGGAGAATCACCTGACATTTCATCGAAGAGCTTCTGCAATACATATAGACCACCAATCCACTTCGCTGCCTTCCAAGGTTTGCGAGCGAACTCCTTCGTTAGTCTCGGAATAGCTTTGTATGTGAATGTAATAAACGGACTGTATCCATGCCGTGCCCATCGAATGACAGGCGGAACCTTACTGTAATCGAACAGTGCGTAATTAGCTTTCTGTTCGGCAGCACGTATTAATTTTTTCTTTGCCATCTTATTCATATCATCAAGGCTCTTAGCACCTGCGTCCTTGATACCCTGTTTGACATGTGTCTTAAAGATGGTGTACTTCATACCCTCTTCAATCAGAGAGTATAATCTTGCCGGACCCATCATTGTCTTATTGAATGCCTTGCCTAATGCATCCCACTTCGACCCTGCTGTCGTTAATTTGGTCGGGTCTAACCAACGCATGGCATCAATGATCTCGTTCTCTGCGAACGATGTCTTCATTAATGTGGTGTCCAGTTTGAACGATTTGAGTATGGGATCGTCTGTTTGTTTACCCATCTTGATTGGTGCCATCTCAGCAATACTCTTTAAGTGCTTCGGTAAAGCTGTCGTGAAGTTTACGTCTGCTAAGATGTCGCCAAGGATCATATTAGATATGAAGTTCCTTGCCTGTGCACGGGGAGACCAGACTACCTTGCCCGACTTCCATACTCCGATGCTTCGCTTCAAGGTTTTCTCAAACCAGTTCATCTCTTTGTGTACGTTCATCAGTTCTCGATAGATAGGTACCGTTACATACTGTCCTGCAAGCGGACCCCATGCCTCGTAGTCCTTGGGCATTCGAGTGTATCCTTGTGCCTTAGTCTTACGAGACCATCTCTTACTGCGTTGCACACGTCCAAAGAAATCATAAAGGAAAGCATCCTTCGCTTCTTCTGTGATACCTTTGTGTATCATTCTACTCAAGGTAGCCGACTTAGTTTTCATCGGTTTACCCTGTTGCTTAACAACCACCTGACCATCAGGTCTTAGGTCTACCTGCCAGTTGTCTCTACGGATAGCCCACCGCTTCTGCATCTTCATGTCTTTGAAGCGATTCATTGCAGTCTTCTGATTGTTAAGTCTGTTAAATAAGACACGGAAATAATTCTTGCCCGAGTTTTTATAATGTATCTGCAAGCGAGTGGTTAATTCGATACGTCTGTTCTCAATCGCTTTCAATGCATCAGTGTACTCTCGTGTCTTTTGCTTGAACTTCGGATGATCTTCCTTCAACTCTACCAGTTTCTTCATCGTGTCTTTGAACTGCTGTTCGTAGTTCCGAAGTGTCTTATGCGCCTTCGCTCGTTCAGATCGGTTAAGTCTCTTGAACTGGTGGTCACGTAGTAACCCACGCTCAGTCAACATATCTTCCAGTCTTTTGAATCGGCGAGATGCTTTATGTACAGCCTCGAACTTGTCATCGAATGCGGTGATGCTACCACCTGCTACCTGACGTGCACGTAGCTGTGCAGCTTTCTTGCTGACTTCGACCTTACGAGTTGCAGTCTCAAAGTCACCCGTAATCTTACGGATAGCTTGAGCATGATCGCCCGCAATAGTTTCCCATTGATGAACTGCCAGATCAAACTCATGTCTGATAGCTCGGTATGCCTTAGTCAAACCGAAGTCTTCGATTAGACCTGAGGCTATGTGCGTTAGCACTTCACTCTTAAACGTAGCATTACGCAACGCTCTGGCTGTCGCCCCACCTAACTTATCAATGCCCCGTGTCCATGCTGTGGTCATCGGGTCAAGTAATAGTTGTTTTACCTTGTGGATTGGTAAACCAGAGTAGAGTTCAGTCTGTCCTGCACTCTTAGTTTCTTTACCACGATTCCGAATCTCGATACGCTGTTGCTCCCGAAGCATGATCGTCTCAACTTCCTTGACCAGTGAGGTGTTACCCTGCTCCTGTGCAATACGCCTGATATCACCAAGCGTCTGCATATCTAAGTAGTGACCGCCCTTGCCCTCAAGTTCCTTGATTTTCTGAGCAAGAACATCATTCGGTTTCGTCTTGTCTAAGTTCTTTGCTGCTGCGACAGCATCAGATGCAGCGTCACCCGCTGCGCTCTTATTGATGGAGATCAGTGGCTCGAAGCCCTGCTCCTCAAGAGTCTTAGATGCCTGCTTCAACTTGATAAGGTCAGCATTCTTCTTGGCTAACTGGAAGTTCACCTTCTGGTATGCACGTTCAGTCTTCTCGTGCTCCATCGTGCGAGCCATAGCCTCTTTAGATATGCCCTGTCCTTTACCACGTTTCGCTTGTGCAGCATCACGAGCAGCCTTCGCTGCTTTGATTTCCTTCTGTAACTCTGCCTGTCTTGCTTCGAGTTTCTTTACGTCTGCTTCAGTCCGAAAGATCAGTTCACCTTTCGCTTCCGCTTCCTTCTGCCGTAAGAAAGCTCTCTTTCTGGCAGCCTTACGAGCACGTTTTGATATCTCTTTCTTTCCGAGAGCTGATGCTTTGCCTGCTTTGGGCAGTACAGTACGGCGCATCTTGATCTTGTAGTCTCGACCAAGGTCAGCCGGAGTAGAAGCCTTGCCCGCACGCTCCATACCCTCAGTCAGTTCATCGACAGAGACACCAAACTCAGCAGCACGCCGGACCTCTGGGTCTTGTATACCAGAGACCAGATCATCAACCTGTTTGTTGGACAGGTCGGTCTTAGCTCCCACCTTACCTTCTTCTAATGTAAGGGGAGTCTTAAGAGTCCCTTCATCCAATGCTTTTTTAACAGCGTCGATACTTGCCATGCTGGACTTCTGACGTATCAGTTCTTTCGAGTAGTCACGGGCAGTCCACTTGGCAATGTTATTTATCTTGCCACCGATCTGTGCCTTGATAGCTTTATTACCTTCTTGAAACTTCCGAAGGTCTTTCATAGGCGTGAGCAGGATGTGTTCCCACACCGCTTGCTCTGAAGCCTGTTGTATATCTTTCAGTTCTAACCCTTTCCTTAAGTCGGGGTTAGCATTGTACCATTGCTTGGCAGCACCCGCTGCCTGAGTCTTGTTAGCTTTATGCACCAGTCGGTGAAGCGCAGACGGCTTCGCCATCTTCTTCAGCTTCGCATCCTTACGTGCATTAGCCTTAATGATTGCGTCTGTCTGACTATCATACTGTTCCATGCGTAGCTTGCGGGTGTTCTCTACCGCAGCCTTCACATCTACCTTGCCCTGTTGTACAGTACGAGGTACGAACTTCTGATTATCAGCAGCTATGAATCCGTTCTCAATATCCTCAGGACTAACACCTTTCTTAATCATCTGCTTACGCAGTCGGCGTGTCTCAAGTTCAACCTTATCTACGTTCTTACGTTCGGATGGTTTGAACGGTAAGTCCTTATCGCTTTGCATAACTTCGCCTGTGCGTCTGTTGATGACAGCCACACGGGTTAGCTTCGACCACGGTCTGGGCTTAGTCTCAGTGAGTGGCTTCGGCATCGTGCCACCACCGATGATACCCCCTCGTAAGTCTACCGTTACGCCACGATCTTTAGTCCCAAACTTCTGAGACTGCAATGCTTGACCTAAGTAATCCTCTTCACTGACAACGAGAGTCTTAATTGGCTTGCCCTCTTCGGCAGCCTTAGCAGCTCGGTGTCTTCCATCATGTGCGATTACCTTACCGTCTTTGTCAACGACCAAGATGGGAGCAGACTTGGTAGTCTCGCCTTCCATCTCACCCTTCTTGACTTTCTTCTTAATTGCATCCTTACGCACGTCAGAACCCGTCGTGAGGTTCAGAAAATCGTCGCCAGACATTTCTGTTTCCTTCACTACCTTTGGTTTCTTAACGTCCGCTTCTTCGAGTGCACCCGCCACTTTCTTTTCGCTAAAGGATTTGGTCTTCTTAGCCGTAGGCTTCTTGAGTTCCTTCTTGGCTTTCTCTTCAGCCTGTTTCTTTTTCTTTTGACCTTCGGCGAACAGTTTCTCCTTATCGGAGACAGCTTTCTTAATCTTATCCTTGGTTACGTCACCTTCGATGGTGAGGGTCGTACCCTTGGCAGGGGACTTGGGATCGATGATAGTTACCTGTGCACCATCCAGTCCGTGCTCTGCTTTATTAAGGGTAGCATCTACCCTGACCTTCTTCTTATCTCCGGCTAACTTCTGGAGTTTCTCCTGCGGAGTAGGTTCCTTAGCCTTCTTCTTTTTAGGCTTCTTATCAGCCTTGAGATCAGGCTTGGGTTTCTTTTGGGCATGGGCTGCTGCGAGTTTAGCAGCTTTTCCCTTTGGTTTAACAGCTTCTTTAACTGCGTCAGGTTTTGTTTGCTTTCCTTTAGCCTTATCGACTGCTTTCTTGACGTTTTCATCGACCTGCTCCTTGACAGTTTTCTTAACCTCTTTAGCAGCGTCAGTCTTAACGACTGTCTCATCGACAGCCCTTGCTAACTTCTCTGCTTCAAGTGGGTTATTCTTGGCGAAAGATTTCAACCACTGTTTTAAGGAGGCTCGTGACATGGAGAAGAACACCTTCGCACCCGCAGGTGAAAGGAGTCCAGATACCGTAGTCACAAGCATGTTATCCGTAGCCATATCAGCAGCCGTCATTGCGCCACCTGCAATCGCACCGAAACCTACGTCAACAGCCGTACCTTTGGCTGCAACTTTAGATGCGGTTTTGAATCCTTGCTTGGCAGCAAGACGATAACCACTGTATGAGAAGCCTGTTACTATATCTGCGATAAGATCATCAGGACCGTACATAGGTTCTTGCAAGCCTGCAATCTCAGCCTCAATCACCTGCATAGGCATACCCATCTGTAACTGTTGCATTACCCATGCGCCCTGTTTATCAGCAGCTTCTAATTTTTTTGCATCAATCGAATCCCAACCCGGCAGATTAAAGGTCGTCATGCCTTTCTTCTGCAACTCTTCAAGAGAATAAAACTGGCGTTTCTTCCACGCAGCCATGATCTCTTCATTCTCTTTCTCAGTTATCAACGCTGCCATTTGGTCAGGCGTGATAGGTTGGTTCGGGTCATGTAGTGCCATTGTACTGTAACCCTCTCCCCACTTCGATACCATTGGTACGTGTGAGGACTTCAACGGCATATCAGGCACATCTCCCGCTTGGGGTTGCGGGGTCGATTGCTCCTGTGCTACTGGTTCATCATCTCCAAAGAATCTACTCTTGACACCCGATCTGGGTTTATCGAGATTCTCCATAAGAAGATGCGACTGATCTTCACCAGTATTCTCCGAGCTAAGTTCGTCAGTAAATCGTCCCATGTATTATTGTCCGAATCCTTGTTGTCTCTTCCTCGCTTTAGACGGTAGAAATTTAGCATGTCGTCCGCCAGTGAGCTTATCAATGGCATCATGAAACATAGCTTCTACGTCTGCACGGTATTCTTTTTGCAAATCTTCGTCATCTTCATCGGGCTTGATTACACCTTTAGCTTCAAGGTCTGCTCGATATTGTTCCCATGCATCCTTATCTTTGAGCACCTTAAGCCTATCCCAATATTGGTCACGGGCTATGGCAAACTGTTCCTTCACTACGCCATACACCTGTGAATTATCAGCGTCAGCACTAATCTTATTCGCCTTGGCGACTTGCCTATGAGCTGCATCCATTGCGTCACGAACCAGTTTAGCCTGTTCGTCTGTCACGTCACCCATAAACCCTGCACCCTTAACATCGTTGGCGTACTTCTTAGTAGCCTGTAAGAAATTAAAGGATGCTTTAGTTCCTGTGCCTGTACGCTTATCACCTGCGAGTGGGTCTTCAAAGTCCCATCCATCAGGTAGGTTCATCTCGGTTTCACCCGGAGACCACCGTACCTTACGGGTACTACCCACATCATAGTCCTTACCCTTATACTTCTGCTTACGGGTAGAGTATACCATGATATCGCCAGATGGTTTCTCACTTGCTGACATTCTCTTTGTCAGTAGCTTATCAAGAATAACCTGCTTACTCTTAGCAGCATGATCGGCATTGCGTTGCATCTGATCTGCCAAATCCTTCGCTCCAAGTTGGCGATAGAACGCTGCTCTCTTCAGCATGAGTCCTTGTTTATTTTCATAGAACTTCAGCAGTCCCTCAGGACTGAGAAACTCATTAGCTTTCTTTAAGTCGTCCACATATCCCTGTCGCTGTTGCATCAGTTCTTGGACAGCTTGTTTGGAATACTGACCCTTACGGGCTTTATCAATATCCTTATCTAATGCAGCAACCTGAGCTGTTAGTTCAGATTGCGTGCGTTGCATACTCGCAACGGAATCAACCGTACCATCTATAATACCCTGCATACCGGGCACCCTAAATTGCATATCATAAGGAGAGAACGCAATAGGTTCTTTAGAGATGGGGTGTCTCCACGTTTTATCCGCAGGACTATACTCATAGCCTACGTCTTTGTCGTCGATGAGCATCCGAAACTTCTCCATAGCTTTCGGGTTCGACTCGAACTCAGTAAGAAAGTCCGGGTTCCCCTGAAAGATAGGGAACTTATTCATCTGAAAAGTCTGAGGCGTATGCATTCGTTCTTTCTCTGCTAACTGATACTGCATCATCTTCTGTTGCTGATGTACGCTATCCAGTTGTGCTTGCTGCATCATGTTCTTTAGACCACGATCAGCCTCACGCAGTTTGAAGTCTGCATCCCACGCCTGCTTCTCAATGAGCATCCGATTCAGTTCTCGGAAAGACTCAGTTAGTGGTTGATATTGGATTCCCATTAGTATATATCCTCTTGTACTCCGCCTAATTCCGTGTATGCATTCGGATCGTAGAACGGATTGTCAGGTAATTGCATACCAAAGATACCCGGATACTGGCTCTGGATACCCTGTCTTGTCGATCTCGCTTGCGCTGCGGACTGTCGTCCTCTCGCCATAGATTGCTGAATCATCTGTTCCTGTTGGGCAGCTTGCATCTGCTGTCCTACACCACTTTCAATTCCGCCTCTGGCAGCAGCCACTCCAACCTCTCTCGGAGAGAATGGATGTTGACCCGGTGCAGGACTACCTGCTTGCTGTGCACCTGCGCCAACTTGTGCGCCTGAGATTCCACCAGACATTCCTGCGCTTTGCATGATCTGTTGTGCTAAGTCATCAGGTAATACCATCGGAGCACCACCCGGTCCTCTCAATGCCATACCTTGGGCAGCCGGATGTTGATAATACCCACCTGCTGCTCCACCTGCACCACCAATACCACCTGCACCGCCAGCCATCATACCTTGCGGTACATCAATATATCCACCACCTGCGGGGATATACATCGAACTCGGTCCGCCTGCTAAGTTCTGAAATGCGCCTGCGCCTTGACCGATGTTATGGATTCCATGAGCAAGACCGCCCATCACTCCACCACCTAAGGCACCAAGACCAACATTCATAAGACCTGAACGCCAACTTACATCTTGTCCTGTAAGAGCCTGTAAACCTGTCATGGCTCCGCCACCGATAGCTCCACCAAGAGCACCTGTAGCCAAGGATGCACCGATTGTACCTGCACCCATACCTGCGATACCGCCGGAAGCAAGACCAATACCAAGGGCACCAGCAGCAACAGGAGCCAAAGCACCTGCTGTCATAGCTGCCATAGCAGCAAGGGTTACACCCTGAATAATACGTCCGGGGTTTTCCCAGATAGAACCGGATTCACGTCCAGCTTTACGGAAGCGTCTGTCAATATTACGTTGACGATAAAATAAGGCTCTATCGTCTCCGCTTAGATTACCAGCAGCACCAGCTCGACCCCAAAGCAGATTACTTCCGAGACGATCAACAACAGCCATGTGTCGTGGATCATCCATCTTCAGATCGAGATTCTTCTGCCGACCAGTAGCATCGTCGATCTCCCAACCTCTACCTGAACTACCAGATAGCTGACTGAATCCTAAGAACAGTCGTTCTTCATCTTTGATCCTACCAAGTTCACGAGCATTCATTACACCAGTTTGTCTAAAATCTCGTTTACTTAATACTTGATCTCGACCACCACCTCTGGTAATCTGTCGTTTAAAGGCAGGATCGAGTTCAGATCGTTTTGCTCCTCTTTCGAGTAATGCGTTTAAATCATCTTGTCCTATTTTCCTACCAAGTAATCCTCGAACGCCTCTCTCTTCAATCGCAGATTGCAATCTATACGCAGGATTAGGATTGAAATTCATCAACTGTTGTGCTCGTTCTTCACTGATGCCCATGCCTTGGGCAAGTTGCATCATATCAACGACACCAGTCACACCAGTCGGACCTTCAAAGCCAGATAGTTGGGCGATCTGTTCACGCCCACGTAACGTATTAGGATTACCGATGTCGGTAAATCCTTCAAGATCACGATATTGACCTATTCCACCAGTTGCGTATTCCATACGTCTCATCGGAATACGATCATCATGGAACATACCAGCAGCTTGACGTGCTTGCGCTGGCATACCTGTATAAACAGAACGTGCACGAGGGTCACGCTGCTCTCTCCCACGAACTGCTTCAGCCCGTGGATTTAATGCTTGCTCAGTGTACCTAAAAGGTATATCTGTGGTAGGACCAATAGGCTCTTCCTCTACTGGCTCTGCCGTTATTGCTTGTGTCGCAAGGATATCCTCTTGAGACAGAGGTTCACCTTGTTGCGTATAATACCTTCTTACATCTACCATTAGCCTATCATTCCTCCGAATAGTCCGCCGAGTCCGCCACCTAATGCGCCGGATAAACCACCGCCGAGCAGTCCTATACCTGCTCCTGCCAAGCCACCATAGAGCATCTTCTTCTTACCACCCATATCACCGAACATCTGGCCTACACCAAAGCCTGACAATCCGCCCGCTGCTATGGAACCAATAGGGATATTGGAGAAGTATCCTTTAGCTTTCTGACCAAAGGTTTGTGGTCCTGCTTCCGCAGGAATATAAGGCATGGCTTCTTTCTGCCCGCCCCATAGACCTCGTGCTTTCTGACCAACCTGTCCTAAGGTCATGCCACCATACTTACCAGTCATGAAATCACTGGTAGCTAAGTTGATTGCAGTCTTACCCATCTCCAGACCAAACGCTTGCTTGGACTGTTGACGTTTAAACTTCAGTTCGTCCTGAGCTATTCGCTTTTCCTGTGCCAGTTGATTCTCTTTAAAAGCCTCTTCACGTTTCTGTTGTGAGGCTTCCTGTTCCCGTGCTAAGATATCTGGGAACAATCGCAACCGAGCATTCAGCTCTGACTTCTGATTACGTTTGAGTCTACGGTTGCCCGTGACTCCGAACATTTGACTTGCCATTAACTTGTTCTCCCTGTAATATTACTCCAAATTCCCCGCATGTACTTGTTTTGCTCTTGCTGTGACTTATACATCTTTTCATTAAAAGCACGCTGTTCACCAGCAGCTCGCTCAGTCTTACGTCTTCGGTCCATTCCAATTAGTCCTGCAACCAGTGAGGTTCCAAGCCCACTGATGATTCCTAATCGACTTGCATCCCGAGCATCCTTTAAGGATTGCTTGTGCACTTTCTTTTCAAAGGCTAATTTATCCTGAGCAAGCCTAAGGTTGGCATCGAATCGGCGTTTGTTCGTTGCCAAGGCAGAGAAACGATTAAGCACACCTTGCTGTTGTGTTACAAAGTCGCTTGTCACACGGTTAATCTGACCCTGTGTTGCTCTGGGTCGGCTACCCGCAGCAAGCAACGCCTCTTGGAATCGAGGGTCACGATAATTTATTGCCATTACTTAATCCTCTCAATTCTACATTTGCCATCACGATTCATCATGATGCAGTCGAAGTATATCCGCCACTTCCAGAATACTCGACCTTCCCCCTCGTTATAAAACCACTCCTTCATTGCATCCCAAGGGTCATCGAGTCGGTTTATGACCCAGCGGAACCACTTAGGTTGTGCGTCCCACCATTCGTTATATTTTTCTCTGAATCCCATTATACCCTATCACATTCATCTGACATTCTTGCTGGACTCCATAGATTAGGACGGTGCCCCCATGCGAATCCGGCTACTCTGTCAGTATTATCATTAAGATACTGTGTCGCAACTACAGGTTTAAATCCATTAGAGTAAATCTCTGCATCATAACCATCACTGGTCTCGTTATTGTTAGCATCAGGTAATAGATACTGAATAGCTGCCCCATTATAAGGCCACCTATCATCAGCCACATCCCACAGACGCATACTATTAGTATGTACAGTCTGTTTAAATATAACTATTTGAGGTTCAAAATCAGTCCATGCTAACGGACCATACGCACTACCTGATCCATCCCAATAGAATGCTCGTTGTAGACCGGGAATATCTGTCCATAGATATGCAATGTACTCATATGTATCACGATTAGTATAAAAGTTTGTTGTTCCATCATGCCCCACTGAAAATACACTGGATGTAGGAGCTGTATCATCAAATGGATAACTCAAATCAGCCCATGCAGCCGTTGTGTCTATACGCCCGTGATCGGTTTCTGGATCAGTTGTATTAGATGCTCCTCTATGATACACATACCATCCACCAGCACCATCAACTGCCTTAATCATAATAAAAGTAGGTACGGCATTTAAACTATGAGAGATTGTACGACCTGTTTGAGTTCCATCTCCAGTATACGATACGATATCAAATCCGTACTTCTCACCTGTTTTCCATCCATAAGCAGAATATCGTTCAGAGCTATTATTAACTCCGGCATCAGTGCCGAGTGTAAAACCTGTACTGTCAAATGACTTTAAACTTTGTGCCGTTGTAGTTTCCGCAGTCGTATTATTCCATCTTATCCAATTTGTTGCGAGACGTGTGCTATCAAATACACGCCAGTCACGAGTGTTTTGATGGCTTTTAATCACAACTAAATCAGGTTGAAAACCAAGAGTAATAGATTGCTCTGCACCACTACCAGTATATACCACACTATTTACACATGTACCACGAGGATCACCGATGTCAGCATCTCGTACTCGCATTCCAGCAGCTTTTGCTTGAATAGTCGAGGAACGAATCGCATTAAATCCAGAAGGACATGTGCCATCCCAATCATCTTCATGAAACTTTGCTTCATGGTTATAGGCTTGGTACGCACCAAAGATTGGACACATGTGCGTATCACCCGGTTCCAACGTCAATGTAAATGTTGGGTTAGTTCCAGCAGCAGGATCACCTGTAATACCACCTGAACTATCAAACCAGTAGATGTCGGGTGAACCACTCATGTCAATCAAACAAAACCATACTTCGCCAGTATCTACGTTAAAAGCCATTCCATATTTATCACCTAAGGTGTTAAAGGAATATCCTGTCGTACTGGTATAGGAACCAGCTTGATATAATCTACCCGGATTATATCCGAAAAGTAATCCACAATGCCTATTTGTCGGGGTATTAACATCACCCGGATAAAATGCACCACGATTAATATAGGTACTAATCTCAGGTAAAGAAGTCGTAATACCAAACGACCCATAATTTACATCAGTGGTACTGCCATATTCAACATACCACTTGCCCTCTGTAAGAACAAAACTTGATGCAGCAGATACCCAATTCGTAGTGGCATATCCCATGAATCTACCACCGTCATGCCGTACTGTACTGGCTTGTATCTGTGTACTTGCGCCATATTGATTACTACGATCAATAGTCGGCATGTTATCTTCTGGATGATCGAGGCTTAAATCTGAATCAGCCAGATTAGTAATGCTATATGCAGCATCTACAGTATCCGCTGCGTTAGAGTTCGTCCATCCACGATCAAGAGTTCCGTTAGTTGCTTCTATAATATCTGTCCCACCAAAAGGCCAGTATCCACCACCACCGCCAAACTTATAGGCGGAATTAGCGTAATGAGTAATAGTCCAACCTGAGATATTAATATCACAATCGGCAGCACAGTTGATTACAATCGTAAATTGATCGGCAGTATCGACCACATAATAAAGATCAACTGTATACGTGCCTGTGGCATCCCATACCGCTCGCCCATCATTATATCCCGGATCAGAAATAGTAGCTGTCGGTGGGTTAACTCCATCACCGAAGTACATCTCGAAATCACTTGCTCCGATCTGATCTATATCTAATGTACATTGTACTCTAACTACGTCGCCAACTGCCATCGTGGTTGTAGACACATTTGAATAAGCATTGCATCTTCCTACGTCATTATGTGCTCGTGTGATATTAAAACCACTTGTCGTAAACGTCTGATCGAACTCAATACTTGCACCAGTGTTATTAGTCCAGCCTGTAAATTCACTGGTTAATGCCGTACCACTACCCATAAAGGTACTTTGCGAATAGGCTTTAGGTATCCATATATTAGACCCTGAACCTGCAAACTCACCAACGTCTGTGTGAGCATGATTATGTCCTATCGTAAGGTACATGTCTGCGATATTACAAGATGCGTATCGAGCATATGAATTTCCTATTGCCCATCGGTCATTCAAATCAATTTGATAGGCTTGGTCTAAAGCTGGATAGTTTTCGGTACTGAACTCTGTTACTTGTTGCCCATTAATATACATCTTCATACGATCAGCAGCCGTAGCCTGACTTGAATCGTAATCATGATGAACATGATACCAGTTACGCCAATCGTGTAGTTTAGCATAAGTTATCAAATATCCTGCTGTGCCCGCACTATCAGTAAACCATTCCCAATTAGAGGTAGTAGTAAATCCACACACACCTCTACCTAAACCAGTTCCAGCGGTATCACCAAGATAAAATAAAGATTGACGAGATACAGGTAAGCCAGTACGTTTAAACCAACAAGACCAAGACCATTTTTTATTATCATACGCATTAGTCGGAAAGGCATCATATCGAATCTGATACGCACTATCCCAACTTAATGATAAACTTCCATCTGTGACACCATTAAACGGTGACGGGGTATTAGATTCCCAAGTCACACCATTAATGTTTGCTATATTTGCAATCGCAGTCTGATCTATCTTACTAATCCAGCTTGTAAACTGGTCATTAATCGTATATGTGCTCATTAAGCAACCTCAATGTAGTCAACGGACGGATTAAAATAAATCGTCGTTGCACTCTCAGCGTATCCCACTACCTGCACGAACGAACCTGAGGTGGTTGGTGCCGTAGCCGTGATAGCCCCCGTAGTTTCACTCGCAAAGAGTTGCTGTCCCGCTGTAAACGTCCATGCGGTATCCTTTACCCAACCTCTTCGGAGTATATCTTTCGTTCCAGTTCCAGATTCAACTGCAATCCCCAAGCAGCCAATCGTAGCAGCAGCCGAAGCGTCTGCTTCATCCCAATTACCATCTGAACTAAGAACCATCAGTGCCCCAATACCACTTGCGTTGGCATCTACTGTTGCACTATGTATATCACCAGACATCGTAGCGTCAGAAGCAGGAACATTATCCCATTCTATTTTAACTGCATCCCCAAGTATGAGATTACAGTTGAAATCAACTGAACTATTACCAGCAGTAAAATCCCATTTAGTATTTGTTCCGTCATATTTAAGAGCATCGGTATCATTTGAGGGACCGATAGTTAAATCATCTGATGTACCTTGAATCTGAAAGTCAGTGATTGTTGTATCATGGTCGGCTGCAAGGTCAATCGTAATCTTACCACCTTGCGTCTGTGTAGTCTCACGACCATACAGACGAAGTTGACCATACGAAGAATTATCCTCAGTACCAATATAAAGGATACCTGCCCCTGCAATCCTCGTAGAAGTTGCAGCATTGATAAGCAGATTTCCATCATCATATAACTGAGCATTCGATAAAACCGTACCACCAACTGTGAAGTCAGTACTGGCATCAAACGTAGTGCCTGTTACTGGAACAGTTGCTACGATTGAAGTACCTTCGGTAAATACTAACATATTGGGATCGACATCTGTACCAATTTGAAGATCATCTTCATCAGAATCAATCTGATATTGGGCAATAGTCGTATCATAATCAGCCGGAACGATAAACTGAATAGTCGATCCTGCTGCTGTCCCACTAAGTAACTGTAGAACATGGGCAGAGGTATCAGCCACACCAAACTGAGTTACACTGGTTGTAAATTGCCAACGGTCCGTTCCACCATTATATATGAGAGCATCCATATTGGTAGAGGGACCAATGTATAAGTCGTCTGATTCAACTCGTACTGTAAATAAATCTATAGTAGTGTCATAATCCGCAGAAGTATGTATATTAATTGTACCACCTTGAGTTGTTCCAGTGGCATGCCCTGTTAATGTCAAAGTTCCTCGTCGAGTATCGCCCGCACCTATTAGGAGTTGTTGAGCATCACTCCCATCATCGACTGTTACAGAGGCAGCTAATTGTATTCCTGTAGTATCTGTTAATACACCATCAGTGATAACTAAATTACCTACAGTAAAGTCTGTATTAGCATCAATAGTTGTACCAACAATAGTACCCGGCGTAGTTGCTCCGATACTCGTGGTATCCAGACCAATATCTGTCAGCGTTAGCGTCTTTAAAGTCTTGTCAAAGACAATATGATCTCCTGCTGTATCCGAATAGATAGTTAGATTTCCACCAGTTCCATCTGCATCACCAATCTGTACGCTACCGACAACTTCAAGAAAGTCACCGATCTTAACATCATCCGTTGCGAGGATGATATCATCTGATAATGTGAGGTCTTCAGCTCGGAGACTTTGCAGTATCCAGCGTTTATCACCCGGATTATCATCAGGTGCGATAATATTCGGACTGGACTCAGCTAAAGCACTATCAGCATCCAAAGCATAAAAGTATGTCGTAGTCTGATCTATGACAATGCACATATCTTTGTCAGCTAAGTCAGCACCATCAATCGTATCAAGATCACCGGGGTTTCCGCCGATCAATCCTGTCGCACAATATATTCTATTAACAGCCATTACATACCCTCCGGCAACGCATATCCATGTTGAAATATATCAGATGCAGACGTTGAACTATTAGAACATTTAATCTCAATAACACCACTGGTGTCTGTAATAAGTCGATAATGACCAAGCGTATTATCACGTCTATTATCACCACCACCACTATTATAGGAATATGCAAATCTATGACCAGTGCCACTACTTTGCCCATTCGTTCTCCAATAATGATAGTAATAACTGCCACCCGGCGTACCCCATACGGTAGCCATAGCTTCTAAATTAGTAGCGAAAGCTGGCACTCGCATAGTTAAATCTGTCCATGAAGTTGTGAATGTTACACCTAAATCTACGTCATTTCCCCATGTGATATCTCGATTAATATGGAAAAATTCTTCAAGTTGACTCGATGCATTAGAATAGAAAGCACTAATACATCGGTCTGCTCCATTATACCATCCACATTCTGACGCATCCCATATGGGAGCTGTCGTAGAATTAAGAAAGTTAGAAGCGACCAGTGCAGTATCACTACCACCTGTTAACGAGCTATCATCAATGTAAAGGTAATGCCACTCACTCGCACCAAGAGCAGAACTTGAAGCATTAGACCCGCCAGAACCAAAGTCAAAGGTTAAAGCTGAATCCCACTTATAGATATCCTCTCCCTGCGCTGTGCCAAGTAGATGATAACGCCCTGCACCAATCGTAATTGTATCTGTATCTACAAAGGTAAACTTAGGACGCATAAGCCAGCCAGCCAGTCGATCAACATTCGTTACCAACGAACCCGCAACATCGTCTACATACTTCTTAATACTCTGTTGCGTTGCTAATGCGGTTGCACTATCTGAACTCATATTATCCTGATCTAAGATCGAGCTAATAGCGACACCCCCACCATCAAAGGTGAGTGTGCCTGTAATATCCAGATTACCACCAAGATTTGCGTTACCTGTTTGTGTTAGGGTTCCGTCTATGACAGCATTCCCATACACTTTAAGGTCTTCCATTGAGTGATCTGTTAGAATCCATACACCTGCGCTACCATAATCATCAGGACGAATAGCTTGTGGGTCAGATTCAGCAGCAGTTGAACTTGACTCATAACGATAGATATACCCCTCTTAACCAGTATACCCAACTATGGCTAAGTAACCATCAGTAATATGA
>JAAUYE010038408.1_pt1 | contig 31384 bp, 24 predicted proteins | sample 7278081 | NCBI WGS metagenome assembly JAAUYE01 (sample SAMN14350131, study PRJNA611818) | marine sediment metagenome | isolation source: surface marine sediment (0.6m) | place: French Polynesia: Moorea | collected 2018-08
GAGATGCGTTGAAATATCTCTTACGGGAAATGGAGAGTCAGATGTTTTGGCGGGAAATTTGAACATTTATTTCACAAGCTCCTCTCTCGCTTCAGCAGCATATTGGATGGGCGAGGTGAATTGAAGCGCGTTGGTTGATTCAAGTACTTTTTATTTGTACAGCAAATGGAAAAAGAAGCGTCATATTTTCCAAAGTTTTTATTTTAGGAGATGTATCATGATTGGGTTGGGATAGTAAATTGATAGGATGCGTCGCGGCTCAAATTATTTGATAATCGTAATTAGTTTAGTACAGCAGTGATCTATTCAAATGCGTTTGTGTTTGATAGGCTGCTGCGAGCTGACTTGTGTTTCAGAGTCGAATTTAAGGTTACGCAATGTCTCACGGGAAGAAGATACGCGAAGACGCGTCTGTCATAAGATATTTTGTTGCTTAAATATGTTACGATGGTTTTAGTTGGTTCGTGGATCAGTTCCGATGTGTTTGGTAAGAGGTCAGGTTTATTTCGCAAAAAGTTTACGACAGCTTTGCTTCTTGTATTGCATTTAAGCGGAGCGAATGTTTGGCTTGGGTTTTCATCACGCTTTGTTTGCACCCCATTTTTATCCGTCCAGTTTGGGCGTCTCTTTCTTTGTTGTTGGGGGGCTCGTTTGCGGAACAGTTTTATTCGAGGGAGCGGGACTTGATTATGGCTGCCAGATTGCAATGATGCCTGAAAAAGTTGGTAGTGATAATTTTTCACATTGTATTTAGTGCACAGTACAGGTAAAAAATAGGATCTGTCAATTTGTAAATGTGCTCTTTTTAGTAGTTTGACAATTTGGCAATCGATTCTGGGGTCATCTGGCAGCGCCCGGGTTGTTTTGTTCTTCTGCCGTTCAGTTTGGCAGTCTCGAGGGACCTCGTTAGCGGTTCGGTCTATACTCGTGTCAGTTGAGTTCTTCCAGTCGCTTTTTCGAGTTTGCCGCGTGATCGTTGTGCCTGATAGTCGATTCATAGTGTGATAAAATGCCTATCGATCAAGATTTGGTGGCTCGTATGCTCAGGACTCCTCGGCCGTGGGATGTACCCACGCTTGAGTGGAGAGAGTTGGACAGGATCGAGAAGGATCTCAAGGGACACTTGAGTCAGCCTCTTGTACGATTTACGTGCGGTCGGCAGTCGTGCGCGGACCTTCGTATGCACAGCCTTGCCACTATGGATCGTCGCCATCGCCGCTATGGATCTCACAACAACCCTCCGACACCGGGGCGCTGGCTCATCTCTCGGAGCACCAAGGAGAAGAGCGTGCTCTTTCGCGGCTCCAGCAGGGAGCCGTTTTTCGCCGTGATTAGGACTTTTCGTTTTCGACCTTCCTCCTCCCTGCTCGAGTCGCAGGATAGATTAAGGGGGATCCTTCAAGCCGATGTGGCTAGCTACGGGGCTGTGAATCCGTATTTGATCTTCCTTGGCTATTACGTCACGGCGGTCGGACCCAATAGGAGGAGCTTTCTGAAGAGGTCGTCCACCGACGACGTGCTTGGCTTCAACCAGCCGCATCCGCAGGCCGGAAAGGTCTACACTATCTCCTTGCATCTCAACAAAGGGCGCACCAACCGATGGCATGTAGAGCGTTTCGCTCATCAGTGGGTCTTGTTGATCGAGCCGGAGTTGGTTCTCTTTCGACAGCCTCAGGTCTGGTATAGTGGTTACGAGAGGCTCGGGAAGCGGTCCGAGTGTTGGGAAGCTCTACTCAGCACTCATCAGAGTTGGTATTACACTTCTGCCAAGAAGAGGGGGGACGAGCTTGATCCGACCGTGCACTACCGGTCGGGGGTCAAGTTGGATTTTCGTCTTCCCTATTACGCCTAGCGAGTAGCGAGCAAAAGATTTTTTCAATTACGGCGGCTGGTTGGTGAGGAAGTGCGCAAGAAGGCGCGGAAAGATAGCGCGCAGAGAGTCCAAGTCCCCGAACACACACAAAAGAGACAAAGGAAACCCAGCCTGCTGGCCCTCCTCTCTCGCGAATTGAAAATCCCCGCTCTGCGCGGCTTTGTCGTCGCAACAAACGAGATCGGCGGGGGCTACGAACCTATTCAACTCATTGTCAAGGATGCCATCTCTTTGTGGTCGGGGTCAGCCTGACGCCGTCAAGGGCGAGGTAGACACGCGGGGCGGAGGTTTTCAAGAGAACTTACAAAGGAAAAAGAGATGTGAAGTGCGCAAGAGTCCGGTGTGTGGAAATACAGCATGCAGGGCATTCAAGTCCCATCGCGATCTCGTTGTTGTGTGGTCAACCCGACGCCGTCAAGGGCGAGGTAGACACGCGTGGCGGAGGTTTTCAAGAGAGCCTGTAAAGAAAGAGATAAAGTGCGTAAGAGACTTTTGTGTGGAAATACAGCATGCAGAGCATGCGAGTCCCTGCCGATCTCGTTTGTTGCTAAGGGAAAGACGCGCAGGGAGGAGATTTCCAGTTCGCGGGGGGAGGAGGGCCAGCAGGCTGGGTTTTCTTTGTCTTCTTTGTGTGCGCCGAGGAGGGATGGACCGAGCGTCCGCTCAAAAAGGGCAGAGAAGAGAGAAGAGAAGGAAGAGAAGGGAAGGAGCTGCTGTTTTGGCGGGCGTTTTGGACCGATCTCGACCGATCGTATTACAGACGGGCTCAGCTGTTTTTCCTTTGCCGACGCATCGAGCGAGTTGTGTGAATAGCCGTTGAAATTGACCAAGATATTCTTCTATTATTACCGAGTTCGTCGAGTTTCGAGCCGGCTTTAGTACGGTCGCCATGGAAGCCGTGTTCGCACGGCATCTGGCAGTGCCTCTCAGTCCCCCTGAAAGTCGGAGCGGCGGCGGCGGCAATCCCGATCGAGGCCGCCCCGCCTCGCCGTGCACCGACGAGAAGGTGTTTTTGCTGCGCGGTTCCAACACGTCGGCCGGCTCGTCGTGCTGGGGCTTAGTGAGGATGTTCTTCTTCAGACCGAGAGGCTCCCACGGGCATAGCAGGAACGAGTTGGAGAAGATATTGCTCTGGGATTATTTCAAGTGCGCCGAGTTGTGCCCGTCTCTCAGGTACTTGGGCTATCATGTAAGATTAGAGGGACGGAACGGCCGGTCCTTCAAGGAGTGGTTCGATAGCGACGTCGACCACTGCTTCATCTTTCCGCCGCTCGACGATGACGACGCAGACGTGGACCGGACCGTCTCGTTACTCCTTGGACAATCCGTAGACGAAAGAAATTTTCTCTCTCGTTTTCTGCAAGGGTGGACCGCTCTCGAAGAGGATGATCCCCAGGAGGAGGGCTTCCGACCGTCCTCGGAGGCTCCGGAGCTCGAGAGCGAGTTGCTCTTGGGCGGTTCCGACGACGTGCAAGGCTGGATCGTGCGGTGCGCCCTGGCATGGCCCTACGAGGGATCTGCGTTCGACGTCGGCTACAGGAGGCCTGAGTGGGACTCTATGGTGCACTACCGCTATGCGGAGGGAGTGAGTCTTTCGGTGCCTTTGTACCTCTGATTATTTTAGCGGCGCTTGACGCAGCCCTGAGCGAAGAATAAATTATTATAGCGTTATATAGGTTTCGTGATCTATTTTTAATCGTTTCGTTTTCGTGCGCGGCTCGATTGAATAAGCGCGGTCGTGTCTGTTCTACTACTAGATTATGTAGGGTTTCCCTCAAGGTCTGGCAGGCCTACCGATCGAACAAGAGAGGTTTCGAGAGATAATTGGAATCCTTACGAGGTATGCTGCGTCAAGCGCTGTACTGCAATTGAGTGGCTCGCTTCTCGCTAGACTTTGTAATATTAGAAGAAAGACAATCGATGAGATAGACTCTCAAGCAAGAGCGTTGACCCCCATCCCAGCGGGATCTCCCTCTTCTGGCCGGCTTTGTGCAGCTCTCGTCCGGATCTCATAAGAGGGAAGGAGCTTTTTGGAGCCAAAATTGTTGACGCGTTTAAAATTCGCTCATGTGATTGGTCGGCCAGTCGATTTCGAGGAAAAAACCAGGGTCGAGATTAGAAAGAAAGAGATAATAGTCTACGACGCGTGTACGTCTCTTTCGAGCACATGGTCGGTGACGACGACGACGACGACGATGGGCGCGCGCAAGAGCGCAGTTCAGGGCTAGAGCTACCCTAGGGCCTGCTGCATGCAGTTTTCGGCGGGATCTCATAAGAGGGCCGGAGCCGCAGCAATGTTTGGATGGTCGCGTCTATTGGTCGGAGCTTGTCGGCCATAGAGAGACGAATGTATTATCGCGAAACCTGTTTTTATTCGAGTAAGTACGAACGAATTAGTGGTACAAATGGGGAACCGGGTTATTGGAGTTCTTCAACGACAAGTGGTCGAGCCGTTGGATTTCGTCCTTCCTCCACGTGTGGAGGGTGGTCTTGTCTACGCTGCCCGTGACGAAGCCCCCGTTTCCCATTAGGGAGGCGCAGCGTAGGTTCCACATCCTGTGGTGGTTGAAGGTCTTGGTCGTGGCGGGAGCCCAGAAGAACGTTTCCTCGCACAAACCCTTGTCGTCGGCCATGATGATACGGGTTGCGTCAAAGTCAAATATCGTGCCCCCCCATCTGGAGCCCGACCCGATCTGGTTCGGGGGGATCGGCAGGATCCTGCTTCTTATCAGTTTCATGCTGGCCGGCAGCACGGTGGAGCCGCTGGTTCGCGCGTAGTCCACCTGGAGCCAGTAGTAGGCGTCGTTCTTCTCCACCCCGAATATGTTAGAAGCGTCTCTGTGGCCGCACTGGTTGTCGTAGTGCCGTACCGATTGAGGCGGTTCGAATTCGTTGTGCCAGCAGACGATCACCAAGCCTTCGGGTTTGAGCTTCATGTCCCTGACCACGCCGGGCATGAAGTAGTTTAGACGCTCCTTGATGACCTGGTTGTGGACGACCGTCACCGTCACGTGGTGTGGTGAGCACACGGGGCTCTCGGGGAGTAATTCCTCGGGCGGGCGCCGGCACTCAACGAGGTTCGCCACGACCCACGTCTTTTCGGCCATCTGGCACACTCTGGTCATGCTGGGGGGATAGAGAGAGACGGCGTCGTTCATTTCTATTTTTAGGTTTTCTCCCCGCAGGTCGGCCTCTATGATTGGACGATCTTTTTATCTCACCTGGCCGTGTGGAGGTCGGAGATGAAATTGGCTCCCAGATGCGGATCTTGCTTCCCGTGCACGAGCCTGTCAGCGCTGTAGCGACCCTCCACAAAGTCCATGGCTATCAGCGCAATGTTGCCCCTGAGCTTCTTGACTAGTGTGTTGTTGTTGCACCACGTGTACGAGCGGGCCCATTTTTCGTCGTAGACCTCGCCGAGTTTGCCAGTCAGGTTCGGGTGCGCGTTCAGGCGTATGGTCAGGAGGCTCCTGCCGTCGATCTTGAAAATGGCGGCTGGTCGAGAAGAGAGAGGTTGGGAGGTTTATTTTAATTAACTAGCGGCGTTAGCTCCTTTTTCCTCCCCCGCGGGAGTCTATTAGCTTTTTATTACTCACCGGGCAGTTCCACTTCTCCGCAGTACCTCTTCACCAAGACGTACGACATGTCGTAGCTCGGGAGAGCCTCAGCCTCAGTGCACGCGGAGCGGAACGTGTACGTGTGTAGAATGACCGGCTCGGGATACCCGTTTATTTTGAGCAGCACGTTCATCTGTTGGCCGTACACGATCACAATTTTGTTGCTGTCGGGCATTGCACCCAGGGCCAGGGCTGGAAATGAGACCAAGGAGCGAGCGTGTGTGTATTATTAGAGAGATGAGAAAAAGGAACGCCAGATAGAGCGCATGTTCTCGTATAGTCACCTCGTCTAGTGATCCCCTGGGGCGGGAGGTCGTTGCTCGTGCAGCGGCTAACGCGGCTCCGGAATGCTTCGGTGACGTAAAAGCCAAGGTCGTGTCTTATCTTGAGCAGCGTTCGCAACTTTAGCTCCGTCATCGGCACTTCCCCGTACTTCTCGCCCAGGTCTTTTCGTAGAGCGGCCGCTACCTTCCGTTTTAGCGGCTCCAGGAATCGAGCTCGTAGCGCCGAGTTGCAGCCCACCAGTGCCACGAGGCTTGGTACGTCCAGCATCTTCGTCATGGCTTCCGTGTAGGGCTTGCACATCGCCGTCGTGAGCAACCTGCGGGGGGCAGATAGAAGAGATGGATGAATTAGCGATCTTGCGGCATTGTAGTCTAGTTCTTATTATAACAGTAGAACGTTTTTTCGGGTCAATAGAGCGCGGTCGTATCGATTATGGGGGGAGAGAGATTCGGGGCACATCGCTTTAGCACCCGTGACTTGGGTCCTGTATTTTTCAATTCCCTGCTAATTATGCACAAGTTTTTTCTCAATCCCGCCAGACTCTGCGAGTTTCCACGATTGTCCGTGTAATTTGAAGCTCGTCAAGAAGGAGAAACTCTTTTTTCCCACCCGCCGTTGGCTTTGAGTGAATGCATGCATCGATTTGAGCTTGTACCGTGTCTCCTTTCGGCGGCGGTCGGAGAGAAGATTTTAATTCTGCAGGATCTCCTACCCCGATAATGAGCTAGCCCCCGCCGTCGGTAGTGTGATTAGGCAGGCAGAGAGCGGAATGAAGCTGCTAATGAAGGCGTGAGAAATTGGAACCCTCCCCCCCTTTTTTGCACATGGCTGTTTTTTGGATGAAGTTCGATTTTTAGCTCTAGGCGTAGCGATTGAGCGACTGGGGCCGCTCTCCCGGCCATGGGTCTGTCCGCGTGGCACGCGTTTTGCACGTAGAGCTTTTTGATTCGCCGGCCGATCGTACGACTCGATCCCCCGTCTCTTGCTTAGCTGGTATAAAAGGCGGAAAGACCCGGAGGCCTGGTAATACTGTCCTAGGACCAGAGCCAAGAGTCAGTCAGAACAACCAAACTAATAGTAAAAGATAGAAGAAAAAATGATTCTCGCCGCAGCGCAGCTTGGACTTATGTTTGAGTGCGCCCTCCTCCTGGCGCCCCCCGGCTACCGATACTCCTGTGTAGCCAATTTCACTCGTTGCGCCTGCACCAAGTCAGGCTTACAGGAGTAAGTGTTGCTCGACGGCTGGTGTTTATCTTATCTTTAGGGAAATTCTTCTACTATGAGCGTCGCCTCCCATAATGGTTTTGGTTTATTGTTTCGTGCGTTCTTTTGCAGATTTTGCGTCGGGTCCCTCTCGGACAGTTTCATCTGTACCGAGAGGAAGATGGGCGGAGCGGTGGCCGAGTTCCTGGGACCCAGCGACTTGGTCATCGCTGCCGCCGCCACCACCACGACGGATAGCTGGGGGGTAGCCGTCGCTGCCGCCGCCTCCACCACCATGACGACTACGACGACGAGAGACGTCGAGTCGATGTTTTCGTCCTCGGCGGTGGAGGGAGGCGGCGGCGGCAGGACGAGGCGCGGCACCAGGTCGTCGACGGCGGCTCTAGCGGCGGGGTGAGTCGAGGCGTGCGCGCCAACAAGCGACGGCTAGGCTAGTCTCAGCCGACGGAGATGGATTCTGTCGTGTTGTAGTGTGTATGTACGCAATGAATTACGAGGTTTCGAGAGCATTTATCTTTACTGATTTTTCCGTACGACATTTGCAGGAATCGGTCGAGCTCCAGTGCCGCCGTTCGGACCGGCCGTCGGGGCGGTCTTCCCGGGCGCGGGGAGGTCGAGGCGAAGGTCGGCGGCGAGGAGGAGGCAGGGAGGTCGTCGTGCCCCTGCCCGCCCGGCTACGCATATCGGTGTGTGTTTTTGTTGAACGAGTTATTGAATGCGCCAGAAAGACGCGTGGTAAACTTACTCTGTTTTGTGTTGTTCGCCTGTTCCCTTGTTACTTTGTTGCCTTTCTCCAGGGTGCTAGTCTTGGCCGACCGGACGCGGGAGAAGGCGAGGGAGGGAAGGCGGTGCCGCAGCGAGACCAGGCGGTTCTGCGCGGACCGCGGCGGCTGCCCCCTCCCGGCCAGGTCGAGGCGAGGGGCCGGAGGAGCGACGTATCGCGGGCGCTACTACAACCCGACGTGCGAGTGCGGATCGGCAGAGCCCCAAAGGCGGTACAAGTGCCAGTTTAGCTTTTATATAATTTCTTGCTACTAATAGACGAGCTCGTTTTTTTGTTTTTCGTGACGACAACGACAACAGCAAGCAATCGTAGCGAGCCGAACGAGCCGGCGAGTTGGAGGAGCGGGAGCCGGGTTAAAAGGGAGTCTCATTTTGACTGTTGGCAGGTTAGCCCAGCTCAGGAGGAGGCTGCATGATGAGGTGGCTCTCGCGGCCGAATGTTGGTTCCGCCTCCACCGGCTCTGCCTGTCCGCGTCCGAGCCCGGGCAGCGCGGTCGCTGTCCCCCGCCCCACAGAAAGTGAGTAGCGAGTAGCAGCAGTTCGTATACAACGCCATTGCAGTTTCTCGAGTTTGTCCCTTTTTATTCAGCCGGCCGGCGGCGGGCGTCGCCCAGGCCAAGCCCGCGACTACTCTCGCGTCCACCGCACCGACGACCGTAGCGCCCGTCTCCGAAGCCCCCTTCCGCGATCCGCCCGTCTCGTCGACGCCGTTGACTTCGCCGGCGGCCTCGACGAGCTCCGAGACGACTCCGATCGGCGATGATGATGAATCATCGACGTCGGTTCATCACATCGAGGGCTCCTCGACGGTCGCGCAGGCGCCGCGTCTCGCGGTGACCGCCGCCCCCAACCGGTGCGCCCAAGACACAGACAAGAATGTAGCCCTCCGGTCTCACGACGTGAGCCTAAGCAACTTTCGTTTTTTTATCTTTCCAGGACCGAGGACGAAACCCCTTCGTCTTTCAGCTGGGGAGGCGCCATCGGGAACGGGGCCGTTACCTTCGTCTTCGCCATCCTTGGGGCCGCCTGCTACGCTCAGGCCCGCAGGGTGTGGCGGAGACGAAGGGAGCGCCTGGCTGCCCTAGCCCAGGACGGGGAGACCGGCGGCGGTCAAGGGGGCTTCTGGCGTCTCCGCGTCCTGCCCTGGGGCCGCCGGTTGGCTGGCGGCGCCAGGGACCTGGTCCACCGGCTTCCCAGTCGGCCTTTCTCTCTTCCCGGGTGGCTCGAGTCGGTCCTGCCCGCGCGGTCGGGCCCCGAGACCAGGGCAGAGAGGGAGGCCAGGACGGGGCGGCCGGAGGAGCGGGTCGAGCTGGGCTCGTCCGTCCTGGCCACTTCCGGCGAGTCGTCGGAAGTGTTTGTGGACGTGCACGTGGAGCCGGCCCCTAGTCCCGCGGCGGAGGGCGAGACTGAGTCGGACGCCGCCAGCTTCAGAGACGTTTGTGAGCGCCTCAGTGGAGCGTCGTGACGCGCGGCGGCTAAACCAAGCTCGCTCGTTTAGTAGTTTTTATTACGGGCGCCCGCAAGCGGGGCTCGTGGCAATCGGCAAAGAGCAGAGAGCGATCTTGGTTTAGCCGCCGTCGCCCCAGATCTTTGAGGAGTGACTGCCCACCTCCCCCGGTCCAGGCTGTGACGCGACGCGCAAGAAGAGACTTTTGACTTTTACCACCCCTGTGTTCTTTTTCGTTGATTTACTACTATCATTAGTAACATTCGTGCCCGTTTTCAATAAAAACTGAACAGCTCGTGTAAGTGATTGAGTCCAGAGTGTCACCCGCGTGTCGGCTCTTACCAGGTCCAGCATTTGGCGATAGCAGGAGTAGCTGGAGAGGAGGACGAGCCCGATGAGCAGGCCAGTTCGTGCGAACCCTCGGAGCGATAGGACGAGCCGGGGGCCGGCGGTAGCGACCCGGCCTCCAGTAGCCTCGCGGCCTCCAGTCCGTTCTCGTGTTCTTGCCTGCGTAGGAGGGAGAGAGGGAGAAAGTTGCTACACATGTGTAGTCTATTTTTGCGGAGTTTCGCTCGGTTCTTTTTGTCTAGGCTTGACCTTTTTCGCTTAGTGCCTATGGCCCTGGAGGGGTGCCTGCTAAGATGCTCGTCGTCGTTCCCCTCGGGAAAGGGCCTCGACTGGGACATGGCTAGTATTACGCGATTCTGTTGCTCGGTCTGTCGTCTTGTTTACCGGCCGGGCGCTTCACGACGAGTGGGGAGATTCGCCAAGCCGGCGCCCTAGTAGTACTCCGCTCGTTTTTGTCGCTTTTTTTCTCGGGCGGCCCGCCGGTCGGCGGGAACCGAGCTACGGACAGGTAAAAAAAATGAGCGGGGCCGATCTGTTCTCGACGGACGAAAAAAACAGGAGTGGCGGGTTCTGCGGTGTGTATTTTATTCATTCATTCCGTCAGTCGCGCTCATGTTATCGCGTGCACCGCGAGAGAGAAGTTTAAGAAATAAAATAGGCATAAAAGCGACGGCGAACATTAGCAGCATCATCATCCAAAGCGGCTAGGAGGACGGACCGCCGGAAGCGGTCACGAGCTTCCAGCTTTTGCCGTTGTCTGCCGGCGTCAGTCTCTTGGTGGACACGTAGCAGCAGATTAGCTTGGTGGTTTCGGGGGACCTGCTGCCGTCAAAGTCCAGCGTTATGTCTATGTGCGACGTTTTGTCAATGGAGTAGGGCCTGAGGTCGGCCACCAGCACCTGGCACAGGGACTTGCTCACCACGTTGCCCGGGGGAAACATGTCCTCAAAGTCAAAGTCCACCAGGCCCTGGTTTTTTATCTGCTGAAAGTAGTTGCGACAGTCGAGGCTGTCGTAGCCCCTGGCGCCTCCGGGGTTCACCAGGCCTCGCTTGCCAAAGAGCTCTCCCTTTCCAGACAGGGCAGCCGAGAATTTTATTAGGCTGGTCGGGAACCGAAAGTAGTGGGTGAGGCTCTTGCCCAGGGTGGCGTTGGGCCACAGCTGGTGCTCGCGCAGGAAGCAAAAGTACACGAGTCTTGAGCCGGCCGGCACCCTGGAAGTCACTCGTATCTGCTGGTGACCCTGCTCCAGGGTTATCTTGTCCAGGAAGGGCGAGTCGAACGAGCATCCTCGGCGCGTGGAACCGGGGCTGCTCCCCCTGTCGGCCACCACCTTCTCGTACTGCATGCCTATGAGCGAGAGTCTTATTCTGGTTTTCTTAATGGATTTTTTTTGCGTTTCCGTCAGGCTCTTGTCGTTTGTCATGGATTCGGCGTCGATGGAGCACCAGTCTAGCGGGGCGTTCCACGGGTTCCTCGGGTGCAGTCGGATCACCACCGTGGAGTGCGGGGGAAAGAAGGACCTGTTGTTCTGGTCCGAGTTTAGATTGTCCAAGTTGGCCAGGGCGAAGTTTTTGGGCGGGCTGAGCCCGAAGGTTCCGTCAAAGGTGAACTCGCCCAGCAGCGGCTCGGTGCTCTCCAGAGAGGGGTGTAGGAAGGTCGAGGCCAGCTTGTCATAGGTCGTGCTGGTGGGGCTGCGCTCGGCCGACGTGAGGAAGGTTCGCCTGGAGCCCACCACCGTCCTCTGTCGACGGTTGGCGAAGAGTCTGTTCAGGGACTGGTACACCGAGTTGTGACCGGCCGTGTCCGTGTCCTCTCCGATGAGGACGCCGTCGAGGAATATTTCCACCTTGTGGAATAGGAAGCCCAGGCCCTGGTCGGGCGGGATTGCTATGTAGCTCCTGTCTTTCTCGGGCACCGTGCTCGACGCGCTGGCATTCACCCAAACTTTGTCGGATAGGATGGCAGTTTCGTCCGCCTCCCCCAAGGTCCCTGAGCCCTCGCTCGCCTGGGCGGCTTTCACTTTGGCCGCCACCAGGGTCATGTATTTTTTGGCCGCCTCGTTGTAGGCATTTTTCTTGTCTTCGTTGGTGGGGTCGGCCAGCACTTCCTCGTCGGCTTTGTCCATGGCCTGGTGGAGGGCGATGACGTCCGCCTGGCTCTCGGCCCTGATTCGGTATTCGTTAAGCGTGGCCGAGAGCCTCTCCTCGTGGGGTTCGTGCACCTCCAGTCGGTACCGCAGAAAGAAAGGGTTGGGCAGGAATCTGGCGTACTCGTGCTCGTTGAGTTCCAGCTTGAACTCGAGGACGCCCAGGTTGTTTAGGCTGCCGGCGTTCAGCTGCAGGGTCTCTATGGAGGCCTCGCGAAGGCCCGTCCTCCTGGAGGAGCCGGTAGTTCTCGTTTTGCCCTTGTCGTAAGGTTTTCCGTAGCGCAGGGGGCCCACCTTTCGGAGGCCGCCTCCCTTGGACCGGGCCATCTCGGCGGATCAGACCCGTCTTTCTAGGCGAGGCGCGACCCGTGAATCTTTTTGATGCTCTTGGCCCCCTCCTTGAGCACCTTCTTCAGGGTTTTTATGATGGCTGTTTTCTTCTTCCTCGCGGACGCCGACGATGGCGAGGGCGCCCCGCTCCTCCTCCTTGTCCCCCTCGCTTTTCTCCGCGTCGCGGAGGACGACGAGGCGGTTGCGGTCCGTCGGTGAGGTTTCGACTTGCTGGAGGTTCCGGAGGATCTCGTTGCCAGACTCTTTCTTCGTCTCGTCGTCGTCGTCGTCGTCGTCGTCGCTCTTCTTCCGGTCGAGGGCCGTTTGCGCGAGAGTTTCCTTCTCGAGGGCATGGGTTTTTCGGCGCCCGCCGGTTTTGCGTCCGTCGTAGACGCCCTCTTGGACGGAGCCTTCCTCTTCCGATCCCCCGACCGGCTAGCCGCGGAGTTTATCAGACGCTTGTCCGCCTTTGCTGGTCTGGGCGGCGGCCGTTTGCCCTCTCCCCTGGTGGCCTCCGAGTAGTCCTCGGCCCTTGCTTCCTCTACCTCCCTGTCGTACGCGGTGGCGCGGACTTGCCGGCGTCGCTGTCGCGGTCGCTTGATGATCGAGGTCGGCTGCCGCGCTACCCTCGCCGGGGTTGTCTTGCCGCCGGTTTTGGCCCCCCTCGGCACCCGCCTGCCCGTCAGGCTCTTGGCGATGATGAGCGGTACCGATCTTCCCTCGTCGGCCTCGTCGGCGGCGGCGGCGGCGGCCCTGGCGGAATCCTTCGCCGGCCTCTTTTTTTGTCTCTTCCGGGTACCGGCGGCGGTCGCCGTTGACGGCGACGACGACGACGGTCGTTTCCTTCCTCTTCTCCTGAGCTCTCTTTCTTTACCTTCCTTCTCGGCGGTGGCGTCGTCGTCGCCGTCGACGTCGTAGTCGTCGTCGTCGTCCTCGTTCTCGTCGTGTTCTTCCTCTTCGGCGTAGCCCTCGATTTCCTCTAGTTCGGCTTCCTCGTCCCTCTCGTCGCGATCTTCGTCGCCTCCCTCGGAGTCCCAGTCGCTGGCGGAGTCGGCGGTTCCTCTCCCCCCTTCGCCGCCGTCGTCCTCCTCCTCGTCGGCGTCGTTCTCTTCCTCCTCCTCCTCGCGCTCCCCTTGTTGGTCTTCAGGGTCCTCCCCCTCTTCTTCCTCGTAGGCGGGAAATTCGCCGACGACGTCGTAATCGTCAAAGTCGCTGTCGCTCCTAAAAGAGCTGCTGCCCAGGCTGGTGCCGGAGAGACTTCTCTCTTCCGCGGCCGAGTCGGAGTCTTGTTCGGAGCGGCCGTCGCTGTCCAGGCCGTCCCTCAGCTTGCGGCGTTCGCGGCGAAATGCGTCGTCGTCGTCGTCGTCGCTCCAGTCCGATCTCGTGTAGACGGAGTCGTTGTCCTCCTCCAGCGCGCTATCCTCCTTTGCGGCTGCCGCCGCCGTCGTCGTGGTCGTCGGGTTGGTCGTGGTCGGTGCGGCGGTCGGCTCTCCTCTTGCGCGGGTCATAATTGTGTGTGTGTGTGAGGGAGGGTGGGGGCGCGCGCGCGCAGCTTTTAAATTGGAGTCTCCCTCTCGTTCGGGATGGGGGCGCGCGCGCGCGCGCGCCCCCTCCCCTCCCTACCCCGTTACCTAGACCGTGCGGAGGCTGTGTCGTCGTCGGCGGCCGGCAAGCGCGTTCTCCCTTCCCTAGCGGCGGAGCGCTCGCGCGCGCGCAGGGGAGAGGAAGGCTGGCGGCCGATTCGGCCGGACCGTTACGCCGTCTCGGCAGGGCCGGCGGTCGGCCGTCTACTGAAAGGAGGGAACGCGGACAAAAGAAGAAAGGGAGACGACGTACGTACGTATATTTATCTACAGACACGAGTACACTAGATCGTCGTCGCCATGGGGCGCGCGGCGGCGATGGAAGCGAAGTAACGACAAAAGAGACGGAGGAGCATCATGCACACGCTACAGCTCCTCATTACATAAAACGTCCCGTTATTATTTATTATTAATACATAGAGTCCTCGCCCAGGGTCATTAGGCTTCTCGTCCAGGGAGGGCGCACGGCGGGCGAGGCCCTCAGCAGCATGCAGATGAGCCTTCGCCTCTTGAAAACGTAGTCCCGGAAGGCCGAGTTGAGAAAGTGGATCGACAGCCTGTCCTGACCGAGCCGGGAGGAAAAGGGGGAGTTCGTCTGCAATCTGCCGGACTCGTCGGCGTAGGCCAGCACGTGCACGAAGCCTTTGTCGTTTACGTAGTCGCACGAGTCGGAGCCGGCCGTCACGATGGCGTAGGGCGCGATCGACCTTAGGGTGGACCTGTCCCTGGCCGCCGAGGGCGACGCTTCCGCGTTCGCGGCTGCTCTGAGCTTCTTCTTTGCCCGGTCTTCCTCCCCGGTTGCCGCCGCCGCCGCCGCCGCCCCTGCCAGGGGAAAGGGGCCCAGCTCGTAGCGGCTCACGTAGTTGTGGATCGCGTAGTAGCTAGTCCCGGGCTCCCTGAAGCCGGTGCGGAAGACGACAAAATTCTTTCTGGTGGAGAGTCGAAAGGAAGAGGCCGAGGACTCGTTCCAGCCCAGCTTGAGCAGGAGGGGGACGTCGTAGTCGAAGAACGAGTCTCCCTCCCCCGTCCAGTCCGTTTTGCTGCTGATCACCAGGTTGTCCTTTAGGGCGCTGCTCCTCCTGGCGGTGAGCACGTCGGGGGCCAGGTTCGACTCCTCCAGCAGTAGCGGCAGACACTGAGATAGCACGTCCAGGGCCACGTCGGCGTCGGGATCGGCGGGGTGATTGTCGTCGGCGGCCAGCTCGATGCTGTGAACCGAGCTGTAGCCGGTCATGGGTCCGAAGGAGAGCGAGATGGCGTTGGATCTCCACGCGGGCTGCCAGTCGACTCCGGGCTGGGGCGAGGATGGGGAGTCTCCGGACTCGGTCGGCGTGGGAGGCCTGACGTACGGGTAGAGCGCGTTCTCGTGGGTCTCCAGGCCCACGTCCCGCAGCGGGGTTCCCGTGTAAACCAGGGTTTCGTCGTTGTCGTTGTTGCAGATGCTCCAGGATCTCTCGCCCGTGTCTGCCACGACCTCCCTCAAGTCGAGGCCCTCGGCGGGTTCGACCGGCAGGCCCAGAAACTCGAGCAGGCTCGGGTGAGTCACGGTGAAGCAGAAGCCGGGGGGAAGGACGAGGACGAAGCGAACGGACGGACCCTCCTCGCTGTCCGCCCGCTCGTAGTACAGGTCGGGCTTCTTGTTGAGGTACCCAAAGTAGAGGGCGTTGCTGGCCCGCCCGCTCTTTTGGGGCGCGATGTCCGGAGCCGCGCTCGAAGATCGGGGGGCGAACCAGGCCTTCAGCAGCCCGTTCGCTTTCAGCCTCAACTGCTCGGCGGTCGTGGCAGCCGTGATGTCCGATCCTGACAGCTGGTAGGCATGGCGACTGACCTCGTCCAGGTTCATGTACGACTTGGTCAGCGAGAACCGCCAGGGCTTACGTTCGACGACGACCGGATCCCTCGATTCGTCGCTCTTGGTCGGCTCGTCCTCGGGAGGCAGGTCGTAAACGTCCAGCACCTCAAAGTCCAGGCCGGTCTCCTGACTCAGCGAGCCTATGGAGAAGTCGAAGCTGACGTGACTCTGACCGACCGTCGTGTGGGTCTTGAGCATGTACAGCGACGAGCTGTTTGAGGATCTGGTCGTCATCGTCGTCGTGGTCGTCGGGTAGTGGCGGTGGACCCTGCGTCGCATCGTGCCGCCTCCGTCAGTTGCGACCCCTCTTCCTCCTCAGGGGGACGAGCTCGGACTGGTAGAACCAGCCCGACAGCGGCCTGTTTGAGCCGCTGGCTCGTATTCTGTACACGGGCGCTAGGGTGAACGGACCCCCCTTCTTCAGAGCCGCTCCGACGATGAAGTAGGGGCGCTTGGGCCGGCTGCCTCGCAGGGCGTACTTGGGAAACCGACCGGCCGGCCCGGCCGAGTAGAGGGCTCGCCTCTCCACCAGCACCAGGTCTCCCAGCTGGTGCTTGAATATCTGGCGCCTCCAGTCCTCGGAGCGAATGGAGGCCGAGGGAACCGTGTAGCTGTTCATTTCGGCGTACGGGTCCCGGCTGCCGTTCTTCTTGCACAGCATCTCGAGAAAGTTGTTCCGGTTGACGGATTTCCTCTTCATGTCGGTCCCGGGCACGTTCCTGTTGTTTAGGCCCGCCACTATTCCGGGCAGGTACTTGATCCAGTCGGGGGCCGGCCCCCGTCGCTTCTTCTTCTCTCGGCGTTGGTTCTCGTACGACAGGGCCGCGCCGAGCTGCTTCTTTATGATGGAGTTGAAGAGCTCCGCGTAGTACGCCTTGTGCCTCCGCTTGAGAAAGGCCATCTTGATTCCGAGACGCAGCTTCACCTGGCGCACGAACCGGTCGCTCTTGAAGGTGGTCTCCCTGTCGGTGAGCAGCGTGGTGATGGAGCTTATGACCGAGTTTCGGGCCACTTTCGTGATGGCCCTCATGAGCTCCTTGTAGGACCTGTTCTTGATGGGCTCCGCGGCCACCTGTAGAGTGCTGATCTCCACGCATACGAGAAAGCCCCTGTAGCCCCTGTTCCTCCGGGGGAGCAGGCTCTTGTCCTTGACGAAGGCCAGGTCCATCTGGCACACGCCGTAGCGAAAGTGGGTGCTGGACATGAACGAGCTCCTCTTCTTGTTGCGCTCGAACATGGCCGTAAATTTCCACAGTCTCCTCAGGCTCCTGATGCGCTCGGCGGGCACGTCTAGCCTCCTCTGGGAGGCGTACTTTTCCAGGTCCTCGTTCCTGAGCAGCACGCCCCTCGTCAGGTTGGCCAGAAAGTGCTTGCGCAAGACCTCCATGATCCGGTTCGTCCTCCGACCTCGTCACCGACCTCGTCGTCGTTGTCGTCGTCGTCGTAGTCGCGGTCTCTGGGAGGTCCGTAGGCGCGCGCGCGCCCGGCTCGTTCTCTCTCCCTCTCCTCCTCCCCCTCCTCCTCTCTATCTAGCGAGCGGGCGGGCGAGAGCGAGCGCGCGCCCTCCTCTCGACGCGAGCCGAGTCGACTCGCGTCGAGCTTCTCGGGCGGCTATCAAAGTTGGTCGTAGTGCGTCGGTTTTTTCCCATGCTTTCGCGTCACCTCGCGGCGTCCGCGCGAGTCTTTCCGTCCTAGAGAGCGTCGACCTTTCCCCCCTCCGAGTCGAGTCGACTCGCGTCGAGCTTTTCGGCGGCGATCCAAGTTGGTCGTAGCGCGTCGGTTTTTTCCAATGCTTTTGCGTCACTTCGCGTCCGTCTTCAGGGCAGCGGCCCGCTGCAAACGCCCGACTGGGGGGGAGATGGATAGAAAGAAACAAGAGGGGGAGGTCAATTGGAGGTAGAGCACGATCGCGCGCGTGCTCGCGCGCGCGCGACGACGAGGAGTGTGAAATCGGCTAGCTCACCTGGCCCCTCGGTATCCTCTTGAGGTTCAGGGAACTTCCCAGCCGCCTCGACTCGAGGCGGACGGCCACGTTGAGCTCGGCGTCCGGAGCCATCTTGTACCTGTTGGCGTAGACGACCGTCTCCTCGGACTGCCTGAACATCTCGGGCAGCATGGCCCTCTGGGTCGTGCGGCTGACCCCCTTGGCCCTCCTCAGGTCCCCGCCGTCGCCCTCGCCGTCCCCCCGTCGGCGGCGGGGCGTGAGGTGGTAGGTCTTGATGGAGCGAAACAGGCCTGAAGAGGGAGAGAGGGAGCGAGAGAGACAGAGAGAAAGAAATACAGTGTACTGTAAATAAGAAAAGAAATAAAGGAGACGACGGCGTACTCACCGGAGGAGGCCACCATCTCCAGCTTGAGCTTGCCGGTCTGGTGGACGCCGCTCGACTCGTCCACGAAGGTGTCGGACCTCCTGGACTCGTACTCGTCCCTCCTGCCCTCCTCCACGCATTCGTCCAGCTCGTCTTCGGACAGGGCCAGTATGATGCTGTCCGTGTCCAGGTAGACGAGCTCGGCCCTGGACGGGTCCAGCGTCCGCAAGAAGTGCAGGATGTGGTCGTAGAAGATGACCTTGGAGAGGCCCAGGATGGCGCCCGACACGTGGTGCAGGTTGAGGAGCCTTGCGTTCAGGTTCTTTCGCGTGACGAGGAACAGCAGCCGCGACTTGGCCCGCGTCCTGGCGGCCGCCCGCGACCGCCTACCGCGCTCTCCGTCCCCGTCCCCGTCCCCGTCCCCGTCTCCGTCGCCGCCGCCCGCGGGTTCGACCGGGCGGCGGCTGGCCTTGCAGCCCAGGAAGAGCAGCGACTCGATGGGCTCCTCCTCGATGACGCGGCCGCGGTAGTTCTTGCGCGGGGCCCTCTTGCTCAGGGTCTCCCCCGTGTTGACCGACACCTTGGGGAAGCTGGTGGCCTGAATCGAGTTGTAGCCGTAGAAGCCGTTGTTGAGCAGCTTGTAGATCTGGCTGTCGAGCTTCTTGTCCGGGTCGTTCCTGATCTCCCAGCGCGCCTGCAGGTTCTGCTCCAGGAAGGGTCTGAGCCAGTCCCGCGCGTGGTAGTGCACAAAGTGCACCACCCTGAAGTCCCTGAGGCCCCTCTTGGTCACCAGCCACCTGAACTGGTCGGTCCAGAGGGTGTGGCCGGGGCCCTCCGAGTCGAAGGAGAGCCGGGTCAGGTTGAGCGGCGTGCGGCAGATGTTCTCCAGGTGCTTCTCGGCCCTGGAGGTCGCCTCCAGCTCCTCCTCCGCGGTGGCCCCCTCCCGTCCCACGCCGTGCCTCTCCAGCACCTGTCTTATGGTGAACTCGGGGATGTCCTCCATCCGGGGGGCGGAGAGCTGCTGGCAGAAGCCGAACAGGGCCGACACCTTGTCGTCCGCCGACCCCCCGCCGCCGCCGCCCGCGGTCGTGCCCCCCCGCAGCGTGACGAAGCCCTGCAGACCCTCCTCCACGATCGAGCGCACCAGCTCCTCCTGGGTGAAGGTCTTCTTCTTCCCGAAGGGCGTCAGCACCCGGTCGCCGTGCCGCTCCACCAACCCGTCGTAGGATAGCGGGCTGCCGCCGTGGAACAGGTCGCACTCCAGGTGGGTCCTGTAGGCGAACTCCAGCCCCCGGCCCACCTCGTTGAGCCTGTCGGCCAGGCCCCGCTTGAACTCGTCCCCCGATCTCGTCCTGCCGTCCAGGCGGAGGGGCTCGCCCCGCCCGGCGAGGGGGCAGTCGGCGGCGTGCCCCCTGTAGTGGTGGTAGAAGCCGTGAAAGTTGTGCACCTCGATCGAGCCGGGCCGGCGCACGAGGGTCAGGTCGGCCGCCTGCCTCCGGTCGCTCCCGAAGGCGAGCTGACCCGGGCCGGCGTGGAAGTTGCTGGCCACCAGCAGGGGCGGCCCGCGGCCGTCGCCCCCGGCGTCGACGTCGGCGTCGGCTGCTCCCTCCAGCACCATCCACTGGGCCCAGAGGGCCTCCAGTCGAGCCAGCGGCCGGGCGTTCTTCTCGTAGTCGCCGTCCAGGAGTCGCAGCAGGGGGGGCCGACGCCGCCGCCGACGCCGCCGCCGCCGACGCCTCTCCTCCTCGTCGTCCTCCTCCTCGTCCTCGCCCTCGTCCTCTTCGCCCTCGTCCTCTTCGTCCTCTTCGTCGAGCCAGTAGGTGGTGGCCGGCCCGAAGGGGAGGTCGCGCAGGCCTGCAAGAAAGAGGGTGGGGTCGTTTTTTCTCGTCGTCGCTTTTCTGTTCCCGCGCTTGCTTTTTCCCGCGTGTTTGCCCGTCGTCGTCTTGGGGAGGGGGGGACGCTAGGGAGGGGAGGGGGGGTTTAGGTTTTTAGGTTTTAGGTTTTAGGTTTTTAGGTTTTAGGTTTTTGGGGATCTCCTCCCCCTCCCCCCGTCCTCCCTCCCCTCCCTCCCCTCCCCAACCCCCCCCCTCCCCCCTGCCCCCATCCCCTCCCCCGGGGGCGGGGCGGGGCGGGCGGAGCCCGCTCTCCCCCCTCCCCGGCTCCCGACCGACCGACCGAACCCGGAAGACCGCTCACCCGCCGCGCTGTAGAGGCCGCTGACGTCCAGGTAGTGCAGGCTCCTGGGCCGGCGGGTCGGGGCCGGCGCCGCGCCCTCGTTGATGCCCTCCTCCTCGCCCCTGTTGACCGAGGACCTGGCCACCAGGGTGAGGCCTCCCCTGAGCGAAGACCTGACGATGGCGTAGAGCATGGGGTTGTTGTTGCAGAAGGAGCCCGGCCTGCCGCGCGAGGCCAGGAAGAGCTGGCTGCAGTACATGCTGTAGCTGGACAGGGTGGACTTCTCGCTGTCCACGGGCGGCACGCCGGTGAGCTCGGTGAACTTGTCGTAGAGCCGGTGGCAGCTGGCCACCAGCAGCCTGAGGTCCATCCGCAGGTAGGCCTCCAGGTACTCCCGGACGGAGGAGCAGCCCAGGCGGCGGAAGGTCTCGTGGGCCTCGGCCACGTCGGCCTCGTCGGTCACTCGCTGCCGCAGCACGTCGAACCAGCGGGGGCCGTGCGGCGGCAGGGCCGGCTCGTCCAGCGCCTCCCCGTAGCCGCGCAGCACGCCGTACGGGAAGACGAACTTGGTCTCGGCCAGTCCCACCGTCGAGGCCAGCGAGCTGAGCGAGAAGCCCGGCGCCAGCATCTTTTTCAGGTCTGCGGGCGAGAAGAAAGAAAAAGAGATGACGGCAAGCGAGGGGCGTCGGCTGCGGCGGCGACGACTACGACCTCTACTACTCACCCCGAAAGAAGAGCCCCCTGGGGGGAAAGCTGAGCCCGGTGACCTGGGAGCCCTTCCTGGTGATCCTCCACTGGCCGCCCGAGGTGTGCGGGTTGGTGACCAGGTGGCCGGTGAGCAGCGGCAGGTCGAAGCCGGCGGCGTTGAAGGCCTGCACCTCGTACCTGGAGGCCAGCCTGCGCAGCTTGCGCTCGAGCATCCCCAGCAGCGAGTTGTCCCAGGCCGACCTGGTCTTTTGCAGGGCCGAGTAGGATCCCCGGCCGCCCCTCGTCGGGGGGTCCTCCGAGTCGGTCGGCGGAGGCGTAGGCCGCGGCCGCGGCGGCCGCGGCGGCGGCGAGGACGACAGGCAGTACGAGAAGAAGGCCCTCTTGTACTCGAGCGCGAAGAGCAGCAGGGGCGCCAGGAGGTCCTCCTTCTCGGCCCGGAGACTCTCCTGCCTGGCCAGGACGTAGGCGACGTAGTCGTGGACCACCTCCCTGACCCCGTCCGGAGACCGGGGCGCCTCCAGGATCTTGTAGACGCCCTCCTCGTCCTCCCCGCCGGGGACCTCGGCCGGCAGGTGCCGGTCGTAGTGGCCGATGAGCAGGATCCTCTGGGCCAGCTCCTGGTCCCCGGCGGCGGGCCTGGGCGACAGGTCGGCGAAGGGCACCGTCTCCCTGTTCCTCGGCCGCTCGCCCCGCCAGCCCTTGCTCCCGGCCGCCCAGGTGCTCGTCTCCAGGTCCATGCCGGCCACCGACAGCCTGAGGCACCGGCGCACCCTGGCCAGGTTGTCGGCCGTGTCGAGGCCCAGGCACCTCAGGAGCGAGAGCAGGTCGGGACGGACCTTGTACAGCTTCTGCGCCCCCCTGGCGTCCAGGTTCCTCCTGTACTGCGAGCACGAGAGGCAGAGGGGGCAGGGGCAGGGCGACAGGGCGGCCGGCCTCCGCCCGTCGTCCTCGCCGCCGGCGGGCCCGGCCGGCGGCTCCCCCTCCCCCTCCCGCGCCCTCTCCCTCGCGCGGAGCTCGGCCTCCAGGCCGTCGGGCAGGGGCCGGCGGCAGACGGCCGGGATGTCGCTGAGGATGGCCGAGCGGTCCGTCTTGACGACCCGGGCCGTGGGGCCGTCGGCCAGGAAGATCCGGTCCAGGAATCCCACCAGGACTACGGGTAGCGAGTCCCAGTCGACGGGTTGGCCGCCGTCCTCGTCGTCGTCGTCGGCTGCGGAGGCGGCGGCGAGGCAGGCCACGTGCATGAAGACGTGGGAGGAGGGCTTGGCCACGGGACCCGTCCCCCTGTAGCCCACCCTGACGGCCAGGAGGACGTCCCTGCCCAGCAGGCTCCTGGCCCTGCGGGCCTGCACGCACACGTCCCTCAGGCTCCAGCCCGCCGGACCGTCCGGGTGGGGCGGGGGGAACCGGGCCGGACCGGCCGACCGCAGGAGGCGGGCCAGGGCTCGGAGGGCGCAGGGTCGTTCCCCCGCTCCTCCCTCGTCGTCGTCGCCGTTGTCTCGGCCCGCCGCATCCGCCGCCGCCGCCGCCGCCCAGAGGGAGGTGGAGCCCGAGGAGAGAAACGAGTCCTGCAGCAGGGTGTCCCGGCCCCCCAGCACGCCCTCCTCGTCGGGCACCAGGGCCAGCTCGCACTGGCGGGGGTAGCGGCTCCCGTGGAGCAGGAAGCACAGGGCCGCCCGGGGCCTGGCGGACGACCCCAGGCTCCTCTGCCCGCAGACGTTCCAGAGGCACCTCGTGTCGAGCAGCCTCACGGCGCCCCTGCGGCCGGCCCAGAGGTAGAGCACAAAGTGCAGGCCGCTGATGGTCTTGAGGCTCTCCAGGCTGGCCGCGTCCGAGATCGAGCAGAACCTGGGCTCCTCCTCGGGTCCGCCGTAGAACTCGTTCACCACCTCGTCCGTCAGGCAGGCCAGCGCGTTGGCCGAGTACCCGAAGGAGACCGACTCGGAGAGGGCCAGTCGGTAGAGCCTCCTCGCCCCGGCCTCCGCCGAGGGCGTCGGCTCGTCGACCGGCTGGCGGGGCCGGGACCTGTCGGCCAGGCAGGCCATGAGAGCCTTGATGGGGTTGGGCCCGAGGGGGGTCGAGGCCCTGAGTATGCGGGCCAGCCTGAGCTCCGGGCCCGCCGCCCTGGGGGGCGGGCCCGCGAAGGTGGCCGAGCCGGCGTCGTAGCTCCTGCACCGCGACATGCTCAGATCCTCAGCACCTTGTTCACCTTCTGGGCCCTGGCCAGGAGGTGCGAGGCCGCCCTGCGACCGCCAAAGGAGCCGTCGGCGGAGGCGGCAGCGGCGGCGGGCCCGCCGGGCCTGTAGTAGCGGGGGAGGAAGCTCCTAAAGATGAGCACGTAGTTTATGATGGAGTGCACGGTGACGGAGCTCTGATCGAAGATGCGCTCGTACTCCCCGCTCACGTCGTCGGGGGTCACGACCTCGGGGATCTTGGACACGTCTCCCGCGTGCCTGAGGACCTTGGGCCAGGGGCTGTCGCGGGCCGGCGGTCCCAGCCCCCTCAGGTGCCTGTTCTCAAAGTCCCTCTCGGACTGGCCAAAGGACTGTCCGTAGAACACGCTGTACGAGCGTTCGCCAAAGTCGTCCGTCCGCGCGAGCACAAAGTTGGCCGTCAGGGACACCTCGAACACGGGCTGGCCGCCCAGCTCGGCGTAGAGCCTCGTCAGCGTCCGGGCGGCCCGGTAGCGCAGGTGGGCTATGTGGTTGCCCGGCGTGGCCCGGACCCGGAGCGTGCAGGTGACGAGGCCGTGGGTCGAGCCCAGGATGGCGTACTTTTGGTACTGCACGTGCGTGGCCTGGCTGTACAGCTTGTGGTGGGCCCTCCTCAGATCGGCTAGGTTCCTCCTGTACCCGCCGGTCATGCCGCCGTCGCCGCGGCCTCGGGGCTGGAGGAGACGGGGGGAGGGGTAGAAGAAGAAGGAGAAAACGAAGAAGAAGAAGAAGACGCAGGGGGGCGGGAGGGACGGCTCGAGAATTTTGACTCGAGATTCGGCTCGCTCGCTGGCTCGGTCGGTCGCCGGCTGGCTCGCTCTCTCGCGCGCTCTCTCGCGGCTCGCGAAGAGGGGGGAGGGAGGGAAACAAAGGGGGGGGGTCTAGAGTATAAAAGGCCTCGGGCCCCCCGAATATCGCCGCACTCCGCCTAGCTCGGGTCCGGGGCCTGAGCAGACGGTGTTACGAGCCGAAAGGACGCAGCATATAATAATAACAACGACGACAATCATCGCCGTCTCCCGACTCCTCTGCCACTACTACTAATCCTCTTCCTCTCGGCTCTGGCGGAGGAACGGACGACGCGCGCAACACGGAGAGGCGAGTTAGGTAACGCCGCGAGCTGCTGCGACGGATTTATTTTTTTCTTCCCCCTGTCTCCCCCCCCGCTCTTTTTTCTTTCGCCTTGCTGCAGCCGTGTACGCGCACGTTGATGTTGTCGTCGTCGTAGTCGGCGGCGGCGGCGGCGGCGGCGGCGAGAGGGGGACGACGTGACTGACGACGAGGAGGAAAAAGGTAAAGAGGACGCCGCGCTTCTCGCGACCGCGGGCGCGCGCGTTCTCTCTCTCCCGCGCCTGGCTCGCAGCTATACTTTGGGCTCCGAGGCTGGGGAGTAGGGGGCGGGGCGGCGACCGGCCGCGACATGCACACCTGGCTGGTGTACTTGAACCTCGCGGTCGCCGCGCTCCTGGCCGCCAACATCCTGATCAAAGTCCTGGTGATCTTCTGGCTCGAGCTTCACCTGCTGGAGAGAGAAGCGAACGGCGGTCGCCGTCGCTGACAGCGCGGCTCCCCCCCCCTCTCTCTTTTTTACTACCGCGCCGACCGATTTCAAGAACCCCTCTCCCCGCGAAATCTTGCAGGCCGTCGTTCCTCCCGAAAACCCCCCCCAGCGGACGATTTTTTCCGCGACGGCTACGACGGCGGCGACATGAACGACTCCTCCTCCTCCTCCTCCTTCCGGCAGGGCGGCGGCAACAACAGGGCCGGGGGAAAGAAAAAGGGCGGCGGCGGCGGCGGCGGTTTCCGGCATCCCCTGCTCAACACCTTCGAGCTAAGAGAGCCACGATTCGAGTACGACAGCTGGACCTTCTCGCCCAACAAGGGCAGGGAGCCCGTGGACCTTCTGGTCACAAATCAAGAGTCCGGCATCAGCGCGCCCAACTTGAGGAGGTGCCTCCTCCGAGCGCGGAGCGTTTGGAACTTTAGCAGCGGTGAGCGCATGATAAACTCGGACCCTCCAAAAAATCGAGTCGTACATTACTCGCGCTAATTCTCCTCTCCTCCCCAGGATACGCCGTTCTGAGCACCAAGAACCTGGCCAAGGGCAGGGGCTCCGCCAATCCGGACAGGCTCAGCCAAGATTACGACTACGTGAGCGTCATAGACCCCCTCACCGTGGTGCGCATGTTCGGAACGAGAGAGGACAGGATGGGGCTCGTGCAGGCGTTCTTCGGACGGGCCGCCGACCTCGCAAACAGGTGGAACAGGGAATTCAGCGGAGCCGCCAAGGCCGGCTCCAGGATCCACAAGGAGGCCACCTACCAGGTGAGGAAGACGGCGGGGAACTCTCTCTCGCTTTTTCCCGCTTGACGACAGGAAACCTCAGCTCTCCTTCTCCTTTCCTTCCAGATGGGCTCCCACGTGTGGTCCTCGGGCTCCCCCGGCTCCAAGCACGAAACGGGCGCCTTCGTCGTGCTGTCAAATTGGCACTTTGCGCGGTACTCGAACGCCTACGCCTGCGACTACACGTGCGACCCGGAGGACTTCAACGTCCAGCTCAAGTTCAAGTCCACCAGCTTCGCGACGGGCAGGCCGACTCAAGACCTGAGAGACGTGTCCAAGGAGCTGCAGCGCCCGTGGTACTACGACTCTTGGGGCTTTCAGGCGCCGGTGGACGTCTTCAAGCGGCTGGTGCTCAGCTCCGAGTTCGAGGAGTTTGTCGGGGCCTGCCAAAGGAGGGTCTCCGACGCCGCCTCGGAGCAGGAGGTCGCGGAAGACGACAACGACGAGAACATAAATTTCGATCGAGAAACCAACGAGCTGATGGCCTCCATGGGCGAAGACGAGCTCGAGCCCCCTCCCAGGTCCTCGCCGTCCAACGCCAAGAGGAGAAAGGCCGCCAGAGTGCCGTCGGGAGACGAGGAGGAGGTCGGGGGCGGCGACTCCCCGCCGTCGAGAAGAAAAAAGAGAACTCCGGGCAAAGCGGCGGCCGTCAGCTCGCAGTTTGTCGCCCTGGACGCCTCCGAGTACCTCGAGCTGGAGGCCTCCCAGCGCGACGACAGGAGCCTGTCCGAGGACGACAACGACGAGGCTGCCGATAATCCGGGCGCTTCGGCCGGGGACGGGAGAGACGGAGGGAAGGAGGAGGAGCAGGGGGAAGAGGAGGAGGAGGAGGAGACGGAGAGCGACAGGGATTTCATCGACGACGGGGAGGTCGAGGACGAGCGCTCGCCGTCGTCTACGCCCAAGCCCAACCCGTACCTGGAGGAGAAGATCGACGACTCGGCCGCTTTCAAGAAGCCGGCCCGACTGCTGCGCTCCTCCAGGTTGACGGTGAATTCCGGCGACAGGCACATGGCTCAGATCAACAAAGAGATTGACAGGCTGCGAAAGCGATCATCCGCGGAGCAGCGCAGGGGCGCCGCCGACGGCGACGACGACAAAGACGAGCCTCCCCAGCAGGATTCCGGAGGCGACGGCAGGAGGACCGCGACGACCTCGCCCGGAGTCGGCGACAGACGAGGGGCGAGCGCTCAGCCAAACGGTCCGGCGGGCGTCGCCGGCAATTCCTCCTCCTCTTTTCCCTTCAGCAACAGGGGTAGGCAGCAGCAGCAGCAGCAGCAGCAGCAGGCGGCCGGGTCTCAATCGCTGGTAGCCCCTCGCGGCGACGAGTCGCCCGCTCCTACGTCTCCGTCGGGCGGGCTCGAGAGCCGCGGCAAGAAGCCAAGCCACCATCGACAGGTGGTGCTGGCCCCCCGCCAGAGCGACTAGCTCGATAATTTGCGCGCGGGCGCGCGCCAACCTGCTCGCCGTTACTGCCGGCGCCCGCCAAGAATACGAAATCTAGACGACGACGACGACGACAACGACGACGACAACGACGACGACGATCTTCTCCTCCTCGCGCGAGTTCGGTCGCCGGAGCCATGAGCAACAACGACGACGACGAGGACGACGGCGTCGACGGCCGGAACGCCAACGACTTTCCGCCCTCCTCCCCCTCCAACAAAGCGGGCGGCTCCTTCTCCAGCGTGTGCATCCTCGGCTGCAGCGGCTCCGGAAAGACGAGCCTGGTCAAGAGCCTGCTCAAGGTCGACGGGCGCCACGTGGTGGTCTTCAACTCAAACGGCGAGGACTACGGGGAACTGGACGCCGAGGATCGAGAGTGGAACCCGGACTCGCTGGAGGACCTGCAAGACTGCTGCGTCGTCTTTGAGGACCTGATCGCTCCGGCTCCCAAGAAGATGGCCACCATAAAGAAAGTGGCCCACTACTTTCAGAGACGCCGCAACGTTTCCCTGTACGTGCTGAGCCACGAGATCCACCACACGGGTCTGTACAGCCTCATCGGTCAGATGGACAAGATATACGTGACCTCCGGGCCGAAGAACGCCAAGCTGTACAAGGACCTGGCCAAGTTTCAATTCCACATCGAGCCCTCGACCGTAGAGGCGCTCAAGAACAAGCGGTTCCACTACCTGGAAATAAACACGAGGACCGGCTCCTACCGGGTTCTCAACTCCAAACTGGAGGACGTGATGGACTCCCTGCGCAACGACCTGCTGGCAAAGAGAATGGAGGTGGAGAAGTGCCTCAAGGCTTTTCCCAGCCAGTGCACGATCCTCATGCAGATCTTCGACATAATTTTCAAAAATTTCTCGTCGGCCCTGCTCACGCCCAACGACCTTTGCGTGCCGATCAAGGTGGGCTCGGCCAAGTCTCGCACTCGCAAGGTGCCCATCATTGACTTTTTGCTTAGCCTGAGACTACCCACAAAGCCGGACAGAGACGTCCTTCTCCTAAAGAGGTTCATGGACTCCAAGCTCACTCTGCCCAGGACCCTCATTTCCAACGAGTACCTGAGATCCACCACCGACCCCGCCTTTTCCTCCTCCTCCTCCACGACTAAGAAGAACGGGCCGGTGAGAGCGAAGAGGCTAGCGAAGGCGGCCGTCAAACGAGTAGCCAGAGCCGGAGCGAAAACTAGGAGGCCGAGGGAGACGGGCCGCCGCGAAAGGCCGAGGGCGACCGCCGCCGCCGCCGCCTCCTCCTCCTCCTCCTCCTCCCTGCGCACCCTTCTCATTCGTAGGGGACTGAAGGCCGGCAAGAAGGGGGACAGCGGCCGCCGCCGAAGACGACGACACAGCCGCCGCTCGCCCTCCCGCTCTTCCGAGTCCGACCGGGGCGCGTCTGCCTCTTGGAGCTTGCGCTACCCCGCGACCGGCTCGCGACGAAAGCCTCGCTCCGGTAGGACCGATCGAGCGATCTACGAGGCCGCTCCTTACTCCGACGACGAAGATCGGTACTCGCTCGACGAGGATGAGGTTCGCGGCGACCTAGGGTCGAGCAGCGACGAGGCCGGCGAAGGCTACCAAAGATCCGCCAACAATAGAGAGAGCCGGCACCACCACCGAAATCGAGGAGAACACCGGCGAACCGAGGAGGAGGAGGAAGAGGAAGAAGAAGACGCCGAGCTAATAGAGGAAAACGACGACGACGACGACTACGAAGACGACGACGGACCGGAATACGGCCAAGACGGCGAAGAAGAAGAGGAGGACGAGGACGAGGAAGACGACGACGACGGCGACGCAGGGAACGAGTAGTCCTCCCTCATTGACGCCTAGACTAGTGGCTGCTGCTTGCGTGTACATAGAAGAAACATAAAACGAGATGCATAAAATACCACCCTGTAAATACGGCTAACCCACTAACCTATAATAAAGTGAATACCGAGCGACGCGCGCACGCGTCGATAATGTGTAATGTAATAAAAATAAAAGAATACAATACAATAAAAAGTGACGACGGCGGCGATGAAATGAAGTAACGACGAGACGATTTGTAAATATAATAAAGCGAGCTCAACAAAACTCCCGCGTGTGTATTATCTTTTTGCCTTGTTGCCTGCACTCGACGACAATATAAACTTGTGTAATAGCTCGCGCGGCACGAGCGCTCCGTTTTGCGAGAGGCGTGCACTCATCTCTTCTTCCTACGCCTGACCCTGTCCGCCGAGGACTACGCCGTCGCCGGCAGACGGCTGGATCTGGATCGACGGCTGGCTCGATTGACCTCGGGCGGCCGAGAGGAGGGCCAGGCTCTGGGTGGCGTACACGTAGTGCAGTATGCACTTCTTGATCTTCTTTTTCCTGTTGAGCAAGTCCCTCCTCTCCACGCCGAACCGGCCCCCAATGTCCCTCCTCCGGGCGGCCCTGGCGTTGGCGGTCAAAGACGAACGGCTGTGATCGAAGAGAGTCTCGCGGAGAACTCCCTCCTGAACGCGGCACTGGCTAGTGTGGCCCGCCGGCTCCTCGTGGCCCGCTCTATCGCCCGGAGGAAGCGGCTGGGAAGCGGGGTAGGGAGCTCCGCGGCCCGCGAGTTCCTCTCCCTCCTCGCCGCGCTGTCGGTGGTCTCCTCCGGCCGTGAGGATGAGCTCGTCCAAACGTTTCTGGACGTAGCGAAGACCGTTGGCCAGATCCCAGAGGGGGTTGGACGGAAACTCGGTAGCCAGCCTCCCTCCGGACCCCTCGGAGGCGTAGAGGTGCAACCTGCGAAAAAAGTGGAAAAAAGCGGGTCGGCTAGCGAGAGACAGCAGTCGGAGCGGCGGCCCGAGGATCGCCTGAGAGCGGCCGTGTTACTGCCGGCCGATCGGGTCGGCACGATGCGCCCCCCTCACCTCTCGAGAAGTATGTCGGATCGGCCTTTGAGGAAGTCCGCCACATCGGGTGGGTAGTCGGACAGCACGTACACGACGGGCTGCGCATCTGTGAAGGGGTAGCACTGGCACAACAGCCAGTAGTCGGCTATGGCCGTCTTGGTGGTGTAGCGATCGGGAGAGAAGGCCTCGGCAAAGGTGAAATGGCAGTCCTGCCTTCCCATGCGCAGGCCAACGACCCTAGTGGAGGGCGCGACCTGCACCCACTTGTCGAGAATCTCCATCACGTCGACGCTCCGCTCCGCTTCCGTCCCTCCTTCCTTCGCCGGCTACACTCGACGATAGTCTTGCATGACAAAACGAGGCGAACCGCCGAGTCGGCTGCCGCGCTGCGAAAACCTTTTTCGGACTGAGGTTGCCTAGCGCAAGACCGACCCCTTCTCCCCCCCCTCCTTCTGCCACTACCGACCGCAGGCCCTCCGCCCGTTGGCCCGGCCCCCCCGCTCGGCAGGTCGGACCTCCCTTTCGAGTCGCTTGCGCGCGTGTACGCCTTGCTGGCGGATCCGCGACCGACCTCAATCAGCCTCTCCTCTGTAGCCGGGCGAGGTTCTTCCCAGTCGCCGACCTACTCGACGAGACCCGTCCAAGGCCGCCATCGGCCCTCATCCCGGGTGAGGTCGGACAACGTTGGAGGAATCTTTTTATCTCTTTTTCTTTTCCCCTTCTCGTAGCGAGCCCAGAACGGAAAAAGGTTTTCTACCGGACGGACCGCCCGCAGGGAAAAAGAGTTTGGGCCCGTCTGGCAGGATAGAAATCATGCGTCCAACTGAGACGACAACGATCCGCGCTAGGCATTGACTACAAATTAAGACTGAAAAAAGCCGAAGGATCGATCCCCCACTACTGCAAGATAATAAAGTCTGAGTAACTCCGCCAGCCGCCGTGGACCGGCGAACCTTTTTTCACCCCCGGTTATAATCCGGAATACAAATGGACGCTAAATGGGCTCGCGATCAAACTTCGTAATTGCTCTCGAAATCGCGGGCGGAGCGCTGCGCCCTGAGCTAGGCATCTCCAGGGCCCTCCCGCAGCGCCGTCCCCATTTCTCTCCCCGCGATCGCTCGGCCCGTCCGCGCGTCTCTGCTGGCTCTATGGTCGGCGATAAGCCGTCTGAGCGACACAACCGGCTACCTGCTTGTAAAAAATCTCGAAGGAGTACAAAAGAAAAAGAGGAAAACCACACACGACTGCTTGGCTCTCGAATAGCAGCTCCTAGCCTCCCATTCTTTTTTTCGGTCAGCGAAACAGATAGCGCCGTAATTTACGGACGACTCTTAAAAGACGAGCTGCGAAGTACACTCACGTTTCTCGTAAACCGCGTACGTGACTCGAATGGCATATTCAGAGCCGAAAACTCAACGAGCTCAGCTCGACCAGAAGCTGGCAGCTACCCTTGACAACTTACACAAGCCTCGGTGGCATTTTTAAGAAAAAAACGAATAATAGCGTAACAGGCGGCGGTATGCGACGACAACTCCCCCAATGGTCTCCGGCGGCTCGAAGAAACACATGAGCTACCACAGGATGCACAACCAGCGGCAGAGACCGTCGCCGCCTCATAATAACGCCCCACGCGAGATTTCTCCTTCTTCTGAACGCGCTGGGAGGGCGACAAGTTCTTCTCGCTCGTGCGCAAACTTTGGTTCTCGACTTTATTTATATAAAAGAGGACGAAGATCGCCCGACAAAAAGAGCAGAACGTTGAGCTCAAGAAACAAAAAACGTTCATGACCGGCAGAAACGGGGGTTCCATACCCGAGCTCCGCTTTGCATGC